>Ga0209097_10000181_pt1 | contig 73577 bp, 72 predicted proteins | sample AD_UKC052_MetaG_FD_184419 | JGI IMG/M metagenome (GOLD analysis project Ga0209097, IMG submission 184419) | Active sludge microbial communities of municipal wastewater-treating anaerobic digesters from USA - AD_UKC052_MetaG (SPAdes) (version 2) | ecosystem: Engineered > Bioreactor > Anaerobic >... | reverse complement strand
CCTTCTCGATGTGCGCCGGGTTCGCCGCCTTGCCGAACAGGCCGCGGCTGAACGAGACGGTGTTCCACACCGACTCGAAGGCGTCGGTCGTCAGCTCCTGAGGCACCAGGCCGATCAGCGAGCGCGCGGCGCGGTAGTCGCGCACGATGTCGTGGCCGTCGACGCTGACGCTGCCGGTGCTGGCGGTGACGATGCCGCAGACGATGCTGATCAGCGTCGTCTTGCCGGCGCCGTTGGGGCCGAGCAGGGCGAAGATCTCGCCGCTGCGGATGGCCAGGTCGACGCCCTTGAGCGCCTGGAAGCCGGAGCCGTAGGTCTTGGAGACGCCCGCTATGCGGAGGATGTCGTGCATGGGGGCGAGGATAGCGGTTGCCAGAGCACCACGTCGCTGTCGGCAACCGCCACGCAGGGCAGCACCCAGCCCTCGGCCTTCTCGTCGGCCGACAGCCCCGGCCACTCGATGCGGTGGTGCACGCGGCCCTGCAGCACGCGCGCGATGCAGCTGCGGCAGGTGCCGTTGCGGCAGGCGCTGGGCAGCGCCGCCGCCGCGCTCAGCGAGGCCTCGAGCAGGCTCTGGCCGGGCGCCACCGTGAGCGTGTGGCCGAGCGGCTCGACGCGCATAGTGAATGCGCCGCTCATGCGCGCAGCCAATCCTGCAGCGCAGGCCCGACCAGGCTGTAGGCGCGGCCGAAGCCCGCCACCAGGCGAGCCGACACCGGCTGCAGCGCGACGATCGAGAAGTCGCCCAGCTCGAACATCGGCGCCGCCTCGGGGAATCGCGCCAGGTAAGCAGCACGGGCCGTCTCGTAAGCGGCGCCTTCTCGCGGCAGCATTGCTGCATCCGCCTGCAGCGCGACGCGCGGCAGCGCCTGCGGCGGCGTCGCGTCGTCAGGCTCGGCCATCACCAGCAGGCTCACGCGCGGATGCTCCTGCATGTCGCGGGTGTGCGTGGCCAGTGCGCTGACGTGGATGATCAACGAGATGCCGCCGCGCGGCAGCACGAAGGGCACCATCGACACCGCCGGCTCGCCGCGATGCAGTGTGCCCAGCGCGGCCACCGGCCGCCGCTCGAGCAGGCGGCGCAGTCTCCGGGCGGTGTCGTCATCCATGGTGTCGGCAAGGTGGGGCTCGCGGGCATCCTAGCGCGGCAGCCCCGATCACGCCTGCCACACCGCATAGCCTGCCTCGCGCAGGCCGATGGCGAGTTCGACCTCCATCTCCTTCGCGGCCTCGTAGGGCATCGGGTTGTAGACCTCGTACAGCGCCGGCAACAGCCGCACGCCGTACTCGAACACGAAGCGGTTGGCCTGGATGCCGGCCTTGTGCTTGTCGAAGCGCAGGTCCGGGTCCAGCCCGGTCATGCCGACGTAGACGCAGGGCTTCTCGAGGCGGTGCTCGGGGTTGGCCTTGCGGAAGCGGGGTTCGTTCCAAACGCGGTCGGACAACTCGACCACGTAGACATGGTGATGGTGGCGCTTCGTTCGAGCGCGGCGGGTGGCCAAGGCAACCGCTCAGACCGTCAGCGCCAGGCCCGCGCAAGCCGCCGCGGCCAGCGACGCGAGCGTGCGCACATGGTTCCACAGCAGCCACTCGCGCACGTACACCGGCCAGTAGTCCGCCGCCTCGCGCGACGCCGCGTCCAGCCGGGCCAGGCGTTCGTTGCGCGGCACGTTGAAAGCTGCCGTCACGCCGAACGAACCGAGCAGGTAGGCGATGCCCGCCGCGAACAGCAGCAGCGAGCGCGTCGTGCCCCAGGGCCAGAAGCCGGCGAAGATGCACACGGCCGCCAGCACTGCCGTGCCGACGAACAGGCCCATGAAGAGCGGATTGAGCACCACCACGTTGATGCGCTGCATCGCGGCCATGCCGTGCTCGGCGGGCAATTGCGCCAGCGCCTTCATCACGAAGGTCGAGAACGCCAGGAACACGCCGCCGACGAGGCCGGCGCCCAGGCAGACCAGAAGCGGCAGGCTGTCGAGCATCGGTGTCGATTCTCGGGCCCGCCGTTCGTCGTCGCAACAAGCCCCCCGCCTCTGTGATCATTCCGAACCGAGGAACGCCATGTTCAAGACCCTCCTGCTCGTCATCGCCGCGGTCGTGGCCGCCGTGCTGCTGTACGCGGCCACCCGGCCCGACAGCTTCGCTCTTCAGCGCAGCACCACCATCAGCGCGCCGCCGGAAAAGATCCACGCGCTGATCAACGACGTCAAGGCCTTCAACACCTGGAACCCCTTCGCGCTGAAGGACCCGGCGATCAAGCTGCGCTACGAAGGCGCGTCCAGCGGCCCCGGCGCCGCCTACGCCTGGGAGAGCGAGACTGTCGGCGCCGGCCGCATGGAGATCGTCGAGGCCGCGGCACCCAGCCGCGTGGCGATGCGGCTGGACTTCGAGAAGCCGATGAAGGCCAGCAACCGCGTCGAGTTCCGCCTGCAGCCGATGGGCGCACAGACCGAGGTGACCTGGGCGATGAGCGGCCCGATGCCCTACCTCTCGAAGCTGATCACGACCTTCGTCAGCATGGACAAGATGGTCGGCGCCGATTTCGAGGCTGGCCTGGCCAACCTGAAGGCGGTGGCGGAGAAGTCCTGAGCCGGCGCGGCCGGGCGCACTCGCGCTAGGATGGGCCGACCGCAGCCCATCCGAGGCGAGTTCCATGACTTCACCCCAGGCCGCCCTGATCGTCGGCGCCGGCGACGCCACCGGCGGCGCCATCGCGCGCCGCTTCGCCCGCGAGGGCTACATCGCCTGCGTGACGCGGCGCAGCGCCGACAAGCTCGAGCGGCTGGTGCAGGGCATCCGCGACGCCGGCGGCCAGGCCCACGGCTTCGCTTCCGACGCGCGCGACGAAGCCGCCGTGACCGCGCTGGTGGCACAGATCGAGCGCGACATCGCACCGATCGAGGTGGTGGTGTTCAACATCGGCGCCAACGTGCGATTCAACGTCGTCGACACCACCGAGCGCGTGTACCGCAAGGTGTGGGAGATGGGCGCTCTGGCCGGCTTCCTGGTCGGGCGCGAGGCGGCGCGCGCGATGCTGCCGCGCGGCCGCGGCACCATCCTGTTCACCGGTGCGACGGCCAGCCTGCGTGGCGGCGCCGGCTTCGCGGCCTTCGCCGGCGCCAAGCATGCGCTGCGCTCGCTCGCGCAGAGCCTGGCACGCGAACTCGGGCCGCAGGGCATCCACGTCGCGCATGTCGTCATCGACGGCGCCATCGACACGCAGTTCATCGCCGAGAACTTCCCGCAGCGCTACGCGCTGAAGGACCGCGACGGCATCCTCAACCCCGAGCACATCGCCGAGGCCTACTGGCAGCTGCACCGCCAGCCGCGCAGTGCCTGGACGCACGAGATGGACTTGCGCCCGTGGATGGAAACCTGGTGAACGCAAGGAGCGCACGATGAGCGACAAGACCTTGGAGTTCTTCTTCGACTTCGGCAGCCCGACCACCTACCTGGCGCACACGCAGCTGCCGCGCCTGGCGCGCGAGAGCGGCGCACGCCTGGTCTACCGGCCGATGCTGCTGGGCGGCGTCTTCAAGGCCACCGGCAATGCCAGCCCGGTGACGGTGCCGGCCAAGGGGCGCTGGATGGGCCAGGACATCGCGCGCTGGGCGGCACGCTACGGCGTGCCGTTCGCGTTCAACCCGCATTTCCCGATCAACACGCTGACTCTGATGCGCGGCGCCGTCGGGCTGCAGATGCGCCGGCCGGCGGATTTCCAGCGCTACGTCGACGCGGTGTTCGAAGCGATGTGGGTGCAGCCGCGCAACCTCGGTGACGCTGCCGAGATTGCCGCCGTCGTGCGGCCGCTGGGGCTGGACCCGGAATATTTCGCCGCGCTGGCCGGCGACCCGCAGGTGAAGGCGGCGCTGGTCGCCCATACCGAGGAGGCGGTGGCACGCGGCGTGTTCGGCGCGCCGACCTTCTTCGCCAGCGGCCAGATGCACTTCGGCCAGGACCGGCTGGATTTCGTGCGCGAAGCGCTCGCCGGCTGAGGAGACGACACGACATGGCTCGCGGGTTTCGTTCCACCGTGGTCGTCGGCGCCGGCGCCGTCGGCAGCTTCTTCGGCGCCATGCTGGCGCGCGCCGGGCACCGCGTCACGCTGATCGGCCGCGCGCCGCACGTGCAGGCGATCCTTCGCGACGGGCTGCAGTTGCACATGGGCGGGCAGGTGCTGTCGGTACCGATGGCCGCGACCACCGAGCTCGCCGCCGTGCGCGATGCGGATCTGGTGCTGTTCTGCGTGAAGTCCACCGACACCGAAGCGGTGGCGCGCGAGATCGGGCCGCTGCTGGCCACCGACGCGCTGGTGCTCAGCCTGCAGAACGGCGTCGACAACGCGGCGACGATCGCAAGCCAGATTCGCCAGCCCGTCGTGCCCGCCGTGGTCTACGTGGCCACCGCCATGCCGCAGCCGGGCGTGGTCCAGCACTTCGGCCGCGGCGATCTGGTGATCGGCCCGCTGAATGCGCGCGACGCACACGACGCCGCGCTGCAGGCGCGGCTGCAATCGGTGGCGGAGCTGTTCGCCGCCGCCCAGGTGCCGGTGCGCATCTCGCCGGACGTGATGGCCGAGCTTTGGAGCAAGCTGATGGTCAACTGCGCCTACAACGCCATCTCGGCGCTGGCGCAGCAGCCCTACGGACGCATGGCGGCGCAGGCATCGATTCGCGATGTGCAGCATGCGGTGGTGCGCGAGGTGGTGGCGGTGGCCCAGGCCGACGGGCAGGCGCTGACGCTCGCAGCCGCCCTCGAGGCGATGGAGCGCATCGCCACGGCCATGCCGGCGCAGTTCTCGTCCACCGCGCAGGATCTCGCACGCGGCAAGCCCACCGAGATCGATCACCTCAACGGCTTCGTCGTGCGGCGAGGTGCCGAGCTCGGCGTCGCCACGCCGGTCAATCAGACCCTGCATGCGCTGGTCAAGCTGGCCGAGGCCGGCCGCACGGCGCCTGCGGCATGAGCGGCGCCGGCCGGCCGCCGCCCGAAGAGTTTGCGCAGGCGCTGCGTGAACTGGGGCTGGCCGGCAGCGAAGCGCTGCGCGGAGAACCGCTGACCGGCGGCGTCTCGTCCGACATCTGGCGCATCGACACGGCACGTGGCCCGGTGTGCGCCAAGCGTGCGCTGGCCAAACTGCGCGTGGCGGCCGACTGGCGCGCGCCGATCGAGCGCAACCAGTACGAGGCACGCTGGATGGCGGTGGCGCAGCAGGCGGCGCCCGGCAGTGCGCCGCAGCTTCTCGGCCAGCACCCGGCGCTGGGCGTGCTGGTGATGCGGTGGCTCGCGCCTGCCGACCACACGCTCTGGAAGCAGCAACTGCGGGAGGGCCATGCCGAGCTGGCGACGGCTCAGGCGGTCGGTCGCAGGCTGGCGCGCATCCATGCGTTTGCGGCGGCGCGCCCGGAGCTGGCGGCGCAGTTCGACACCGACCGCATCTTCTACGACATCCGCCTCGAGCCCTACCTGGTGGCCACCGCCGTCCAGCACCCGGACCTGGCGCCGCAGTTGCACGCGCTGGTCGCGCAGACGCAGGCCCATGCCGTCGCGCTGGTGCATGGCGATGTGAGCCCGAAGAACATCCTCGTCGGCCCGCAGGGGCCGGTGCTGCTGGATGCCGAGTGCGCCTGGTGGGGCGACCCGGCCTTCGACCTGGCGTTCTGCCTCAACCACCTGCTGCTCAAATGCCTGTGGGCGCCGGCGGCACGCGATGCCTTCCTGGCCTGCTTCGACGCGCTGGCCGCCACTTACCTGGCCGGCGTCGACTGGGAGCCGCGCGAGGCGGTCGAGCAGCGTGCCGCACATTTGCTGCCCGGCCTGCTGCTCGCGCGGGTGGACGGCAAGTCACCAGCGGAATACATCACCACGGACGTGCAGCGCGAGCCCGTGCGGCGCTGTGCCCGCCTGCTGATTCAGCGGCCCGTTTCGCGGCTGGCCGATGTGGGCGCCGCCTGGCGCCGGGAGATCGAACGATGACGACGAACCGCATCCGCGCCGTGTTTGGCCGACGCGTGTGGGACAGCCGCGGCCGGCCGACCGTGGAGGCCGAGGTGCACCTGGAGGGCGGCGCGATGGGCCGCGCCATCGTGCCGGCCGGCGCCAGCAAGGGCACGCGCGAGGCGCTGGAGCTGCGCGATGGTGGAGAAACCTTCGGTGGACTCGATGTGCAGCGTGCCGTGGCCCACGTGAACGGCGAGATCGCGCGTGCGGTGATCGGCCTGGCCGCCGACGATCAGGCCACGCTCGACCAGCGCCTGATCGCGCTCGACGGCACGCCGAACAAGCAGCGCCTGGGCGCCAACGCCACGCTGGCGGTGTCGATGGCAGCGGCGCATGCGGCGGCTGCGGCGCGCGGCCTGCCGCTGTACCGGCACCTGGCCGGCGAGGGAGAGGTGCTGCTGCCGATGCCGCAGATCCAGATCTTCGGCGGCGGTGCCCATGCGGGCCGGCGCGTCGACATCCAGGACTTCATGATCGTGTGCCCCGGCGCCAGCAGCTTCACGCAGGCGATCGAGTGGACGGCCGAGGTCTACCGCCATGCCGGCGCGCTGATGCGATCGCGCGGTGCCCTGGCCGGTGTGGCCGACGAGGGCGGCTGGTGGCCGGCCTTCGACAGCAACGAGCAGGCCCTCGAGGCGCTGCTCGCCGCCATCGAGGCCGCCGGCTTCGTGCCGGGCGCGCAGGTGGCCATGGCGCTGGACATCGCGGCCAGCGACTTCGGCCGCGCAGGCCGCTACACGCTGGGCCTGGAGCGCCGCGAGTTCGACAGCGACGGCCTCATCGAGCTGCTGCTGCGCTGGTGCGAACGTTTCCCCATTGCCAGCATCGAGGACCCGCTCGCCGAGGACGACCCGCTCGCCTTTGCGCGCTTCACGCAGGCGTTGGGCCAGCGGCTGCAGGTGGTCGGCGACGACTTCCTCGTCTCCGACGCCGAGCTGTTGCGCGAGGCCGCGGCGGCTGGCGCGGCCAACACCGTGCTGCTCAAGCCCAACCAGCGCGGCACCCTCACCGAGACGCTGCGCTGCCGCGAGGCGGCGCGCGAGTGCGGCTACGCCAGCATCGTCTCGGCGCGCTCCGGCGAGACCGAGGACACCAGCATCGTCGACCTGGCCATCGGCTGGCGCGCCGGCCAGCTCAAGGTCGGCTCCTTCGCACGCAGCGAGCGGCTGGCCAAGTGGAACGAGGTGCTGCGCATCGAGGAGCGGCTGGGCGCGCAGGCGCGGTTCGCCGGGGCGGGCGTGCTCGGGCGCAACCCGACGGCGCTATGAGCGGCCGCATCAGAAGCTCGTCTTCGTCTTGACGAGGAACTGCACCTTCTTGATGTCGGGCGTGGTGTTCAGGGGGAACGCCAGGTCCACGTGCAGCACGTTGCTGAACGCCGCGCGGGCACTGACGATGCGCAGGCCGACGCCGGCATTGCTCAGCCAGCCGGGGTTGATGGTGTTGACGACATCGCCGCCCCAGGCGCGGCCGAGGTCGAAGAAGGCCGCACCGCCGATGCGGAACAGCTGCCACACGTACAGGTCGGTGTAGAAGCGCTCCTCGACGGTGAACAGCGCGCGCCGCGTGCCGCTCTGGTAGCGCAGCGGGTAGCCGCGCAAGCCGTTGTCGCCGCCGAGCAGCAGCAGGTCGGGCAACTCGGGGCGCACCAGCATGTCGCCCGAGGCGCCGGCATAAAAGAGCCATCGCTTGCCCTGCGGCAGGTAGTACTGCGCCTGCGCGCCCAGTCGATGCCGGCGCACGCGGCCCTCGGCGACCTGGCCGGAGACGGACGCCGCCGCGATGAGCGTGTGCTCCGGCAGCGGCTCGAAACCGCGGCTGATCGAGCCCGAGTACAGCCAGGCATTGAGCGTGGAGCCCAGCGCCGTGGAGGCGCGGCCGATCTGCAGCGTCGAGGCCTGGCCGAGCGCGAAGAACTCGGGCCGGCCGATCAGGTTGCGATTCACGGCGCGGTCGAAGCGGTCCTCGACCAGCTCGTAGCGGGCAAAGGGTGCGACCAGCTTCTCGTCGCCGGGCAGTTGCGCCGGCGCCACCTGGCCGGGCTCGTACGCGTAGCCGTCGTTCTCGTAGTTCACACCCAGCGAGAAGCGCTGTACCCAGCCTTCCACCAGCCCGGGCGACCAGCCGGCGAACACCTCGGCCTTGTTCTCGCGATGCCGGTAGGCACTGGCCACGTTGCCGGCGTTGTAGACCGAATCGATGCGGTCATCCTTCGACGCGCTGGCGCCGGCGGCCCAGCGCGCGTCCAGTTCGTAGAAGGGCCGGGTGACGGACAGCGCGGTGCGTTTGCCATCGCTGTTCGACGCGTGATCGAGATTCACGGCCGCCCAGGTACCGAAGGCCCGTGCGTTGGAGAACTGGAACTCGGTGCTGCTGCGGTCGACGTCCTTCGAGCGGCCCAGGCTGATCGAGGTGCCCGTGCCGAGCAGGTTGTATTCGCGCAGCTTGAAGCCGCCGGTGTTGGCGCCGCTCGAGCGCCCGGCACTGAAGCCCGGGTCGAGCGACCAGGTGTCGCGCGTCACGAGCTCGATGTCGACCACGCCGTCGTGCACCGCCACCGGGCGGAACTGCACGTCGTAGAGATAGCGGTTGCTTCGCAGCAGGCGCTCGGTCTCCTCGATCAACCGCGCCGACACCGGCTCGCCGCTGGCGAACAGCAGCTGGCGCTGGATCACGCTCGGCCGAGTCTGGATGTGCAGCTTGTTGGCCGTGCGGAACAGCCAGTTGTCTTCCTTCGGATCGCTGGTGTCGAAGATGTCGCGAACGGCGATGCGGATCTCGCCGACGCGCGCGCCGGCGGACTCCAGTTCGGCGAACGAGGGCAGCGGCACGGCCGGCTCGTCGGCCGGGGCGGCACGGGCCACGCCGAAAACCGCCGCTGCGGCGAGGACCAGCGAACACCATCGAGGCAGGGGGCGATGCCTCAAACCAGGCCCCGCAGGCGCAACAACATGGTCGGACTGTCTCAGGCGATGCTTGACGGAGCCTTAACGGCCTGCCAAGTCCGAGTGTGCCCTGGGAGATAGTCAGGATACTGGAGAACAAATCCAGTAAACTGGAAAAATGGACGTCAACACCCGCATCAGCCGCCGCGTGAAGGAACTGCGCGAAGCCCGTGGCTGGTCGCTCGATGCGCTGGCCGAACGCAGCGGCGTGAGCCGCTCCAACATCTCGCTGATCGAACGCGGCCAGAGCAGCCCCACCGCCACCGTGCTCGACAAGCTCAGCGCCGGGCTGGGCGTCACCCTGGCGTCGCTGTTCGAAGGCGCCACCGCGCGCTCGGCCGATCCCTCTCCGGTGGCACGCGTGGTCGATCAGCCGCTGTGGGCGGATCCCGACTCCGGCTACCTGCGGCGCAATGTCTCGCCGCCGCTGCCTTCGCCGCTGCAGCTCGTCGACGTGGTCTTCCCGGCCGGGCAACGCGTCGCCTACGAGACCGGCGCGCGCGAGGCCGAGGTGCACCAGCAGGTCTGGATGATCGACGGCGTGATGGAGGTGTCGGTGGGCGAAGCGCACTGGCGGCTCGCCGCCGGCGACTGCCTGGCGATGCGGCTGGACCGGCCGATCGTCTACCGCAACCCGACGCAGCGCGATGCGCGCTACCTGGTGGCGCTGGTCACGCTGCCCTTCATCCCCGACCGGAGGCCTGCATGAACGATGGTCTGAACCCCCTCTTCCGCGTGCGACGGGTTGGCGCCGGCGAGGCCGCCGGATGCATCGAGCCGCTGGCCGAGGTGCTGCTCGACTGCGTGGAGGGCGGGGCCTCGGTGAGCTTCATGTGGCCGCTGCCGCGCGAGCATGCCCTGGGCTTCTGGCGTGGCGTGGCCGAAGGCGTGGCGCGCGGCGAGCGCGTGCTGCTGGTGGCCGAGGATCCGGGCGGTGCCATCGTCGCAACGGCGCAGCTGATCCTGTCGCAGCCCGACAACCAGCCGCACCGTGCCGACGTCGCCAAGATGCTGGTGCACCGGCGTGCCCGCCGCCGCGGCCTCGCGCAGCGCTTGCTCTCCGCCCTCGAAGACGAAGCCCGCCGCGAAGGCAAGACGGTGCTGGTGCTCGACACCGTGACCGGCGGCGACGCCGAGCGCCTGTACGCGCGCGGCGGCTGGCAGCGCGTGGGCGAGATCCCGAACTACGCGCTGATGCCCGACGGCCGGCCCTGCGCGACCACCTACTTCCACAAGCAACTGGTGCCCGTGCCCGCTTAGTGTCAACAGGCCCTATGCCTTCGCCTGCACCCCGCGCAAGTAGGCGTCGATCGCCTGCTCGCCGACGCGGGCGAGGTCGAAGGCCGTCGGGTCGAGCATCCAGTTGCTGATCAGCCCGTCGATCAGCGACTGCATGCCCAGCGCCGCCACGCGCGGCGACACAGCGCCCGCCCACGCATGCCGCCGCGCCGCGCTGCGAAAGCCGCGCTCGACGTTGTCGACGCGGCCGCGCAGCCCGTTCAGGCGGCGCTCGCGCACGCCGCGCAGCGCGTTGCCGTGCTCCACCTTGAACAGCGCGATCTCGAACACGCGGCGCGCCTGCGGGTCCTTCACGGTGGCGTGCAGCGCGGCCAGGAAGCTGCCGCGGATCTGCGCCACCGGGTCGTCGAGCGCGCGCTCGCCGCTGCGAAGAATCTCGCTTTCCAGCGGCAAGGTGACGCGGTTCATCATCGCGTTGAATAGGTCGGCCTTGTTGCGGAAGTGCCAGTACACCGCGCCGCGCGTCACGCCGGCGGCGCGCGCCACCTGCTCCAGCGAGGTGCGCGAGACGCCATGGCGATGGAACTCGCGTTCCGCCATGTCGAGGATGCGTTCGCGCGTGCGCTGCGCATCGGCCTTGGTGCTGCGGGCCATCGGGATTTCAACGGGTCGGCGACATACATTCACTCACGTATGTATAGTAGCTGCACTGCGTGCGGCGCCGGGAGGCGCCGACCGAAACAAGGGGAAAACATGTCAGCGTGGCGGCGGTACCGTGTCGAAAACCTGTTGATCGCTCTCGCGCTGCCCTTGGCCGCCTGCGGCCCGAAGCCGGCCGCGACGGCGCCTGCCGCGCCGCCGCCGGCGGAGGTGGGCGTGGTCAAGGCCGAGCCGGCCAGCGTCGGCCTGGTCACCGAGCTGCCGGGCCGCACCGAGGCCTCGCGCATCGCGCAGGTGCGCGCGCGGGTCGCCGGCATCGTGCAGCGCCAGCTGTTCCGCGAGGGCAGCGACGTCAAGGCCGGCCAGCCGCTGTTCCGCCTCGACGATGCACCCTACCGCGCCACGCTGGCCAGCGCGCAGGCCGCGCTGGCACGCGCCGAGGCCAACGTGATGCAGACGCGCGCGCAGGCCGAGCGCTACAAGCCGCTGGCCGAAGCCAACGCGATCAGCCAGCAGGAGTACATTGCCGCGCAGGCCGCCTTCAAGCAGGCCGAGGCCGACGTGGCTTCGGCCAAGGCGGCGATGCAGACGGCGCAGATCAATGTCGGCTACGCGGCGGTCGCCTCGCCGATCGCCGGACGCATCGGCCGCGCCCTGGTCACCGAGGGCGCGCTGGTCGGCCAGGGCGAGGCGACGCAACTCGCCGTGGTGCAGCAGATCGACCCGCTGTACGTCAACTTCACGCAACCCGCCGGCGAGGTGATGCGCCTGCGCGCCGCGATCGCCAGCGGTGCCTACACGAGCGCCGGCAGTGCCGGATCGGTGGCGGTGACGGTGCTGCTGGAAGACGGCAGCGTCTACCCGCTGCGCGGCAAGCTGCTGTTCAGCGACCTGTCGGTCGACCCCAGCTCCAACCAGATCACGCTGCGCGCCGAGGTGCCCAACCCGAAGGGCGCGCTGCTGCCGGGGCTGTACGTGCGCGTGCGGCTGGAGCAGGCGCAGGTGCCTTCGGGCATCCTGCTGCCGCAGCAGGCGGTGCAGCGCGGCAGTGCTGGCGACACGGTGATGGTGGTGGGCGCGGACGGCAAGGTCGCCGCTCGGCCGGTGAAGGTCAGCCTCGGCCAGGGCCGGCAGTGGGTCGTGCTCGACGGCCTGGCCGCCGGCGAGCAGGTGGTGGTCGAGGGTTTCCAGAAGATCCGCCCGAATGCCGTCGTCAAGCCGGTGCCCTGGCAGGCCGCCGCCAGCGGCGCCGCGGCCCCGGCCGCACCCGCGGCGAGTGCCGCAGCCTCTGCGCCGGCTGCGCGCTGAGGAGCACCGGCGCATGGCACAGTTCTTCATCGACCGGCCCATCTTCGCGTGGGTGATCGCGCTGTTCATCCTCGTGGTGGGCGGCGTCTCGATCACGCAGCTGCCGGTGTCGCAGTACCCGCCGGTGGCGCCGCCGTCCATCGTGGTCAACGTCGGCTACCCCGGCGCCTCGGCGCAGACGCTGGAGGACAGCGTGATCGCCGTCATCGAGCGCGAGATGAACGGCTCGCCCGGCCTGGCCTACTTCGAGTCGGTCACGCAGGCCGACGGCACCGGCAGCATCACGCTGAGCTTCGAGCCGGGCACCAACCCCGATCTGGCGCAGGTCGACGTGCAGAACCGCCTCTCCCGCGCGACGCCGCGCCTGCCGCAAGCGGTGGTGCAGCAGGGCGTGCGGGTGGACAAGGCGAATCCGAACTTCCTGCTCTTCGTCATCCTGTCCAGCGACAAGGGGGTGCTCGATCCGGTGGCGCTGGGCGACTTCGCCTCGCGCAACGTGGTGCCCGAGATGCAGCGCGTGCCCGGCGTCGGCCAGGCGCAGCTGTTCGGCACCGAGCGCGCCATGCGCGTGTGGATCGACCCGGCCAAACTGGTGGGCTACCGGCTCTCGGCCGCCGACGTCAACGCGGCCATCGCGGCACAGAACGCGCAGGTGTCTTCCGGCACCATCGGCGACCTGCCGAACACGCGCGACCAAGGCATCTTCGCCACCGTGGTGGTGAAGGGCCAGCGCGAGACGGCGGCGCAGTTCGGCGAGATCGTTCTGCGCGCCAACGCCGACGGCTCCACCGTGCGCCTGAAGGACGTCGCCCGCATCGAGCTCGGCGCGCAGGCCTACAGCGTGCGCACCCGGCTGAACGGCGAGCCCTCCACCGGCATCGGCATCCAGCTCTCGCCCACGGCCAACGCGCTGCAGACTGCCAAGCTGGTCAAGAAGCGCCTCGAGGAGCTGCGCCCCTACTTCCCGCCCGGCGTGAAGGCGACCATCCCCTACGACAGCTCGACCTTCATCAGCCTGTCGATCAGCCAGGTGGTCGAAACGCTGATCGAGGCGGTGATCCTGGTGTTCCTGGTGATGTACCTGTTCCTGCAGAACATCCGCTACACGATCATCCCCACGCTGGTGGTGCCGATCGCACTGCTCGGCAGCTTCGCCTCGCTGCTCGCGCTGGGCTTCTCGATCAACGTGCTGACCATGTTCGGCATGGTGCTGGTGATCGGCATCGTGGTCGACGACGCCATCGTGGTGGTCGAGAACGTCGAGCGCATCATGAGCACCGAGGGCCTGCCGCCGCTGGAAGCGACGCGCAAGGCGATGGGGCAGATCTCCGGCGCGATCGTCGGCGTCACCGTGGTGCTGATCTCGGTGTTCGTGCCGCTGGCCTTCTTCAGCGGCGCGGTGGGCAACATCTACCGCCAGTTCGCCGCGGTGATGGTGACGGCGGTGGCCTTCTCGGCCTTCCTCGCGCTGTCGCTGACGCCGGCGCTGTGCGCCACCATCCTCAAGCCCGTCGAGGCCGGCCACCACCATGCCAAGGGCGGCTTCTTCGGCTGGTTCAACCGCGGCTTCTCGCGCACCGCCAAGGCCTACGAGGGCCTGGTCGCGCGCATCCTGCGGCGTGCCGCGCGCTACCTGGTGATCTATGCGGCGATCGTCGCCGCCGTCGTCGTGCTGTTCGGCCGCCTGCCGACCTCGTTCATCCCCAACGAGGACCAGGGCAACATCCTCGTCAACGTGCAGTTGCCGCCTGGCGCCACGCAGAACCGCACCCTGGCGGTGATGCAGCAGGTCGAGAAGTACATGTCCGCGCAGCCCGAGGTGGCCAACATGGTCAGCGTGCTCGGTTTCAGCTTCTCGGGCAGCGGCCAGAACGCCGCGCTGGCCTTCGTCACGCTGAAGGACTGGGGCGAGCGCGAAGGCCCCGGCCAGTCGGCACAGGCGTTGGTGGGCCGCGCCTTCGGTGCGCTCGGCAAGATCCGCGATGCGATCATCTTCCCGGTCAGCCCGCCGGCGATCCGCGACCTCGGCCGCGCCAACGGTTTCGCGATGCGCCTGCAGGACCGCGCCAGCGCCGGCCACGACGCGCTGCTGGCGGCGCGCAACCAGCTGCTCGGCCTGGCCTCGAAGAGCCCGCTGCTGGTGGCGGTGCGCCCCGACGGCCTGGAAGACGCCTCGCAGCTGCAGCTCGACATCGACCGCGACAAGGCCAATGCGCTGGGCGTGGGCTTCGCCGCCATCAACAGCGCGCTGTCCACGGCGCTGGGCTCGGCCTACGTCAACGACTTCCCGAACGCCGGCCGGTTGCAGCGCGTGGTGGTGCAGGCCGATGCGCCCACGCGCATGCAGCCCGAAGACCTGCTGCGCATCAACGTGCTGAACAGCGCCGGCGCGCCGGTGCCGCTGTCGGCCTTCGCCAGCACACGCTGGATCACCGGCCCGATGCAGACGGTGCGCTACAACGGCTACCCGACCATGCGCATCGCGGGCGAGCCGGCGCCGGGTGTTTCCAGCGGCGCGGCGATCTCCGAGATGGAGCGCCTGGCCGCGCAGCTGCCGCCCGGCTTCGCCTACGAGTGGACCGGCCTGTCGCGCGAGGAAAGGCTCTCCGGCTCGACGGCGCTGATCCTGTTCGGCTTCTCGCTGCTGTCGGTGTTCCTGTGCCTGGCGGCGTTGTACGAAAGCTGGTCGATCCCGCTGTCGGTGATCCTGGTGGTGCCGCTGGGCGTGCTCGGCGTGATCCTCGGGGCCAACATCCGCGGTCTGGAGAACGACGTGTTCTTCAAGGTCGGCCTGATCACCATCATCGGCCTGTCGGCGAAGAACGCCGTGCTGATCATCGAATTCGCCAAGGACCTGGCAGCGCAGGGCCAAAGCCTGGTCGATGCCGTGCTGGAGGCGGCGCACCTGCGCTTCCGCCCGATCATCATGACCTCGATGGCCTTCATCCTCGGCGTGCTGCCGCTCGTGCTGGCCAGCGGCGCCGGCTCGGCCAGCCAGCACAGCATCGGCACCGGCGTGATGGGCGGCATGATCACCGCCACGACGCTGGCGGTGTTCTTCGTGCCGGTGTTCTTCGTCGTCGTGCGCCGCGTCTTCAAGGGCAGCGAGCGGCAGCGGCGCTTCGACGCCGCCCATGGCCATGCGATCGGCGCCGACGCGCCGGCTGCCGGTAAGGAGGACGCATGATGTCTGCCCCTCGTCCGACGAATACGTCGGCCGATCCCCCGAGGGGATGCGGGCCGGCTTGGGAGCGGCCCGGCGCTCGGCCCGCCGCCGCGCGGGCGTTCGCCGCGCTGGCAGTGCTCGCGCTGCTCGCCGGCTGCGCCAACCTGGCGCCGAACTACGAGCGCCCGGCCGCACCGGTGGCGGCGCAGTTCCCCGCCGCTGCGGCCTCGGCAGCCAGCACCACACCGGCCGCCGAGCTCGACTGGCAGGCCTTCTTCGGCGACGAACGTCTGAAGCGCCTGATCGCGCTGGCGCTGCAGAACAACCGCGACCTGCGCATCGCCGCGCTGAACATCGAGGCCACGCGCGCGCAGGCCCAGGTGCGCGACGCCGACCGCTGGCCCACGCTCAACGCCGGCCTGACCGGCTCGCGCCAGCCCACCGCCAGCGGCGGCATCAACTCGCTGTACACCGCCGGCTTCCAGGTCACTGCCTACGAGATCGACCTGTTCGGCCGTCTGCGCAGCCTCAGCGACGCTGCGGCGGCCCAGGTACTGGCCAGCGAGGAAGCCCGCAAGGCGGTGCAGATCAGCCTGGTGTCGGCGCTGGCCGCCACGCACATTGCGCTGACCGCCGACGACGAACTGCTGCGTGTCACGCAGCAGACCGTGGCCACGCGCGAGGACTCGCTGCGCCTGATCAAGCTGCGCTTCGACAACGGCGCCAGCTCGGAGCTCGACCTGCGCCAGGCCGAGTCACTGCTCGAGGCGGCGCGGGTGAGCCTCGCGCAGCTCACGCGACAGCGCGCGCTCGACGAGAACGCGCTCGTGCTGCTGGTCGGCCAGCCGCTGCCGGCCGACCTGCCGGCGGGTTCGGCGCTCGAGGCGGCCACCAGCCTGCCCGAGCTGCCGGTGGGCCTGCCCTCCGAAGTGCTGACGCGCCGGCCCGATGTGCGCCAGGCCGAGCAGCAGCTGATCGCCGCCAACGCCAACATCGGCGCCGCGCGCGCGGCCTTCTTTCCGCGCATCACGCTGACCGGCAGTGCGGGCCTGGCCAGCGGCCACCTGTCGGACCTGTTCAAGTCGGGCTCGTCGGCCTGGAGCTTCGCGCCGCAGCTGCTGCAGCCGGTCTTCGACGCAGGCCGCAACGAGGGCAACCTGCAGCTCGCCAAGGCGAACCGCGACATCGCCGTGGCGCAGTACGAGCGCGCCGTGCAGTCGGCCTTCCGCGAGGTGGCCGATGCGCTGGCCGGCCGCGCCACGCTCGGCGAGCAGCTGCGCGCGCAGCAGCGCCAGCTCGAGGCCGAGCGCACGCGCAACCGGCTGGCCGAGCTGCGCTATCGCAACGGTGCGAGCAGTTACCTCGAGCTGCTCGATGCGCAGCGCTCGCTGTTCGCGGCGCAGCAGGCGCTGGTGCAGGGCCAGGCGCAGTCGGCGCAGAACCTCGCGACGCTGTACAAGGTGCTCGGCGGCGGCTGGCGCTGAATCGTGCACCCGGCACCGGTGTACCGGTGCCACCCGCCGAGCGGGTGGCCGCCCGGCTTGGGGCGGCCCGGCGCCGAGCGGCCCCGGCAGGTCAGGTCCGGCGGTCGGCCGCGTCGGCCTCGCGGTACGGGCTGTGCAGCTCGACGGGCTTGGCCTTGCGCTTCTTGCGCGCGTGGATGTTGAGCATCTCCACCGCCACTGAGAAGGCCATCGCGAAGTAGACGTAGCCCTTGGGCACGCGGTGGTCGAAGCCCTCGGCGATCAGCACCACGCCGACGACGACGAGGAACGACAGCGCCAGCATCTTGATGCTCGGGTGCGCCGAGACGAACTCGCCGATCGCACGTGCGAACAGCATCATCAGCGCCACCGAGAGGATGACCGCCGTGATCATGATGCGCACGTCGTCGACCATGCCCACGGCGGTGATGATCGAGTCGAGCGAGAAGACGATGTCGATCACCATGATCTGCAGGATCACCGCGGTGAAGGTCGCCTTCACGGCGCTGCTGGCCTCGCCTTCCTCGCCCTCGAGCGAGCCGTGGATCTCGTTCGTGGCCTTCCAGACGAGGAACAGGCCGCCGGCGATCAGGATCAGGTCGCGCCCGGAGATCTCCTGGCCGAGCACCGTGAACAGCGGCGCCACCAGGCCGACGATCCAGGCCAGCACCAGCAGCAGCCCGATGCGCATGAACATCGCCATGAACAGCCCGATGCGCCGCGCCAGCTCGCGCTTCTCGCGCGGCAGCTTGTCGACCAGGATCGAGATGAAGATGATGTTGTCGATGCCCAGCACCAACTCGAGCGCGGTCAGCGTGGCCAGGGCGATCCAGGCCTGCGGGGAGGTGAGCAGTTCGATCACGGATGTCCTTGCGGGTGGGGCGGGGGATGCTAAGCGCCATCCTGCAACCGGGCCGACAATCCCCTACTGAGCACATTCCCGGAGTTCGCGCGGTGTCCCATCTCTTCCCCCTCGGCTGGCAACATTACCTCGCCGGCGGCCTGTGCATCGGCCTCGGCGTGGCGCTGCTCTACCTGGCCACCGGTCGACTGGCCGGCATGAGCTCGGTGTTCACATCGAGCTGGTCGTACGTTTCCATGCGCGCGGTGTTCCGCCAGCCGCGCTGGCTGGCCAGCCGCGCCTGGCGGCTGCAACTCGCGCTCGGCCTCGTTCTCGGCGCCGCGCTGTGGTGGCTGACGCTCGGGCCGGCCGAGCCGATGTCCACCGGTGTACCGGCGTGGCGGCTGCTGCTCGGCGGAGTGATCGCCGGTTTCGGCGCGCGGCTGGCCGGTGGCTGCACCTCGGGCCACGGCATCTGCGGCATCGGTTCGCTCAAGCTGCCCTCGCTGCTGGCGGTGCTGACGTTCATGGCCACCGGCTTCGTCGCGGCACAGTGGCTGGCCGCTGTCGGAGTGGCGCCATGAGCGGCGCTCGCGAGACCCGCCAGGCGCTGGCCACGGTCGCTGCCGGAGCGCTGTTCGGCTTCGGCCTCGCCTTGTCCGGGATGATCCGGCCGGAGGTCATCCTGTCCTTCCTGCAGTTCCGCGACTGGGGGCTGATGCTGGTGATGGGTGGCGCGCTCGCGGTCACGCTGTTCGCCTACCAGCTCGCGCCGCGTTGGCGCCGCGCGCCGCTGCTCGGCGGCATCTTCGAGGCGCACACCGCGAGCATGCAGCGCGGCACCTTCATCGGCTCGGCGCTGTTCGGTGTCGGCTGGGGCCTCAGCGGCGTGTGCCCCGGCCCGGCCATCGCGGGGCTGGGGGCCGGAAACCTGCAGATGCTGTGGGTGATCGCCGGGCTGGCGACGGGTGCCTGGCTGCAGGGCGTGCTGGCGTCACTGTCGGCAGCACCTGCCGTGCCGCAGGAAGGCTGAGCCGGCGACGTTGCGCACGTTCGAAGGTGCTTGCGAGGCCGCACTCAAAGAACGATTGGCGAACTGGCTCCCGGTGACCGCTGTCGACCCAAAGGGGACGTTCATCAATCTAAGTTGCCGACAGCAAAGCGGTTGCCGCATGCCGCACATCCGACCATCAGCTCGACAGAGTGGATCTCCTCAGGAATCCGCATTGTGTTGGGCTGTGCATAGCGCATGTGCATCACGAAATGCTCAAACGCCGGCGGAGCCGAGGCTTTCCGAGCCTGCCCACGCTCCCTGTCGGCGTCGTCAAACCGCTCTTTGGCGCACTTGCCTCAAGGGTGATTCGAACTCGCAGTAGACCTTTCCTTCGCCAAGCGACAGGTGGCTCTTGACTCCGCCACGCACGCCCATCGACAGCACAGATCTGGCGCCGCTGGCGTCGAGTTCGGCGAGCCGCTCATGCGTCCAGTCCAGCGCATCGCTATCCTCGTTGAATCCAAACCAAACCAGCGCTTCGAGCATTGCAACCCGTGCCTCGGCGACCTCGCCCTTGAGTAGGTGAAGATTCGAGAAGTCGATGAGGTCATGCCCCAGGGCGTGGGCATAGCCAATTGATCTGTCGACCTCGATGGCCCGGCGCATGTAGTCGATCGCTACATCCAACGCCCCTTGGGAGGCGTACTCTGTGGACAGCGCATGCAGCACGCGCGAACTCATGACACGCTCTCCGCTCAGCTCGCTCAGCTTCAGTGCGGCTTCCAGTTTCTCTTTCGATCCGGTCGCGTCGCCTGCCTGACGCAAGGCGTTGGCCCATCCGAACAGGCTCAGGATCTCGCCGGCAGGGTTGCGAGCGGCCCAATGCAGTCGCATCGCCTGCTCAAACCACTGACTGGCCTGCACCGGGCTGCCCAGGCTGCGGTGGATTTCCGCCAGGTTGTGAAGCGCCGTGGCTTCTCCAGTGACATCACCGATGCGCCGGTGCAGATCGAGCGCTTCGCGGGTCCGCTGCAGCGCGTCGGTATGGTCTTCTGCATGCCAGTGCATGAATCCAAGCTCGCGAAGCGCCTCCGCCTCGCCTGGGGCGTCTTCTAGGTCACGAAAGATCTGCAACGCGCGCTCGGCGGCGGCACGCGCCTGCTCGTGATGCCGCTGATAGGCGAGTACGCCGGCGCGGCGCAGGCAGACGATCGCAACTCGGGCCGGATCGGCCAGGCTCTGCGCGATCGACATGGCTTCGTCGAGCACCGCGGCCTGGTCGGCGCGGCGGCCCAGCCGCTCGAGTACGGCTTCCCGGCGCAGCAGCACATCGACCCGCTGCACCGGCGTCTCCATGTCGCGCTTCATCACTCTGAGCGCCCGGTCGTAGAGATCAGCGGCCTGGTTGAAGGCGAAGACACGCTCGGCAGCCTGGCCCGCCCACACCATGGCTTCGGCCTCGCGAGTCGCACCTGGCATGCCGGTGCTCGGCGGTGCGTCAACGGCTCTGGCCGTCACCGCCGGCCTTGGCACCGGAGGTTCGGCGCCTTGCCGGCGCAGCGCGCCATGCAAGGCAACGGATTCGGCAGAGGGTTCAACCCCCAACACTTGCGACAACCGACCGCACAGACGCGTCCATTCCGCATCCACGGAATGCGCCTGCCCCTGTGCGGCGAAGATCCTCATCAGGTACTGCGAGGCGATCTCGCTGAGCGCGTCGAGCTCGCACAGCGTGTCCGCATGGCGCGCCGCCGCCTCCCACTCGTTTCGCGCCATGTGGCCCGTGACGAGGCGCACCAGGTTCTGCAGCGCAAGCGCGCGCAGTCGGTCCCGCGCCGCGAGCAGCCACGCCTCGTAGTCCGGGGCCTGCACGACGACCATGCCGTCCAGCAGTGGTGCGTACGGGATGACCGCCGCTGCGCGCCAGTCGCCTTCGCTCGTGCCGCGCACGGAGCTCAGGAAGCGCTGCACGTCGATGTCAATGGACGAGTCATCGACGGGCGCGCTGAAAAGGACCCACTGAGAGTCCACCTGCAGGCAGTCGTTCAGGCGTCCATCGGCCAGGGTCTTGAGCGAGTAGAGCGCCTGCCGGAGGCTTTGTCTGCCCGAGGCCTCGGGCAGGTCGGGCCAGAGCAAATCAACCAGGGTGCTGCGTGGATGGCGGCGACCCGACTCGAGCACTAGGAAGGCCAGCAGCGCCAGAGTGCGGGCCGAATGGGGGCGAACGCACTTGGCGCCTGCCGTCAGGACGCCCGGGCCGAGGAGTCGCAAGGTCAAATGGGTCATCGGCGGTTATGGTGACTGAGTCGTGACGCAACCTCACTATGCTGCGCCCGGCCGAAGACGGCAATGATCTCAACCGACAGGAGCACGTCCATGACCGCGAAGCTTGCCACCGCAACGGCCGGTTGCCGACTCTCCAACGAGCCCGGCCGAGCCATGCTCACGATGCGTGGCCAGCATGTCGTCACCGATTCCCCGCCCACGCTTGGCGGGCCAAACGAGGCGCCGAATCCGGTCGAGTTGCTGCTGTCTGCACTGGCGGCATGTGCGGTGTTCGTTTGCGAGCGTGCCGCTCGGGAAATGGGCATCGAGCTGAGGGCGATCAACGTGACCGCCGCAGGAGAGTTCGACCCGCGTGGTGTCTGCGGCGAAGCGTTCGACCCGCGCTTCCAGGGTTTCCAGGTCAGGCTGGCGCTCGAAGGCCCCGATGCTGCGCAGTGCGAGCAACTGCTGCAGGCCTTCGAGTCCAGATGCCCGGTCTACACGACGCTGTCGCGCGCCGCACCGGTCGAAATCATTCTGAACTAAGCCCGGCCTCGTGACGGGCCCGTGACGGGCCCGTGACGCGCCCGAGGTCTACTGGCCGCAAGCCACCGCCCCGGGGCCAGTGCGGCCTCGGCACGTCAAGCGTGCGGGTTGGCTGCACCAAGGAGCGGGCGATGTTTGAAGTTCGATGCAAAGATGTGGGCTTCGATTGCCCCGGCGTGGTTCGCGGCATGACGAAAGAGGCGGTCGCGCAGCAAGCCGCAGCCCATGCCGTTGAAGTGCACGGCGCCGTGGTGACGCCGGCGTTGGCCGCCACGGTCATGGCAGCCATCCAGAATGGCGAGAGCCACGGACTCGATGCCTCGCACGGATCGAGTGCGCCGAGGGGCAATGATCATGGGGGTTGAAATGCGTTGCTCCGACCGGCTGTTCCTGGGGGCGCGAATCCCGATGGCTTTGCGCGCCCTGGCCGTCGTGCTCGCCGTGCTCGCTGCGGGGTGCGGCAACATGTTCGTCGACACGAGCTACCTGGAGCTGGCCAGGAAGCAGGCGGCGAATCCCAACCTCACCGAGCCACAGCGCGGCAAGATCTTCGAGGAGGCCGGCGACCAGAGCCTGATCAGGGGGCGCGGCGGGTTCGCGGCCGAGATGTACTTCGAAGCCGCGCTGGCCTACGACGTCTCCGGCTCGACCCAGGGTGACGCCGACGTCCGTCGCGTGTACGGCAAGTGCCTCAGCGGTCGGCTGCAGACGGCAGCGGAGTGCCAGTCGATCGCCGACGTCATGAGCGACTGGAAGGCGGGGCGCGCCGAACCGGCGGGCCGAGCGGGGCCCGCGCCTGGGCCGTCCTTCAGTTACGTCTTCCCGGGCAATCCGGCAGTGGGCGGCACGGCCCTCCCGCCGCGAGCCGCGCCTGTGGTCCCCGGTTCCATTGATGGTCCGATCCAGCAGGCGCAGGCCACCAGGGCAACCCGACCCAGGGTCATGGACGGATGCCCGACTGGCATCGAGCACCTCGCGCCCCAGCTGCCGGTCTGCGCTGCCAACGAAGGTCTCGTGAAGCTGCGGCAGTTGATCCTCGCCACCGACGCGTCCTTTGTCGAAGACCAGGCTGCAGGCTTGAGCCTGCGAGAGGTCGCCTTGCGAACGTCGCAGGCTTCTCGATTGCGGGACGAAGCACTGAAGACGACGGAGCGCTCCATGCTGGAGGCCAGCGCCGACAGCAATCGGGCGCGGCGCCGGCTCGCTGCATTGCGGGACTCACCACCCAGCTGCGACGCCGGTCCGTCAGGTTCCTACGGCATGGGAGAGAGCGCGTATCAGGCCTACGTGGGCCAGTACATGGTCGCCATGGCCGATCGCGCCGTCTCGGCAGCGGCGGCATGTCGCGCGCGGGCTCGGCCGTGAAGAAGCATGGAGCGCGAAGGTGCGAACGAGGCGAACATCATGATCCGTGTGCTTTCCGTCGTATTGTCGATATCGGCTGCGCCGGCACTGGCGGCTGACAAGCCCGCGAGGCCGATCGAGGACGGCGCCAAGCAGATCGCGGGCGTCTGGCAGTTTCCCGAATACATCGCGTCCTGCCTGAAGATCGACGCGATCCGAAACAAGGGGCTCGCCGACCTGCGCTTGATCAGGGAATTCGACAAGGCCCTCGGCTGGGTCGGCCCTGCGCTCGGCTTGACGGAAGCCGCAGCGGCGGCAGCACAGGGCCGGGATCTCGACGCGCTGCAGAAGATCGGCGCGGTCGGTATCGACCAGGCCATCTGCACGACGAAGCCCATGCTCTGCCCGGCCTGGGCGGTCGGGCGCAGCGCCGGCGAGGTCATAAACTACCTGGTGTCCAAGGTCGGTGCCAACGGCAAGGACGCGACCGAACTGTTCGAAGACTTCTACATCCAGCGGCTCGAGGCGCCGGCCACCGCTCGGGAATTGTTGAAGCTGCAGGCGGCACTCGAAGCGGCCAAGGCGCGACGGGAGCGCACGCTGCGCGACGCGCTCAGCTGTCCCAACCCAGGGCAGACGCCGCAAGGCGATGACGCGCTTCTGGGCGCGTCAAGGCGGCTCAAGGAAGGCGAGGCAGTTCGACCTCCGAAAATGCCGGGTTCCAGCCCGCCCACGGCCACTTGTGAGGTGCTCAAGGACACGGCGGCCTCGGAGCGATTGTCCGCGATCGACCCAGATGGCTACGACGCCCTGCTGGCGCGCTGCCTTTGACCCGCCATGCAACGACCGGTCGGCTGGCACGCTTCGGCGAGATCACCGCCGTGTCGGCCCGAAGATCGCAATAGCGATCTTCTGCTCTTCCGTGAGCTGCCATCGTCACCGTCAGCTACTGGCCGCATGCTGTCAGCCCAGCGCGCGCAGCTCGGCGATCAACGCGCGCTGCGCGGCCTCGCGCCGCGGTGAATCGCCTTCGGCCCACTGCGGGTGGGCGCGGGCCGGCTGCACGGCCCGCAACAACGGCTGCAGCCGCTCCACCGGCAGTGCCGCGCGTTCCAGGTCGACGCGGCCGTGGGCGGCGTGGCCGCGCGTGCTCAGCGCCGCATGCAGCACGAGCAGCCGCTGTGCCACCACCATCACCACGGCGTCTTCCAGCGACAGCGCCTCGCGGCCTTGCAGCGCTTCCGCCACGCGGCGGCCGAGTGTGCCGAAGCCCTGGCTCGCGGCACCGCCGATCGTCGCGCCCAGCGCCGCGGCACTGCCCAGCGACAGCCCGGCCAGCGCCACGTCGGCGGCCAGCCCGATGCCCGCGCCGATGGCCGCACCCTTGCCCAGCCGCACGCCGGCATCGCGCAGCGTCTCGGGGTGGAACAGGTCCGCTGCCCAGCGGCCGTCGAGCCAGGGCAGCAGGGCGAGCTCGGCGTCGTCATGTGCGAAGGCGTGCACGTCGAGCAACGACTGCACGGCGCGGCGCGCACGCTGAAGCACGTCGGCGCGGAAGCGTTCGACGATCTGTGCCTTGAGCGCCGCCGAGCTCGCCTCTTCGCGCGACAGCGTCACGCGCAAGGCGCCCAGCGAGAGCAGCGCGTCGGCGATCAGACGCAGCCCGGCTTCGTGCCGATCGGCGCGCTCGCGCTCGAGGAAGCCGGCGACCTGCTGCAGCACCGCCTGCCGCTGCGGCAGCAGTGCCTGCAGGCTGGCGTAGAGCTGCGGCTGGCCGCCTTCGAACGGTGCCACCGCGTCGAATCGCGCCTGAGCATGCAGCGCGAAATCGGCCAGCAACGCGCTCCACTGCGCCTCGCGCGACAGCGGGTCGCGCACGAAATTGAGCACCGGCAGCACCGGCTTGCCGCAGGACGCGAGGATCTCCACCTCGCAGCGGAACTTGGCGACCACCGGCTCGCGGCAGTCGATGACGAACAGCGCGGCGTCGACGTCCAGCAGGGCGCGCAGCACCTTCGCCTCCTGCTCGAAGTCCTCGCGCGAGGCGCGCGTCTCGAGGAAGGCGCGGATGCGCTGCGGCGGCGTCATGTCGGCGCGCAGCGGGCCCAGCGCGGCGAGCAGGCCGGTCGGGTCTTCCAGGCCCGGCGTGTCGAAGAAGCGCAGTGCCGCGCGGCCGTCGATGGCCAGGTCGACCGACTCGACATGGCGCGTCGTGCCCGGCCGGCCCGACACCTCGCCGAAATCGCGCCGACGCGTCAGCGTGCGCAGCAGCGAGGTCTTGCCGGCATTGGTGTGGCCGACGACGGCGATGGCCAGCGGCTCAGCCATGGCCGCTCCAGCGCCGTGCCTCGTCGGCCTCGGCGAACACCAGCACATCGGCGCGGCCGGCCGCGTCCAGCCAGTCGCGCCAGCGGGGCAGGGCGGCCGATGCCAGCCCGGCGGGCAGGAGCAGGAGCGCGGTGGGCACCGGGCGCGTGCCGTCGAGAAAGCGGCCGGTGCCGCGATCGGGCGTCGACATGGCATGGCAGACCAGCAGCAGCCGCGCCGGCGGTGCCGCGGCCAGCCGTTGCAGCAACGCGGCGCGCTCCTCGCCGCGGCCTTCGATGCGCTCGCTCCATGCCGCATCGGCCTGCAGCGTCGGCGGCAGCTCGGCCTCGGGCGGCAGCTCGAAGCCGACCAGCGCGAGCCTGCTGCCGCCGGCCGGCGCGGCCATCGCATCGCGCCGCGCTTGCGACACCGCATGCTCGGCGTCGATCACCCGCGTCGGCGCGAGTGCTTCGAAGCGGTTGATCAGCGTGCGGTAGTACGGGTCCTGCGTGTCCAGCGCCAGCGCCGCGCTGCGCGCGCGGGCCACGCCGGCGCACAGCGCCAGCAGCAGCAGGCGAGGCAAGGCGCCGTAGACCAGCGTGCCGGAAATCAGCCACCAGCCCAGCGCGTGCGAGGCGCCGGCGGTTGGCGCGGCATCCGGCACCCGCGCCGGCAGGCCGAGCTGGGCCGGCAGCCAGGCGATCGCACGCGCCGTCTCGTGCAGTGCCTGCGGCGACAGGATGGTGGTTTCGAATCCCAGGCGGTATTCGCTCAGCGACAGCACGGCCGCCAGGCCCAGCGCCGCCAGCAGGTAGGCCACCGCCCACAGCAGGTGGTTCAGCCCGCCGAGCAGCCAGGGAGCGAGGCGGCTTGCATCGAGCAGTCGCAGCGCGGCGGGCGCGACGCGCGCCGAGCGGCGCTGCCACGGGCCGCGGCGTCCGAGCCAGGCCGCTGCGTGGCCGAGCACGCCCGCGCCGCCGTGGCCCGGCAGCGCGGCGAACAACGCCCAGGCGGCGATGCCCGCGAGGTTGGGCAGCACCAGCAGCGCCAGCGCCGCCAGCGCATTGATGCGCCGGCCATCACCGAGCAGCGACATCGTCACCAGCGCGGCCAACAGAACGCCGGCGGCCACCGCGGCCAGCCCCAGCGACGGCAGCGCGCGGCGCAGCCAGGCGGCATCGGCGTCCAGGCCGGTGTCGGCGGCGAGGGTGAGTGCCCGCTGCACGATGCGCGCCTCGCGTTGCGGCGATGCGGCCACCGCCGAGCGCATCGCCCGCTCGTCCTGCAGCGGCGTGGCCGATTCGAGGTCCTTCACGGCCTCGGTGAGCAGCAGGTCCTGCAGGGAAAACACGGGGGCGTGGCGCGGCATCGGGGCAAGGGTAGCAGGCCCGCCGCGCGCGCCCGGCTGTGGGGCGTGTGCGATAGGAGTGTGAAAACTTGCCGCTGCGGTGCCCGACCCGATGGCGGCCGCAGGGGCCGCGCTTCTAAGCTGGGGGCATGCCGAAAGTCGCCCGCGCCCCCACCTACGAAATCGTCGTCAACGACCGCCGCGAATACGCCGTCTGGCCGAGCGCGCGCCCCTTGCCGCAGGGCTGGCGGCACAGCGGCAAGTCCGGCGGGCGCGACGAACTGCTCGCCTACCTGAAGTCGGTGTGCATGGACCCGGTGGAGGTCGTGGCGCTGGCGCCGCCTGTCCGGAAGTGATCGGCGAACGTCGCTGAACGCGTGGCCGCACCAGGGCGGCGAGGGCACAGTGCGGTCATCGCCACCCGACTGAAAAGGAGCCCTCCATGAAAAGCGCATTGATCGTCATCGACGTGCAGGAATCGTTCACCCGCCGTCCCTACTTCTCCGCGGCCGACGTGCCGGCCTACCTGGCCGCGCAGAACCGGCTGATCGAAGGCTTCGAGGCGCAGGGCCTGCCCATCGTGCGTGTGTTCCACGTCTCGCCCGGCGGCGATGCGGGCGACGCCTTCGCGCTGGCCAGCGGCCTGGTGAAGCCGCTCGAGGGCTTGCGCCCCTTCACCGCGGCCCACGAGGTGCACAAGACGCGCCACAGCGCGCTGGTCGGCACCGGGCTGGACGTGTGGCTCACGCAGCAGGGCATCGGGCAGATCGTGATCAGCGGCATCCGAACCGAGCAGTGCTGCGAGACGACCACCCGCCACGCCAGCGACCTGGGCTGGCAGGTGGTGTTCGTGCCCGAGGCCACGCTCACCTTCGACATGGCACTGCCCGATGGCAGCCCGTTTCGCGCCGCCGACATCCGCGCGCGCACGGCCAGCGTGCTGCAGGGGCGTTTTGCCCGCGTGACGGGCGTGAACGACACTCTGGCCCATGTCCGCGCCGGCTGAGCCGCCGAAGCGAAGCGCCTGTGCAACTGCGCAGCGCAGGCGGCTCGACTCAGACCGACGCTGGCCAGCTTCGCAGGGCCTTCGCTCTGGCTCTGAGCCGATCGACGTCTTCTTCGTGCTGCCGCGCGGCAGCCTGATCCTCGACTGGGCCGGCCCGGCCGAGGCGCTGCGTTTCGCCAACACCGAGCTGCCGCCGCGCCGGCCGGCCTTCATGCTGCACTTCGTGGCGCCCGAGGCCGCGTCGCTGAGTTCGGTGGGGGCGATGGTCGCGGGCCTGGCGCCGCTGCCCGAGCGCATCGAGGCCCCGGCCTGGGTGGTGCTGGTGGGCCGCACCTCCACCGCACAGCGCCGGGACGATGACCGCGAGGACCGCCTCGTCATCGACTGGCTGCGCCGCGTGCAGCCCGGGCAGCGCGGCGTGCGGCTGGTGACGGTGTGCTCCGGCGCGCTGCTCGCCGCGTCGGCGGGACTGTTCTCGCGCCGGCGTGTCACCACGCACCACGGCGACCTCGACGAGCTGGCGCGGCGCGCGCCCGACGCCGTCGTCGTGCCCGACCGCGTGTTCGTCAACGACGGCGACACCTGGTCGAGCGCCGGCGTCACCGCAGGCATCGACCTCGCGCTGCACCTGGTGGCCGCACAGTGCGGGCCGGTGGTGGCCGCGCGCGTCGCGCAGCGCATGGCGGTGGCACTGCGCCGCGGCCCCGACGATCCGCAGCTCTCGCCTTTCCTCGCGCACCGCCAGCACTTCAATGCACGGCTGCATCGTGTGCAGGATGCGCTGTCGGCCGCGCCGCGCGAACCCTGGAGCGTGGCTCGCATGGCCGAGCTCGGGCACACCACGCCACGCACGCTGACGCGGCTGTTCGGCGAGCATGCCGGCACCACGCCGCTGGCCTACCTGCGCGGCATTCGCCTGGCGCTGGCGCGCACCGCGCTCGAGGCTGGCAGCAGCGTCGGCGCTGCTGCCGATGCGGCCGGTTTCCATTCCGACCTGCAGTTGCGCCGCGCCTGGCATGCGGCGGGCCTGTCCGGATCGCCGAACGAATCGCGTGGGACAGGGTGAGCAGGGTGCGCAGCGCACCCGTGCGCCTCACCCCACCGGAGCCTCTTCCATGCGATACACCCTCATTGGCGCCCTGCTGTCCGGCCTGGCCGTGGCCACGATCAGCCAGACGGTGCCCGCGCAGGCCCTGAAGACCGAGCTGAGCGGTGCCGCGCAGTCGGCCCGTCAGGCGCGCGCCGAGCGCGACTTCCGCACTGGCCGCTACGCCTCGGCCTACGCCAGCTTTGCCGCCTTGGCCGATGCGGGCCATGCCCCTTCGGCGCAGATCGCTTTGCTGATGGTCCGACACGGGCCAGCGCTGTTCGGCAGCGACTGGTTCGCCACGCCGGCGCAGCAGATGCGCTGGAATGCGCTGGTGATCAACGCGGCGCGCGGCCGGCTCGATCTCGAGGACAACGAGCGCGGCGACTGAGCCGCCTGCTCGCCGTCACGCCGCCGGCGGGGTCGGCCGCACGGCACGCGCCAGGCGCAACTGAACCAGCGCGACGAAGACCGCGGCCAGCGGCCAGACGAGCAGCACGGTGCGCACGGGTTCGCTGCCCATCGACGGCACGCCGACCCGCTCGAGTGCCACGGCCAGCAGGTCGGCGGCCACCGAGATGCACAGGCACAGGGTGCACTCCGACATGCGCTGCGACAGCGAGACGAGCATCAGCGCCGCATAGGCCAGGCCGGCGCCCCACATCACCTGAACGCCGTGCTCCTGCCCGGCCAGGCCGTGCCGCAGCCATGCGGCGACGAAGAACAACGCGCTGCAGGCCAGGAAGCCCGGGCTGATCACGCGGATGGCCGGAGGCAGCAAGCGGTGCGCGCCGGCAAACAACAGCCCGCGCAGGCCGATGCCGATGATCTGCAGCATCAGGCGGCCTGCCAGCCCGATGGACTGCAGGGCGGGGTGATGCGTGCGGTGAGCGTGGATCGGTGTGGGTGCAGGCATGGGATGCTCCTCGTCGAGGCGTTCGCATCAGGCCACGGGCCGGGCGGGGCGGCAATCCGCTCCCTTGGGGGACCACATCCCCCTAGGCCATCGCTGGCGCCGGCAGCGCAGCTGTGCCGGGGGTGTTGCGGCAGGTCATTCCCGGTCGCCGAGGCCGGAGGCGACAATGCCGCCGATGCTGTCCTTCCTGCCTGCTGGCCTGCGTGGCGCCCTTGCCGGGCTCGCGCTCGGCCTGAACACCCTGATCTTCACGCTGCTGATGGTGCCGCCGGCACTCGTCAAGCTGGTGCTGCCGCTGCCCGGAGTGCGCACCGTCTGCGACCGGATGCTCAATGCGCTGGCCTCGCGCTGGGTGGCCAACAACGACGCCTGGATCACCGCGGTGAACCCGCGCGCGGTGTGGGACGTGCAGGGCGTGGCGAGCCTGCACCCGCGCGGCTGGTACCTGGTGTCGAGCAACCACCAGAGCTGGGTCGACATCCTCGTGCTGCAGCGCGTGCTGCACGGCCACGTGCCCTTTCTCAAGTTCTTCCTCAAGGCCGAGCTGATCTGGGTGCCGGTGATCGGGCTGGCGTGGTGGGCGCTGGACTTTCCGTTCATGAAACGCGGCAAGGGCCGCGGCGCGCGCCACAACGACCTGCGCACCACGCGCGAGGCCTGCGAGAAGTTCAAGCGCATCCCCACCACGGTGATGAACTTCGTCGAAGGCACGCGTTTCACGCCGGCCAAGCATGCCGCGCAGGCCAGCCCCTACCGCCACCTGCTCAAGCCGAAGATCGGCGGCCTGGGCATTGCGCTGGCCACCATGGGCGAGCAGTTCGAGGCGCTGCTCGACGTCACCATCGTCTACCCGCACGGCGCGCCGACCTTCTGGCACCTGCTGTGCGGCGACATCGATGCGGTCACCGTGCGCGTGCGGCAGTGCGCCATCCCGGCCGATCTGCTCGGCGGCGACCCGATGGGCGACAAGGCCTACCGGCAGCGCATCGGCACCTGGGTCGAGGCGCAATGGGCCGAGAAGGATGCGTTGATCGATTCCCTGCTCCAGGCCCACGCGCAGGCGCGTCCTCCGGCGCCGCACTGACGGCGGCAGTTCGCGCGCTCAGGGCAGCGCGCGGCCGGCCTTGCGCAGCGCGTGCCGCTGCACCTTGGCGCGGTTGCCGCAAGTGCTCATCGAACACCAGCGGCGGCTGCCGCCCTTGCTGTCGTCGACGAACAGCCAGCGGCACTTCTCGTTCGCGCATTGGCGCAGGCGCACGCGCTGTGCGGCCAGTGCCAGGTCCGCCGCCGACCACAGCACCGGTGCCAGCACCTCGCTCGCGACGGGCGAGACCATGGGCACGCGCCAGCCAGCGCGCCGGCCCTCGAACACCCAGTGCCGGCGCGGCGGTGTGCCGGCCAGCCAGTCGCCCAGGGCCCGGGCTTCGGCCGCGGGCGGCGCGCCGCCGGCCAGCGCAGCGAACAGGCGGTAGAGCAACTCGCGCAACTGCAGCGCGTCGTCGAAGAGTCGCTGCGCCGCGGTGGGGTCGGCGCGGCGCAGCGACTGCAGGCTCGCGCCCGTGCGGGCGTCCACGACGCCGGCGGCCTCGAGCCAGCGCGCCAGCGCAGTGAAATCGACCAGCGATTCGGTGGGGGCCTCGCTGCCGCGCCAGTAGCGCGTGTTGGCGAAGTCCAGGCACAGCGTCGGCGCCGGCGCGGCCACCAGGCGCGAACGGATGCGGCTCTCCGTGGGGAAACTCATGCGGCATCCTACTAACCCCTCAGGCGGTTGACAACGCCCGCGGGGCGGATCGACACTAACCGTCATGACGGTTAGCTCTACCGAATCCGCACTGCGCCCGCCACGCCGGGTGTTGCATCGCGGCCAGGGCCTCTCGGTCGTCGACTATCGCTGCACGGCCGCGCAGGGCGATCCGGCCGTGGCCGAACAGCACACTCGGCATGTGCTCGCCTACGTGCGACGCGGCGGCTTCGGTTGCCGATGCCGCGGGCGGCAGTTCGAGCTGGTGGCCGGCTCGATGTTCGTCGGCCACCCCGGCGACGAATACACCTGCACGCACGAACACCATGCCGGCGGCGACGAGTGCCTGTCCTTCCACCTCGAGCCGGTGCTGGCCGACGAGATCGGCGCGGCGCCGACGGCCTGGCGCGTCGGTGCACTGCCGCCGGTGCCGGCGCTGGTGGTGCTGGGCGAGCTGGCGCAGGCCGCGGCCCGGGGCCGCACCGACGTCGGCGTCGACGAGGCCGGCCTGCGGCTCGTGCGGCGCTTCGTCGAGCTGGTTGCCGGCCGCGAGGCACCGGCACCGGCCGCCTCCGCCGCCGATCGCAGGCGGGCGACACGTGCTGCGCTGTGGATCGAGTCGAATTCGCACGAACCGATCGACCTCGACGCTGCGGCCGCTCAGGCCGGCCTGAGCAGCTTTCACTTCCTGCGCGTGTTCTCGCGCGTGTTCGGGCTCACGCCGCACCAGTACCTGATCCGCCTGCGACTGGGCCATGCCGCGCGGCTGCTTGCCGACGACACGATGCCGGTGACCGACCTGGCCTACCACGTCGGCTTCGGCGACCTGTCGAACTTCGTGCGCAGCTTCGGGCAGGCGGCCGGCATGTCGCCGACGCAGTTCCGCCGCCTGGCCCGGGGCGAGCGGCACGCGTTGCGCGACCGCCTGGGCGCGCCGCTCGCCGAACGCCGCTGAACCGATCGCAGCGCAAGTTTCTCCAAGCGCCGCCGCCGCTTTGCGCGGAGCATGCCGCCATCCAAACAGGAGGCAGGCATGTTCGACCACATCGGCGTCAAGGTCCGCGATCTGCAGGCGAGCGCGGCGTTCTATTCGGCGGTGCTTGCGCCGCTGGGGCATGTGCAAGGTTATGCCGACGAGAGCTGCGTCGGCTTCGGCCCCGCCGCGGCGCCCTCGCTGTGGCTGTACGCCTGCGACACACCGGTCGGGCCCGGCAGCCACATCGCCTTTCGCGCATCGGAGCCCTCGGCCGTCGACCGTTTCCACCGGGCCGCGTTGCAGGCCGGCGGGCGCGACAACGGCGCTCCCGGCCCGCGGCCGCACTACAGCGCCACCTACTACGCGGCCTTCGTCATCGACCCCGACGGCAACAACGTCGAGGCGGTGCGCCCTTGAGTGCCATGAAGGGCCGTTTCGCGCCGCTGATCGTGGCCAACTGCGCCGCCGCGCTGCTGGCCTTCGCCGCCCGGGCCGGTGTGGCTGCACCGGTGCCGGCCGAGGCGCCGGCGAAATCCCAGCTGCTCGCCATCGACCGGTTCATCGTCGGGGCCGGGCCTGCACGCGATGCCGGGTCACTGGGCGCGCTGGTCGGCAGCGATTTCCGCATGGTCGGACACGACGGCGCCCGTGTCGATCGGTCCGCATTCCTCGCCGCGGCCTCGCGGCCGAACGGCCTCGGCAGGCTGTCGCACGAGGAGGTGCGCGTGCGGCTGTTCGGCGCGGTGGCGCTGGTGCACGGCGTGGTCGGGGCGCTCGATGACGGCCAGTCGCCGCTGCGGCTGCGCTACACCCACGTATTCCATTGGCAAGCCGATCGCTGGCTGCTGGTGGCGGCGCAGTCGACGCCGCTGCGCGAGGGCATCGCTGCAGCGGTTCGGCAGGGCAGCGCGCCGCCGCAGGTCAGTGCCTGGCACGGCCGCGATCCGGCCGGCGACGATACCGACGTGCTGCGCCAGCTCAACGAGCAGTACGTGCGCGCGTTCCGCGAGGCGGACGTGGCCTGGTATGAAGCCCACCTGGCGACCGACTACATGGTCACCCAGAGCGACGGCTCGTTCGAGTACCGCGCCGGCGCGCTGGCCGCATTCGCGCGGCCGACCTTCGCCATGAACTTCCGCAGCTTCCCGGTCGAGCAGGTGAACATCCGCCGTTTCGGCGAACTGGCACTGATCGAGGCCGACAACCCGTACGAGTTGAAGGACGGCCGCACCGGCACCGCCCGCTACACCGACATCTGGCAGAAGCAGCCGGGAGGCTGGCGCTGCATCTCGGCGCACATCACGCCGGTGCGCGCAAGCTGAGGCGGCGCGCTCCGCCTCGTTCGTCGGCACAAGCTGCGAACTTCGACACGCTCGCGCGACGGCACTGGTAACGAGCCCTTGTCGCCACGTTGCGTTTGGATACAGTGACTCGCGAGACAAAGGCACACCCGTGCGAAAGCCGGGGTCGCAAAGCTTCCGGTCTACCGCCCTGGCAACGGGGCCACGACAGCGGGGTTGCCCAGCACGCGAGGCCGGCCCGGTTTCGCCTGGGTGCATCGATTCACCCAGCGCAGGAGCCACCCATGCAGGCCATCCGGATCGAGAAGACCCTTCACCGCGGCGCCGGCGAGCACGTCGTCATCGCGCAGGACCCCGCCAACCGCTGCTACGTGGGCGTGAGCAACGGGCCTGGCGAACCGGGCGACTTCATGTTCGTCGAGATCGACCGCGTCACCCTGCTCGAACTCGAGCGCGGCACCACCGATGCCGGAACGGTGATGCGCGATCGCTGCGCAGGCATCGTGCTGCTGCCCCTGGACGCGTAGGCCGCTCAGCGACGGCCCGACAGCGGATACGCCGGGTCGTTGTAGCCCGGCGTGGACGGGTGCCCGGGCGAGACCAGCGAATCGACCAGCGCTTCGTCGGCCGCATCGATGGCGATGTCGAGCGCACCGAGGTACGACTGCCATTGCGCCAGCGTGCGCGGGCCGGCGATGACCGAACTGACCGCGCGGTGCGCGAGCACCCAGGCCGTGGCGAAGTGCAGCAGCGACACGCCCTTGCCCGCGCAATGCGCCTGCAGCGTCTGCGCGATCTGCAGCGACTCTTCGCGGAACTCGGTCTGCAGGATGCGCTTGTCGCCGCGGCCGGCGCGCGTGTCCTGCCCGGGCTGGCTGCCCGGCGCGTACTTGCCGGCGAGCACGCCGCGCGCGATCGGGCTGTAGGGCACCACGCCGATGCCGTGGTGCGCGCAGACGTCGAGCACCTCGACTTCCGGCTGGCGGTTCAGCAGGTTGTAGTAGGGCTGGCAGACCACCGGCGCAGGCATGTTCATTGTGCGGGCCAGGCTCACCATCTCGGCGATGCGCCAGCCTCGGAAGTTCGACACTCCCCAGTAGCGGATCTTGCCGTCGCGCAGCAGCGTGTCGATGGCGCGCAGCGGCTCTTCGAGGTCCATGCCGTTGAAGTCGCGGTGCAGGTAGTAGATGTCGACGTGGTCGGTGCCCAGCCGCTGCAGGCTGGCCTCGCACTCGCGCAGCACCCAGGCGCGCGAATAGTGCGACTCGTTCGGCCGCTCCGACATCTTGTTGCCCACCTTGGTGGCCAGCACCCAGTCGTGGCGGCTGCCCTTCAGCAGTTCGCCGAGCATCGTCTCCGAGCCGCCGGTCGAGTAGACGTCGGCGGTGTCGACGAAGTTGACGCCGTGCTCCTTGGCGTGGGCGACGATGCGGCGCGCTTCGGGCAGATCGGTCTGGTCGGCGAACATCATCGTGCCGAGGCACAGCTCGGACACCTGCAGCGGGCTCTTGCCGAGCGGGCGGTAGCGCATGGACTCTCCTGGACGCATGACGGCGGCGAGGCGCCAGCATAGCCGCAGTGCCGGCGCACCCCGACTACGTGCGCCGCGCCGCCGGCCCAGCCGAGGCCGAGCGCGCCAGGTTGGCCGCCACGAGCGCCGCCGCCAGCGTCACCAGCCACGAGAAATACACCCACAGCAGGAAGACCGGGAACACCGCGAAGGCGCCGTACACCGCCTTGTAGGTCGGGATCTTCAACAGGTACGCGGTAAAGCCGCGCTTGCCCAGCTCGAGCGCGATGCTGGCCAGCAGGCCGCCGGCGATCGCGTCGCGGCGCCGCACCTTGGTGTTCGGCACGAAGTAGAACAGGCAGGCCAGGCCGGCCCAGGCCAGGGCCGCCGGGCCGAGGTTGAGCACGAACTGCGCCTCGCCGGGCAGCGGCCCGAGCCAGCCCATCGACACGCCCAGCACGTAGGAGGTGGCCCACAGGCTCACGCCCAGGGCTGGCGGGCCCACCGCCAGCATCAGCAGGTACAGGCCCACGCGCCTGAGGAAGGGGCGGTTGCGCTTGACGTTCCAGATCTGGTTGAAGGCGTTCTCCACCGTCAGCAGCATGGCGATCGCGGCGCCGAGCAGGAACAGCGAGCCCGCCCAGGTGAGGCCGTTCGCGTTGGCGGCGAACTGGTGCAGGTACCTGAGCACCGTGCGCGCGATGTCGGCCGGCAGCATGCTCCTGAGCAGGTGCTCCTCGAGCGCCGCCTCGAAGCGGCTGAAGATCGGGAAGCGCGTGAACAGCGCGAAGCTCACCGCGAGCAGCGGCACGACGGACAGCAGCGTCGTAAAGGCCAGCGTGCCGGCGATCTGCGGCAGGCGCTCCTGCCGCGCGCGGCGCAGGGTGAGTCGGGTCAGGGTGAACATGGGTCGACCGCGGTGCGGGTCGACCGACGCGGCGCGCAACGATAGCGCACCGGCCCGCTGATCACTCCCGCGGTGGCTGGCCCCGCTGGGCACGCACGCGCACGGCAGCGAGCCGGTACAGAGTGGGTACGCCGGCCAGCAGCAGGATCGGCCACAGGCAGCTGCTGATCAGCACCCACAACGCGCGGCTGGCCAGCGAGACGGGCACGCCCGCATCGGCGGGCCGGGCCCGGCCTTCGCTGAACAGATGCTGAACCGACCCCGTCGCCACGCCGAAGAGGGCACCGACGACGAAGAACACGATGAGGGGAGTGGTCACGACGGCCTCCGAGGGGCCGTGCACGGGGCCCACGGATTCAGTCTCGCCGAATCGCGGCCGTTGACCAAACCCCTACTGCGAGCATGACCGGGCAGGCCCGGCTGGCGGCGGTGGGTGAGCGACTTCTGCGTCGAGGTATTCGCGCCGATGGCTGACGGCATCTGAGCCTGGGTGGCGGACCAGCCCGCCTGAAGATCGCAAGCTCGCGCGCGCGAGTTTCATTCGACGGGCTGCACCGCGCGCCTGAGCTGCGTGCCCAGCGCGCCGAAACGCTTGCGGTACTGCGCCGGCGTCAGCGTCACCTTGCGCCGGAACAGGCGGCCGAAGAAGCTCGCATCCTGATAGCCGACCTCGAAGGCTATCGCCTCCACCGGCAGGTCGCTCGATTCGAGCATCTGCTTGGCTTCTTCGAGCCGCAGCGTGTGGATGTACTCCAGTGGCGGCATGCCGGTGGCCTGCGTGAATCGGCGCTTGAAGCTGCGGTCGGGCAGGCCGGAGAGCGCCACCATCTGCGCCACCGGCGACTCGACGCGGTAGTTCGACGCGGCCCACAACTGGCAGCGTGCGATCAGCTCGTCGGCCGCGCGCGGGCCGCGGGTGAGCGAGGCGTACGCCTGCGCGCTGGTGTGGTTGAGGTCGAGCAGGTTGATGCGCGCGACCTGCATGGCTTCTTCCGGTGACGCAAAACGCGCGATCAGGGCCAGCACCAGCATGTGCCAGGCGACGCCGCTGCCGGCCATGATGATGCGCTGGCCGGTGCCGGCCACCACCAGGCCGCGCTCGGAGTGCCAGCGGGTGCGTGGGTACTCCTGCGCCAGAAGGTCGCAATAGGCCCAGTGCGAGGTGGCATCGTGGCCGTCGAGCAGGCCGGTGCGCGCCAGCAGCAGCGCGCCCGAGCAGGCCGCGGCGAGCGTGCCGCCGGCGTCGAACACGTCGCGCATCCACCCCACCTCCCTTTCGTAGAGGCCGCCCAGCGCCGTGCCGGGCGGGATCATCAGGTCGGTGACCACTGCCACGTCGGGTCGCGGGCAGTCGGCGAAGCTCGCGTCGGGCGTGATGCGCACGCCGTTCCCGCCATCGAAAGGCCGGCCGTCTGCGCTCACCACCAGCGGGCGAAACGGCGAAGGCGTGTCGGGCCCGCCATGCAGCATCTGCCAGTCGCGGCGTGTGCTGTTGAGCGCGTCGAAGAAGCCGTACAGCGTGGCGGCGCTGACCGCAGGGGTGCCCAGCAGAGCCACGGTGATGGGTTGGTCGTGACGGGGCATTGGCATATTCGGCCGTGTCTTGGCGCGATCGACTTTAGTGCGAACGGCGCTCTGGCACCACCATCCGGCTCCTCGACATCTTGATCACGGAGCCTTCATGCCGACCCCCATCGACATCCTTCTCGACCCCATCTCGCTGTGCCTGATGGGCATGTTCGCCGGCCTCATGCTGTGGGAGCGTCTCGCGCCGGGCCGCACGTTGCCCACGGTGCGCGGCTGGCTGCCGCGAGCGCTCGTGGCCGTCACGGCCTACCTGATGCTGTCGTCCTACCTGCCGCTGTTGTGGGCCGACACGCTGGCACCCATCCAGCTGTTCGACCTGTCGGGCTGGCCCACTGCCGCCGCGTCGGTCTGCTGCGTGCTGGTCTACGAACTGCTGGCCTACGCCTACCACCGCAGCATGCACACCTTCACCCCGATGTGGCGGCTGCTGCACCAGATGCACCACAGCGCCGAGCGGCAGGACGCGGCCAGCGCATTCTGGTTCAGCCCGTTCGACATGATCGGCTGGACGCTGGTGATGAGCCTGGCCTTCGGCGTGATCGGCCTGCCGCCTGCAGCCGCCACGCCGGCCATCCTGTTCATCAGCTTCCTCGCGATCTTCCAGCACGCCAACCTGCGCACGCCGCGCTGGCTGGGCTACTTCGTGCAACGGCCGGAAAGCCACTCGCTGCACCACGAGCGCGGCGTGCACCGTCACAACTACTCCGACCTGCCGGTGTTCGACATGATCTTCGGCAGCTTCCGCAATCCGGCGCGCTACGCAGCCGACACCGGCTTCTGGCACGGCGCCTCCTCGCGCGTGGCCGACATGCTGCTGCTGCGCGATGTGTCCACCCGCCCGGCCGACCACCGCTGAGCGAAGCTTCTTCTCAAGGAACCCCGCATGAACATGATCGATTCCTCCGGCCACCCGGTGTCGGGTGCCACTCCCGACGGCCTGGCCGCCTGCGAGCAAGCGGCGCGCGAACTGCTGTGCATGGTCGACGACCCGGCAGCCAGCGTGGCACGCGCCATCGAAGCGAGCCCCGAGATGCCGATGGCGTACGCGCTGCAGGCCTGGCTGCACCTGCTGGGCACCGAGCCTGAAGGCATGGCCGTGGCGCGGGCCGCCTGCGAAGCCGCCAGCGAGTTGCCGGCCAATGACCGCGAGCAGCGCCACCTGGCCGCTGCCCGCGCCCTGACCCGGGGTTGCTGGCGCGAGGCCGCGCTGCGCCTCGAAGACCTGAGCCTGCGCTACCCGCTCGACACGCTGGCCCTGCAGGTCGGCCATCAGGTGGACTTCTTTCGCGGTGACAGCCGCATGCTGCGCGACCGCATCGCCCGCGTGCTGCCCTCGTGGGACCCGGCCATCCCCGGCTGGCACGCCGTGCTCGGCATGCACGCCTTCGGGCTGGAAGAAACCGGCGACTACACACTGGCCGAGTCGCAAGGCAGGCGCAGCGTGGAGCTGGAACCGCGCGACAGCTGGGGCTGGCACGCGGTGGCGCACGTGCACGAGATGCGCAATCAGCCGCGCGAGGGCATTGCCTGGCTGCAGCCCACGAGCGCCATCTGGTCGCAGGGCAGCTTTCTGGGCACCCACAACTGGTGGCACCTGGCCTTGTGCCACCTGGAGCTCGACGACCACGCGCAAGTGCTCGAGCTCTACGACCAGGCCATTGGCGGCACCGGCTCGGCAGTCGTGCTCGACATGGTCGACGCCAGCGCCATGCTGTGGCGTCTGCACCTGAGGGGTGTCGATGTGGGCGAGCGTTGGCAGCCGCTCGCCGATCGCTGGGCGCCGCTGGCGCGCGCCGGCAACTATGCGTTCAACGACTTCCACGCCATGCTGGCCTTCGTGGGCGCCGATCGCGGCGGGCTGCAGCAGGCGGTGCTCGAATCGCAGCAAGAGGCCATGTGCAGCGAAGTCGACAACGCGCTCTTCACCCGCGAGGCCGGCCACCCCGCCGCACGCGCGGTGCAGGCCTTCGGCCATGGCGACTTCAGCACGGCGGTCACGCTGCTGCGCGCCATGCGCCACCAGGCACACCGCTTCGGAGGCAGCCACGCGCAGCGAGACCTCATCGACCTCACGCTGGTCGAAGCGGCCATGCGCAGCGGCGACCCCGCGCTCGCCAGCGGCCTGGCCGCCGAGCGCGCTGCACTGCGCCCGCGCAGCCCACTGGCGCAGCGGCTGGTGAGCCGGGCGCACGCCCTGCAGCGCGGCGGTGGCGGCCACACAGGGGGGCATGGGGCGCATCGCCAGGCCTGAATCGCTGCCGTGCGGCACCCGGCCGAACCGGTGCGCCGCCGTCCGCCCGCGCTCCCGGCTGCCCGGGTGGCCGAGTTCGCCTCGCTCCGTTCACTCCGGGCAGCGGCAGAGTTCCGACGGTCGTGCGTTCCGGAGCGGATAGACGAGCATGCGTTCAGTGCAATGTGCCGACGATCGGCGCCAGTGCGGCGTTGATGCGGGCCGCTTGCTCGGCATTGATCATCGAGCCGAGCACCTCGAGGAAGCGCGGGTCCTGTACGCCGCTCACGATGTACTGCCAGCGGTAGGCTTCCAGCATCGCCCGGTGGATCGCCTGCGTCTGCGCGCCGTCGAAGGCACGTCCGGCCGCTTGGGTGAAGTACTGGGCATCGGCCTCGGCCTGCACCTGCACGATGCCGTCGACCGCGCCCACCAGGCCGATCAGTTCGCCCACGGCCTGGTCGCGCTGCGCCGCGTCGAGCCTCTCGTCCTCGCGCAGCCACTCCATCTCGTCGACGATGGCATGTTGCGACTCCTCCTTCCAGTGGAACAGGAACACGTCCTTCCAGAGCGGGTCGATCTGCGACTGCCCCTCGATGCTGCTGCGGTAGTGCGCCTGCGAGAACAGCTCGATGTCGAAAACCAGCGCCAGCACGGCCCATGTCGATGCGGCCAGCACCGCCTGAGCCACGTCGTTGGGTTGCGGCACGAAGCGGTAACCCGTGGGCATGCCTGGAGCCATCATCGTCTCCAGGCGGCGGAACATCTCCTGGTGCTTGAGCTCCTCGTCGGTCAAGCGCACCAGCGCCTCGAGCGCCACCTGGTCGCCGAGCCAGTGGCTGCGGCTGACCTCCAGCGCCTTGGCGCCGATGAAGCGCTCGACGAGCGCGAACATGTTGGCGTAGGTGCGGCCCTGCACCTGCGAGTACAGGCGCCGATCCTCGGCGCCGAGGAAGGGCAGACGGGCGACCTTCGACAGGCCGTCGGGCAGGAAGGTCTTGCCGAAGTCGAACTGGCGGCCCCGGATCACGTCGCGGTCGGTGTCCCAGCGGATGCGCTTGGACACCTCGACGCACTTGGCGTAGCGGGTGGTGTCGATCGAGTGTCGGGTGACGTGTGACATGGCGGGTTGCTCCTTCAAGCGGGGGTTGCAGGGCTGGCGGCGCCAACAATCGGTGAACGCCTGGTGCACACTCTGCCCAGCGGCCGGCGAAGTGTCTTCAAGCGCGGATCAAGGCTTGTCAAAACCCGTCAACGGCTGCCGACACTCCGGGAGTCGCCCTTGCCACCTGCCGGTGCCGACACACCACTGCGTTTCCACCACTTCGAGCTGCACCCGGCCGAGCGGGTGCTGCGCGTGCGTGGCGAGCCGGTCGCCCTGGGCAGCCGCGCCTTCGATCTGCTGCTGGTGCTGGCCCAATGCCACGAGCGCCTGGTCACCAAGCAGGAACTGCTGGAGCTCGTCTGGCCCGGCCTGGTGGTGGAGGAGCACAACATCGCCACGCAGATCAGCACGTTGCGAAAGCTGCTCGGCACGGGGGCCATCGCCACGCTGCCGGGCTATGGCTACCGGCTGACGGCCGCGCGCCATCCGCAGCCGGATGTGCCTGCGGAGTCGCCCTTGCCCGATGCGCCCTCGCCGCCGCGACACAACCTGCCGCAGCCGCGCACCCGATTCATCGGGCGCGAAGCGGCGCTGGCCGATCTCGAGCGCCTGCTGCTTTCGACGCAGTTGCTCACGCTGACGGGAATCGGCGGCTGCGGCAAGACACGCCTGGCGCTGCAGTTCGCGCAACAGCAGCAGGCCGCATACGCCGATGGCGTGTGGTTCGTCGACCTCGCGCCGCTGAAGGACGCCGAACGCGTGGCGGCCGCCTGCGCGGCCGTGTTCGACCTGCGCGAAGAGGGCGACAGGCCACTGATGCTGCGCCTGATCGAACACCTGGCCGCGCGCCGCACGCTGCTCCTGCTGGACAACTGCGAGCATGTCATCGACGGCGTGGCCGCGGTGGTGGAAGCGCTGCTGTCCACGCAGGCCCGCAGCACGGGCGCCACCGGCACGGTGATCCTGGCGACCAGCCGCGAAGGCCTGGGCGTGGCCGGCGAACAGATCTGTCCGGTGCGCTCGCTGTCGCTGCCGGCAACAGCGGAGCTGTGCGCCGTGCGCGACGCCGAGTCGGTGCGGGTCTTCGTCGACCGCGCACGGCTGGCCTGGCCCGACTTCGAAGTCGGCCCCGACAACGCGGCATCGATCGCGGAGATCTGCAGGCGTCTGGATGGCATCCCGCTGGCGATCGAACTGGCGGCGGCGCGCGTGCCGATGTTGCCGGTGGCGGAGATCGCCGCGCGGCTGGATGACCGCTTTCGGCTGCTCACCGGCGGCAGCCGCGCGTTGCCGCGCCACCAGACGCTGCAAGCGGCCATGCAATGGAGCTACGAGCAGCTGGCGCCGCCCGAGCAACGCCTGCTGCGCCTGATGTCCGTCTTCGCGGGCGGCTGGACGCTCCAGGCTGCCGCCGAAGTCGCGCCGACCGCGGACGAATACGAAGCGCTGGGCCTTCTGACCGTGCTGCACGACAAGTCGCTGCTGGTCGTCGAGCGTTCGCAGGCCGGTGGCCCGCCCCGCTATCGCATGCTCGAGACGGTGCGCCAGTACGCCATGGAGCGGCTGCACGAGCGCGGCGAAGGCGAGGACGCGCGCGGCCGGCATGCGGCCCACTACGTCGGCTGGGCAGAAGGCGCCGAACCGCACGTGCGCGGGCCGGATCAGGACGCATGGATCGGCCGCTTCAGGCAGGAACACGAGAACCTGATCGCAGCGCTCGGCTGGTGCAGCGTGGGCCCGGTCGATGCGCAGTGGGGGCTGCGCCTGGCCGTCGCTTCGAGCTTCTACTGGATCTGGAACGGCGTCGAGCAGGGCTACCGGCTGACGCTGGCCGTGCTCGAAAGAGACGGCGCGGCGGCCGACACCTCGGCACGGGTGGGCGCCCTGTGTGCCGCTGCCCATCTGAGCCTGTTTCGCGGGCGCTACGACGAGTCGCTGGCCCTGGCACAAGCGGCGCTGGCGGCCGCCCGGCGGCTCGGCGCGCCGCTGCCGCTGGTGCAGGCACTCGACGAGGTGGGCTCGGCCCTGAACACGCAGGGCCGCGTCGCGCAGGCGCTGCAGTGCCACGAGGAAGCGCTGGCGCTGGCGCGCCAGCTCGGCGATGCACGATGGATGTCCAGGCTGCTCAACGGCCTGGCGGAGTCGAAGCGCAGCGCCGGCCAGCTGGACGAAGCGGAGAGGCACTACCACGAAGCCCTCGCCGTCGCCCGCGAGCAGGGCGGCCGGCTGGGGATCGTCGTGACGCTCAACAACCTGATCCGCGTGCAGGTCGCCAAGGGCCGGCCCGAACTGGCGCGGACCCTGGCGCTCGAGTGCCTGACCCTGGTGCGCGGTCAGAAGGTCGGCGTCGACCTGCTCGAGGCGTCGGTGGGGCTGGCGGCATGCCTGGCCGAGCACGAAAGGGCGGCGCGCTTCTGGGGCGCGGCAGACCAGACGCTCCAGGCCTGGGGGTATCGGCACCAGCCGGTGGACATCGAGCACACGGCGCCATGGATCGCGAGTGCGCGCCGTGCGCTCGGCGACGCGGCCTTCGAGGCTGCCGAGGCGACTGGACGCGCACTGGAGTTCGATGCGGCCCTGGCCGAGCTGGCGCAGTGGCTGGACAGCCCGGCCTGAAGCGCCCCGGTGTGCTGCGCTACTTGGAAGACCGGTCCCCGGCGGCCCGGTCGCTGCGCAGGGGCGCTTGCTGGCCCACACCGTCGGCCGGGAGTGCAGCTCAGGCCTTCTTCACGAACCCCGACTTCAGCCCCATGGCGCCGATGCCGTCGATCCGGCAGTCGATGTCGTGGTCGCCCTCGGCCAGGCGGATGTTCTTCACCTTGGTGCCGACCTTCACGACCTGGGACGAGCCCTTGATCTTCAGGTCCTTGACGACGATGACGGTGTCGCCGTCCTTCAGCTCCGCGCCATTGGCGTCGCGCACCACGCGCACTTCGTCGGCGGCGGGCGGTGCCGCCTCCCGAGGCCATTCGTGGCCGCATTCGGGGCAGACGAACTGCGAACCGTCGTCATAGGTCAGCGCGGAGCTGCATCGGGGGCAAGCGGGCAGGGTGCTCATGCGCCCAGTGTACGAAGCGCCGGTGCAGCCACGCCGGCGGCTTCTCGTTTCATTCAGGCTCTCGTTGCCTTCGGCCGCCGCACCGCGCGCACCTTGCCGCTCGATCCGCCGCCGCAGTACAGCAGCCCGGCGCCGTCGGACTCGAGCCCGCTGACGCCGGTGCCCGCGGGCATGGCCAGCCGCTCGAGCACCGCGCCGCTGGCCGGGTCGAGGCGGCGCAGTTCGCTCTCCTCGCCTTCCCAGGTGCCGTGCCAGAGTTCGCCGTCGACGAAGCTCACGCCGGTGACGTAGCGGTTGGACTCGATGGTGCGCAGGATCGCGCCGGTGGCCGGGTCGATCTGGTGGATCTTGCGGTCGAGGTACTGCCCGACCCACAGGCTGCCCTCGGCCCAGGTCAGGCCCGAGTCGCCGCCGTGGCCGGGCGCCGGGATCGACGCCACCACGGCGCCGCTGGCCGGATCGATCTTGTCGATGCGCGATTCGGCGATCTGGTAGAGGTGCGTGCCGTCGAAGGCGGTGCCCGCATCGCTGGCGCAATCGAGCGTGCGCGTGGCCTGGCCACTGGCGGGGTCGAAGGCGATCAGCTTCGTGCCGGTGGCGGCCCACACACGCTGCCCGTCGTGGGTGACGCCGTGGATGCGCTCGGCACCCGTGAAGGGGCCGTACTCGCGAACGATCTCGGCGCTGCGCGCAGCGGCCTGCGTTGTCGGCCGTGCGGTCGGGGCTGAAGTGGCGGTCATGTTCTGCTTCCTTTCGGCGCGTCGATGCGGCGCCGCGGAAACGCAATCTACGTGAGCGGCAACGCAGCAGGGAGTAACAAGTTCGTCGTGAATCCGGCCAGCGGCGCGGCCAGCCAGCGCTGTGCGCGCGCCTGCCCGACCGAACGCACGCGCCCGGCTGCCTGCAGTTCCGCGAGTGCGCGCTGCACGGTACGCTGGCTGGCGCCGAGCGCGAGTGCCAGCGCCGAGGTCGACCAGGCCGCGCCGTCGGCCAGCAGCGCCAGCAGCGAGGCCCGATCGCCATCGATGGGCGGCAGCAGCACGACGACGGCATGGGCGTCGATCGGCTCGAGCACGAAGCCGTGCGCGCTGGCCTCGATGCGTGCCAGCGGCGCGGCGAGCGCGCGCAGCCGGCCGATCTCGACACGCAGCCGCGCGCGGTGCGTCTCGTCGGGGCGGCGGGTGTGGAAGGCGCGTGCAATCAGCACCGTGCGATCGACATCGCCGGGCCAGGCCTCGGCCAGCGCGCGCGCCAGCGCGAACAGCACCGGCCGGCGGGCCAGCGGCTGCCAGAGGCGGCCGGCATGCAGGCCGCGGCGGCAGGCGTCGACCACCAGGGTGCCGCTGGCGAGCAGCGCCTCGACCTCGTCCAGGCGCAGCATCTGCTCATGGCCAGCCTGCAGGCGCCGCGCCGCGGGACGCTCGAGCGCGGCACAGGCTTCGCCCACCTCGGCCAGCAGCGCGGGCACGCGCGCACGGCTGGCCGCTGCCTGCGCGCGGGCCAGCGCCGCGCGCGCCGGCGCCGTGCGCAGCGAGCGCAGCGCGAGTTCGGCGGCAGCGAGTTCGGCCACGGCCACCAGCGAGGGCGGCGCGCCGCTCAGCTCCAGCCCGTCCAGTGCGGCTGCGGCCTCGTCGAGCCGGCCGAGCAGCAGCATCCGGCGCAGCGCGATCAGGCGGGCCTGCAGCGCATTGACGCGATCGGCGCGGGCCTCGAGCGTGGCCGATGCCGCCGCCAGCGCGCGCGGCCAGCCGCGCAGCTCGCGCATGGCCAGCGCCACCTCGGCCTCGGCGACCACGCAGCGCGCACGCGCCAGCTCGTCATGGCTGGCGAAGCCGCGCGCCGCGCGCCGTAGCAGCTCGCGGGCACGCGGGAGCTCGCCGAGCTGCGCCATGGCGATGCCGCGCAGCGCGAGCGCCTGCGCGTCCTCGCGCAGGGCCACGTGCTTGAGCGCGCCGAGGGCGTCGCCCGCCACGAGGGCGCGTGCGGCGGCGGCGATCAGGGAGTCCATGGCAAGAGGCTACCCTGCCGGCGACCTGCGGCGAAAATGCCGCCATGTCCGAGCCCTTGCCGCCCACTGCGCCACCGCAACCGAAGAACCCCCTGCACGGCGTCACGCTCGAACAGATCGTCACGCAGCTGGCCGAGCACTACGGCTGGGCGGGCCTGGGCGAGCGCATCGCGTTGCGCTGCTTCACCAGCGAGCCCAGCGTCGCCTCGAGCCTGAAGTTTCTGCGCAAGACGCCGTGGGCGCGCGAGAAGGTCGAGGGCCTGTACCTGTTCATGCTGCGCGAGCAGCGCCGCGCGCGCTGAGCCGCGGCCGGCGCGCTCAGGCGGCGGCGGTCTCCCACGGTGCCGCGTCTTCCGCGCCGGCGTCCGGCAGGGCCTCAGGCGCCGCGGCAGCCTGCCGCTCGTGCAGGCCGCCCAATGCTTCGATCAGCGCCGGCAGCATCTGGCGCAGTTCGCCGGTGGCGATGGCCACGTCGGCATCGAAGCCGTCGTCGTCCTTGCCTGCGTTGGCGGCATCGACACCGGCGCCTTCGAGCACCACGTCGAGCAGCTGGATCTTCTTCAGCGTCAGCGCCTCGGTGAGCACGAAGGAGACGCGGCTGGCCCAGGTGAGTGCCAGCTGCGTGGGCAGCTTGCCCTGGCGGATGTGCTCGCCGACCTCGTCGATGTCCAGCGTGTGGCGCGCGTAGCGCACGGTGGCCTTCTCGCTGTCGGGCTGCTTGAGCTCGCACTCGCGGTCGATGCTGAAGCCCGACGGCGCTTCCTTCTCCGACAGCCACAGCGACATCGCCGTGGCCGGCGACAGCTCGGTCTGCAGCAGCGCGAGCTTGAGCCCGCCGCCCAGGCATTCGATCAGCCGCGTGACGACGACGTCGGCGCGCTTGGTGCTGCCCGCGCCCACCCACACCATGCGGGCCTGGAGGTCGATCCAGACCAGCGTGTCGGTGCGCTTGGGGAAGGCGCGCGGCATCAGTGCATGCACCACGGCCTCCTTCAGCTCCTTGAGCTGCTTGCCCTTGGGGCGGCGGCCGGTCTGCTGCTCGATGGCATCGAGCTGCGCCTGCAGCTGCTGCTTCACCGCGCTGCCCGGCACGGCGCGCCGCTCGGCGCACAGCTTGACGACCAGCTGCCCGCCGACGATCTCGGCCAGCGCGTCGTGCTTGTCGCCGCGCGGCGCCACCCAGCCGGCCGATTCGGGCTGCGTGAGACCGCACTCGACGAAGGGCGAGCCCGACAGGCGATCGGCGATCTCGGCCAGGCTGGGCTGATCCCAGTGTTCGATGCGGTAGATCAGGGCGTTCTTCAGCATGGCGGGGCGGGGCAGCGGCTCACGGCACGGGTGGTGGGGTGGCGAGTGTAGGGGCAGCCGTCCGCCGGGCCTGCTGCCTGCGTCCGCCGCAACCCCGGTCGCCGGCCGGCGGCTCGGCGAAGCCGGCCTCGATCGCCGCCGCGACCTCGGGGCGCTTGCCGAGCGTCTCGGCGGTGATGCGGCTCAGCGCCTCGGCCAGCGCGCGCTGGCGTGGCGCGCCCTGCGGCGGGCAGGGCTTCAGCATCAGGGGCGGCATGCCGGCTCCTTCGCGCGCAGCAGCGCGGCCGGCCGATGCGCGGCACGTGCCACGGCGTGCCATGCCGAGGCCAGGTGGCGGAAGGCGCTGGCCCAGAAGGCGTCGACCGCCTCGCGGCGTGCCTGCAGCGCACGCTGCCGGGCCGCATCCATGAAGGCTGCCCGCTCAAGGGGCGTGAGCGGGCGATCGAAGGGCGAGGTGTTCATGGCAGCTCCGTTGAATCGGTGCGTCGACTCTAGGCAGCCGCTCCCGCGGCGGAAACGGCACGCCCGGCAAATCGGTCTTGCGCACACCGCAAAGCCGGCGCCCCTACCATCGCGGCCATGGACGGTCTGGGTTTCGACGATCTGAAGCTGTTTGCCCGCGTGGCGGCGCTGGGCACGCTGTCGGCCGTGGCGCGCGAGCGTGACGTGCCGGTGAGCCAGGTGTCGCGTTCGCTGTCGCGCATCGAGAAGGCCTGCGGTGCGCGGCTCATCCACCGCTCCACGCATGGGCTGGCGCTCACCGCCGAGGGCGAGACCTTCCTCGACTACTGCCAGCGCCTGGGCCACACGCTCGAGGAGCTGGAGGGCGAGTTCGCGGCACAGTCGCGCGAGCCCAGCGGCCTGGTGCGCGTGGCCGCCAGCACGGTGATCGCGCAGTACCTGCTGCTGCCCAGCCTGAATGCTCTGAGCGAGAAGCATCCGCGCTTGCGCGTCGAGCTCGAGGTCAGCGACCTGCTCGTCGACATGGCGCGCGGCGGCATCGACATCGCCATCCGCACCACCTCGTCGCTGGCCGACAGCATGGTGGCGCGGCCGATCGGCACGCTTGGCCGGGGCCTGTATGCGTCGCCGGCGTACGTGGCGCGCGCTGGCCTGCCCGACCATCCCGACGAACTCGGCACGCACCGGCTCGTCGCCAACAGCGCGGCGACGCAGCTCAACCACTGGCCCTTCATCGTCGACGGCCGCGCGGTCAAGCTGCCGGTCGAAGGCTTCTGGCGCAGCAACGACACCGGCATGGCGGCCAACATGGTGCTGCAGGGCCTGGGCATCGGGCGCCTGGCCACCATCGCGGCGGAGCCGCTGGTGCGGCAGGGGCGGCTGGTGCCGGTGCTGGCGGGTTTCGTCGATCCGCAACCGGTGCCCATCCATGCGGTGATCGCCGGCGCCCGCCAGCGCCTGCCGAAGATCCGCGCCTGCATCGACCACTGGGCGGCGTGGATCGCACAGTACGAGGCCGCACAGCCACGGCGCTGACGGTTGTCCCCCCGCCGGTGCCGTGTGATCATGCGGCACGCCCACAGCACGGTGCCGCTTCGTGAACCACATCGACACCGACTACCTGGTCATCGGCAGTGGCACCGCCGGCCTGGCCTTCACCGACACGCTGATCGACGAGAGCGACGCGCACGTCACCATCGTCGACCGCCGCGGCAAGCCCGGCGGCCACTGGAACGACGCCTACTCGTTCGTCACCCTGCACCAGCCCTCGGCCTTCTACGGCGTCAACTCGATGGAGCTGGGCAGCCGCCGCAAGGACACCGTGGGCCTGAACCAGGGCCTGTACGAGCTGGCCTCGGGCGCCGAGATCAGCGGCTACTTCGATCGCGTGATGAACCACAAGCTGCTGCCCAGCGGCCGCGTGGCCTACCACCCGATGTGCAACCACCTCGGCGACGGCCGCTTCGAGAGCCTGCTGTCCGGCGAGATCACGCAGGTGAACGTGCGACGCAAGCTGGTCGATGCGAACTACATGGGCCCGTCGATCCCGCAGACGCACACGCCGCGTTTCGAGGTCGGCGAGGGCGTGCGCCTGGTGCCGCCGAACGCGCTGCCGCAGCTGTGGCACGGCCAGCAGAAGGGCGGCCTGCCGCGGCGCTTCGTCATCCTCGGCGCCGGCAAGACGGCGATGGACGCCGCGGTGTGGCTGATCGGCGCCGGCGCGCCGCCCGACGCCATCCAGTGGGTGGTGCCGCGCGACTCGTGGCTGGTCAACCGCATCACCACGCAGCCGGCCATCGAGTTCTTCAAGGAGGCCATCGGCAGCCAGGCCGACCAGATGGAGGCACTCGCGCTGGCCACCTCCACCGAAGACCTGTTCCTGCGCCTGGAGGCCTGCGGCGCGTTGCTGCGTATCGACCGCGAGCGTGTGCCTTCGATGTTCCACCTCGCCACCATCTCGCCGGGCGAGGTGGAGGTGCTGCGGCGCATCCGCGATGTCGTGCGGCTGGGACGCGTGCAGCGCCTCGCGGCGGACGCGATGGAACTCGACCAGGGCCGCGTGCCGGTGGCGCCCGGCACGCTGTTCGTCGACTGCACCGCCTCGGCGGTCGAGCCCCGGCCGGTGCAGCCGATCTTTCAGGACAGGCGCATCGTGCTGCAGATGCTGCGCCTTCCGCAGCCGGCGTTCAGCGCTGCGCTGACTGCCTACGTGGAAGCGCATTACGGCAGCGACAAGGACAAGAACCGCCTGTGCGGCACGGTGCCCTTCCCGCACACGCTGGACGACTACCCGCGCGCCATGGCGGCCAGCATGTGGAACCAGTACCAGTGGGGCCAGGACAAGGTGCTGCGCCAGTGGATTCGCGAGAGCCGGCTCGACGGCTTCGGCAAGCTGATGACCGGCATCGACCCGGCCGACACCGACAAGCTGGCCATCCTGGCGCGCTACAAGCAGCAGGCGGTGGCGGCGATGGCGAACGTGTCGCGCCTGATTGCCGCCTGAGCTCCCGCGGCGGCCTGGCCCTTGCGGCCAGCGGTGGCTTCAAGGGGTGGGCGCTGGCCTCATCCGTTCGCGCCGCTTGCCACCAGCAACGCGAGCCGGCGCGCCTCGGCGCTGCTCGGCATGCCGGCCTGCGGACCGCGGGCGGCCTTCGCGGTCGCTTGCTCGACGGCCTCGAGATCGCTGCACAGGCGCTTGCACAGCGCTTGCCGCTGACGATCCAGGGCGTTGCGAGGGACTGGCCCGCGCGGACGGGCGTACTCGGCCAAGGCGGCGGCATGCTCATGCTGCCCGAGGCGCAATGCGAGCAACGCCATGTCGGCAGCCATTTCCGCGTCGAGCCCGAACTCCCATGCCAGCGCAATCGCCTGCGCGGCTTCGGCACGGGCTCGCTCGATCTCGTCGGCCTCGATCAGGGCGCGAACGAACGCCTCGCTCGCCTGGGCAAGGAAGGCGCGCTGGCCGAGCGCACGAAGTTCGCCGACGGCGTTCGAGCCGATCGCCACCGCTGCAGGCCAATCGCCGGTCATCACGGCGGCACGCGGCAGGTAGGCCTGCACGAAGCAGGCCACGCGCGTCGCCCGGTGCTTGCGGGCCAGGTCGAGCGCCTCGCGCATGTGTGCGAGAAAGTCGGCCGCGTCGCCGCAGTACATCGCGACATGCCCGGCGTGAATCGCCGTGATCATGTCGACCTTGGGGTGCGCCATCGTCCGCGCCACGGCCCGTGCCTGTGCGAGCACCTTGCGGGCACGTTCGGCTTCACCCTCCTTGGCGAGCTCGGTCGCCAGCAGCAGCAGGGTGTGCGACAGCGACATCGGCTCGGGCGGCGTCAGGCGCAGCCACTCGGCCACGGCCAGCTCGGCGGCGAGCCTGGGCGGCAGGTGCTCGTCGCGGACCCAGCTGCAGGTGGCGATCGTCGTCAGCAGCCGCGCCCGCGCGACACCGGTGGCGTGCGGCAAGAGTGCGCGCGTCGCGGGCAGCCGCGCGGGCGTGTTCAGCGTGTCGCCGCTGAGCTGATCGAGCGATCGCAGGCCGATCAGCACGGCCGCGGCCGTGTCGGCATCGGCACGATCGCAGGCGTACTCGTAGGCCTTCTGCATGTCGGCATAACTGCCGACGAAACGGTCCAGAAGTTCATCGTCGCTGCTCGACATGAACGCCTTGCGGATCTGCCACCACTGGCTGGCCATCGCGCGGCTGTGGCGCTGCATGGCGGCATCGGCCTCGCCGGCCTCGAACAGCATCTCGCGGGCCAGCACGCGCGTGGTCTCGAGCAGGCGGTAGCGTACGGGTTCGACACCCTCGGCTCGCACCAGTGACCGGTCCACCAGCGCGCAAAGCGCATCGAGCGCGGCCCACTCGTCGAGATCCGGTGTGGTGATCACCCGCCTGGCGTGGGCCAGCTCGAACGGCCCTGCAAAGACCGACAGGCGCCGCAGCGCCGACAGCTCGGTCGGGCTGAGCAGCGAGCAGCTCCATTCCAGCGTGGCGCGCAAGGTCTCCTGCCGGGAGGGCGCCATGCGCCGGTCGTTGCGCAGCATGCGCAGGTGTTCGCCGAGCAGCGTGTGCACTCCGCTCACGCCCAGCGTGGGGATGCGAGCGGCCGCCATCTCGATGGCCAGCGGCACACCATCCAGCCGCCGGCAGATGTCGATGGCCAGCGGCACGGTCGCCGGGGCCAGCTCGAAGTCCTGCCGCGCCTCGGCCACGCGCCGAACGAGCAACTGGAATGCGCCACAGGCGGCTGCTTCCGCCGGCGATGCGTCCGCTGGCGGAACCACGAGCACGCCAAGGCGATGCAGATGCTCCCCGCCCAGCTTCAGCGCCACCTGCGACGTGGCGAGGACGCGGACCCGGCGCGTGCCGGCCAGAACGGCGGCAATGACCGGGGCGACCGCCGCGACCAGGTGCTCGCAGTTGTCGAGCACGAGCAGGAGCTCGCGCTCGCCCAGTCCGCCCACGAGCCGCTGCAGCGGATCGCCCGTCACGAGCTCGATGCCGGCCGCCACGGCGATGGCCGGCGTCACCTGCGACGCTTCCGACAGGGTGGCCAGGTCGATCCACCAGACGCCGTGTTCGAACAGCCCGACGACCCGGCGCCCGACCGCGTGCGCCAGGCTCGTCTTGCCGATGCCGCCGGCTCCGACGATGGTCATGAGGCGCTGCTCGCGCAGCGAGGAGGCGACCGTCGCGACGTCGTCGTCGCGCCCGAATAAGGCGGGGTCCGTCGCCGGAAGGTTGGAGACGCGATGCGCCGCGGCCGCGGCGCGGCGTGGAAGTTCGTGCACCAGCGCCCGCGCATCCGGCACCAGCACATAGCCCCGGCGAGCCAGGGTCCGGATGACGCTTCGATCGGTGTCGCCGAGCAGACGCCGGATCTCGTTGACGACCTGCGTCAGAGAGTCGTCGGTGACCACGGCCGGCGACCACACCCGTGCCAGCAGTTCGTCCTTGGAGACGACGTGGCCGGCCTGTTGTGCCAGCACGAGCAGGACTTCGAGGGCCTTTCGGCGCAGCAGGGCCTGTTCGCCGGTTGGCGTGCGCAGCTCACGGCGTTCGAGGTCGAGCTCGAAGCCGCGGATCCGCAGACAGGCCCGATCCGGGGCGGGCGGCGGTGGTGAGCACTCCATGCTGCGTGCGCCTCGCTGGACGCGTGCTTTCGGTCTTCTTTCGGCGAAGGTTCAGGACAGCCGTTGCCCTGGTCGATACGCTGCACATTCTCATCCGCTTCCGTGGCCGCCGGCGTCGTGCCGGTGGACCTAGGGGGGCGGACCTGGGGATGCGCCGCGCCCGGTCTTGGCGCGACAGTCGGCACCACTTGCCAGGAGTCCTTCGCCATGAACCCGAAACCCTACGGCCACATCGTGCCGGCCTTGCCGGACGGCGGCACCGCGCTGGCGGCCGGCGCATTCGACGAACGGCAGGTGCGTGTCGCCGCCGGCCTGACGCTGGCGGCGGGTGCCACGGCTTTCGCCTACGCCGCGCTGGCCAAGGTCTACCTGCCGATCCAGGTCGTCACCTCGCTGTTCTTCGTCGAGTTCGCGATCAGGGTGGCGGCGGGCCTGCAGTACAGCCCGTTCGGCATGCTCTCCCGACTGCTGACGCGCGGGCATGAACCCGAGTGGGTCTCGGCCAAGCCCAAGCGCTTCGCCTGGAGCCTGGGACTCGTGATGTCGTTCGCGATGATGCTGATCACCAATGCCGGCATCCGCGGCAGTCTGCCGCTGGGCATCTGCCTGGTCTGCCTCGTCTTGATGTGGCTGGAGGCGGTGCTCGGCTTGTGCCTGGGCTGCGAGATCTACGCCGCGCTGCGCAGGCGCGGCTGGATCGGCCGCGACCCGGCCATCGAGGTCTGTGCCAACGGGGCCTGCGCCGGCGACGGCCGCGCGGATCGGCGATCATGAGCGCCAGCGCCTCGCCCCTCGGGCCCGCGATGGCCGTGCAGCGATCGCGCATCGTGGGCATCGACCAGCTCGCGCCGCTGCTCGGCGGCTCGATGCGGCCCTACGTCAACCTCGACAACGCGGCCACCGCCCCGGTGCTTCGGGACGTGCTCGACCACGTGAACCAGTGCCTGGGCTGGTATTCGTCGGTGCATCGCGGCAGCGGCTTCAAGAGCCAGCGCACCACGCTGGCCTACGAGCAAGCGCGCGAGGCCGTGGCGCGCTTCGTCGGTGGCCGGCCTGGCGAGCACACGGTGATCTTCGGCAAGAACGCCACCGAGGCCATCAACAAGCTCTCGCACCGCCTGCCGCTGACCGGCGACGACGTGGTCCTGGTCTCCTTGCTCGAACATCACAGCAACGACCTGCCGTGGCGTGCACGGGCGCGCGTCGCCCACATCGGGGCCGATGCGCAAGGGCGGCTGGACGAGGATCACTACGAGCACTTGCTGCGCCTGCACGCCGGCCGCGTCAAGCTGGTCTGCGTAAGCGGCGGCTCGAACGTCACCGGCGTGATGCCACCGATCCACCGGCTGGCGGAGAAGGCCCATGGCGCCGGCGCGAACATCCTCGTCGATGCGGCACAGCTCGCGCCGCACCGGCGCATCGACATCGGTGCACTGGACGACCCGGCGCACCTGGACTTCGTGGCACTGTCCGCGCACAAGATGTACGCCCCTTTCGGCACCGGCGCCCTGATCGGGCGGCGCGACGTGTTCGAACTCGGCGAGCCCGAGCATCGCGGCGGCGGCACGATCGACTTCGTCTCGACCGAGTCGGTCGACTGGGCAGCGGCGCCGGATCGCGACGAGGCGGGCACGCCGAACGTGCTGGGCGTGCTGGCGCTGGCGCGTGCCATGCAGGCGCTGGGCGAGATCGGCTTCGAGGAGATCGCCGCCCACGAAGCGGCGCTGTGCGCCCACGCGCTCGAGCGGCTCGCGCGCGTGGACGGCATCCGGCTCTACGGCGACGCCGACGCCCGGCATGCCGCGGGCCGGCTCGGCGTCGTGAGCTTCAACCTGGATCGTCACCCGCACGCGCTGGTGGCTGCCGTGCTCGGCGCCGAGTTCGGCATCGGTGTGCGCCATGGCTGCTTCTGCGCCCAGCCCTACGTGAGCCACCTGCTCGGCATGTCGCGAGACGAGTCGCAGCGCTACCGCCGAGACATTGCGGGAGGCGATCGAAGCCGCCTGCCGGGCATGGTCCGCGCGAGCTTCGGCCTGTACAACAGCTTCGAGGAGATCGACCTGCTCGCCGATGCGCTCGCGACCATCGCGCACACGGACTATCGCCAGCGCTACGAGCTGGAGGCCGCCAGCGGCACCTTCTCGCCTCGCGGGCACGCACCGGCCGCTACCGGGCCGAGGCCGGATTGCCAGCCATGCACGCTGTGAGCGACAGCACCGACGAGCGCGCCGGCGGCGTTGCCGCGCCGGCGGCATTCGGAACCATCGTGCTGTCGACGGGCCGTGGCGTCGGGCCGACCGCGCTGGCGGCCTTCGATGCCGCCTTGCTGGACGCGGGCGTGGCCAACTACAACCTGATCTGCCTGTCGTCGGTCATCCCGCCGGGCAGCCGCCTCGAGCGGCGGCGCTTCGTCACGCCGCCGCAGGAGTACGGCCAGCGGCTCTACGTGGTGATGTCGCAGATGCGCGAAGAGCGCCCTGGGCACACCGCGCACGCCGGCATCGGCTGGGTGCAGGACGAAGCGAGCGGCCGCGGCCTGTTCGTCGAACTCCACGACGGCCATCACGATCAGCTGCTGAACGATCTGGCCGCGACGCTGGACACGATGCAGGCGAACCGGGGCTTGCAGCTCGGGCCGCTGCACACCGAGGTGGCCAGTGCCACCTGCGATGGCAAGCCGGTGTGTGCCCTGGTGGTGGCGGTCTACGCCAGCGCACCGTGGTGAGCGGGGCCCCGGTTCGCGTCCGCGACCTGCGCGAGCGGATCGTCCAGACGCTCGCCTTCGAGGCGCTGGGCGTGCTGCTCATTGCGCCGTTGTACGGTTTCGTGAGCGGCGCGAGCGGCTCGGAATCGTTCAAGCTGATCGTGGCGCTGTCGGTCGTGGTGATGGCCTGGAGTGCCGCATTCAACTCCGCCTTCGACCGGTTCGAGGCACGCCGCAAGCAGCGTGTGGCCAGCGCGCGCCCGAACTCCGCACGCCTCGTCCATGCCCTCGGGCATGAACTGGGCGCCACCATCGTGAGCTGGCCGGTGATCGTCTGGATGACCGGCATGGGCTGGTGGCAGGCGCTGTTCGCGGACGTGGCCCTGTCGCTGGTCTATGCCGCCTACGCCTACCTGTTCCACCTCGGCTTCGATCGCCTGAGGCCGGTGTAGCGGCGCGCGATCAGGCGCCCCGTGCGGGCGGATCCTGCAGGCACTCCGTCATGAGCGAGCGCACCACCGCCAACCCCGGCGGCAGCGTGCGCCGCCTCAGCGTCACGAGGCCGAATCGCGCGCTCGCAGCGAGCGCAGGCTGAAGCTTCAGTTCGACGAGGTCGGGCGCCGCCGCGCGGATCGCCAGCAGCACCGTATCGCTTTGCCGCGCCACCTCGACCAGGCTGGGCAGCTCTTCGCAGCGCAGCGTCACGCACTCGGCTGGGTGCGCGCGCGCGCCGTAACGCTCGACCAGGATGCGGGCGACCTCGTCCGACAGCGGCGTCGAGGCGATCGGAAAGCGCAGCAGCTCGTCGAAGCTCGGGCCGCCGCGCCGCTTCGTCAAGGGGTGGCCGCGGCGCACCATGAAGGCGCCGCGCATGTCGTGCATGAACTGCGCGTGCAAGTCCGGGGCCGGGCGCAACGAGCGCGCGTCGACGACCAGCGCATCGAGCGCGCGCTCGCGCAGCGCCTGCACCAGCAGCTCGGTGCCGGCGCGCGCGACTTCGACGCGCAGGCGCGGCCGCTCCTGCGCCATCTTCAGCAGCAGCGGCGTCATCAGCATCGCACCAGGCCCCGAGCCCATGCCGATGCGCAGCACGCCTTCGTGGCCGTCACCGACCCCGCGCGCGCTGTCGCGCAGGTCGTCGGCCGCCAGCACGAGTTCACGCGCCCGCTCGACGGCGTCGCGCCCGAACGGGGTGAGCTCGCTGCGGCGGCCGATGCGGTCGAACAGCGGCTGGCCGAGTTCGTCTTCGAGCGCGCGGATGCTGCGGCTGAGCGCGGGCTGCGTCAGGAACAGCGCCGCAGCCGACTGGCTGAACGAGCCCGTCTGGGCCAGCGAGATCAGGTGGCGGAGCTGGACGAGGGTCATGGCAGCCTTGCGACAAAACTGTGCTTCGAACTCATGGTAATCCAAAGAACAATGCATTGGACTTTGATTCGGGCCGCTCCTACATTGGCCTCGCCGACCCGTCCCGGCCGCCTGGCGCGCCCTTCAAGGAGTTCTTCATGTCCAAGTTCAAGCTTCTTCGGTCCTTGGTCCTGTCGGCCGGCTTCGCGCTCGGTGCCGGCCTGGCCCTCGCGCAGGCCTACCCGGCGAAGCCGGTCAACCTGATGGTGCCGTACCCGGCAGGCGGCCCGTCGGATGCGATCGCGCGCATCTTCTTCAACCCGCTGGGCAAGGAGCTGGGGCAACAGGTGCTGGTCGAGAACCTCGGCGGCGTCAGCGGCGCGCTGGCCGCGCAGAAGGTGCTGGCAGCGCCCGCCGACGGCTACTACGTCTTCCAGGGCTCGCCCAACGAGGTGATCCTGTCGCCGCTGGCCAATGCCGCGGTCAAGCTGAAGACGGAGGACTTCCGCCTCGTGCACCCGGTGGCCGATGCGGTCATGGTGTTCGTGACGCGCAAGGACCTGCCGGTCAACAACGTCGACGAGCTGATCGCGCTGGCGCGCAAGTCGGGCGACAAGCCGCTGACCTATGGCAGCGTGGGCATCGGCTCGCTGTACCACCTGATCCTGGAGAACGTGCAGGCGGCCACCGGCATCAAGCTGGCGCACGTGCCCTACAAGGGCAACGCGCCGCTGCTGCAGGACATCGGCGGCGGCCAGGTCGACTTCGCGGTGCTGGTCTACAGCGCGGCGATGGGCGCGCTGGCCGAGCAGGGCCGGCTGAAGGTGATCGGCCAGCTCGGCGCGCAGCGCTCGGAGCTGCTGAAGAACCTGCCGACGGTCAGCGAGAGCCAGTCGCTGAAGAACTTCTCCTACAAGATCTGGACCGGCTACATGGTGCCGAAGAACACGCCCGAGGACGTGGTGGTGCGCCTGCATGCCGCGATCGGCAAGTCGCTGCAGGATCCGTCGGTGCGCGCGCAACTGGCCGCGCAGACCCAGGTCGCCTCGGCGCCGATGACGCTGGCCGAGTCGGCGAAGTTCTTCGACGCCGAGACGGCCCGCTACCGCGCGATCGCCAAGCAGATCAACCTGCAGCCGCAGTGAGCCGATCGTGACCTACCTGCTGCAGGCCCTGCAGGCGCGCGCCGGCGAGTTCATCAGCCTGCGCCGTGACATCCATCGGCACCCCGAGCTGGCCTTCGAGGAACATCGCACCGCCGCGCTGGTGGCCGACAAGCTCGAGGGCTGGGGCTACGCCGTTGAGCGCGGCATCGGCGGCACCGGCGTGGTCGGCACGCTGGTGCGCGGCCGGGGCACCCGGCGCCTGGGCCTGCGCGCCGACATGGATGCGCTGCCGATCGCCGAGGCCAGCGGCGCCGAGTGGTCGAGCCGGAAGGCCGGCGTCATGCACGCCTGCGGCCACGACGGCCACACGGCGATGCTGCTGGCCGCGGCGCGCCACCTGGCCGAGCAGGGTTCATTCGACGGCACGTTGCACCTGATCTTCCAGCCGGCCGAAGAAGGCGGCGGCGGCGCACTGCGCATGATGGCCGACGGCCTGTTCGAGCGCTTTCCCTGCGATGCCGTGTTCGCGATGCACAACATGCCCGGCACCGAGCAGGGCCGCTTCGTGCTGCGCGAAGGCGCGGCGATGGCCTCGTCCGACTACGCCACCGTCACGCTGACCGGCTTCGGCGGCCACGGCGCGATGCCGCACCGCGCGGCCGACCCGATCGTCGCCGCGGCGAGCATCGTGATGGCGCTGCAGACCGTGGTCTCGCGCAACATCGATCCGCTGCAGGCCGCGGTGGTCACCGTCGGTGCGCTGCATGCCGGCAAGGCGAACAACGTCATCCCGGCCTCGGCCACGCTGGAGCTGAGCGTGCGTGCGCTCGACCGCGAGGTGCGTGCCACGATCGAGCGGCGCGTCAAGGCGCTGGTGGCGGCGCAGGCCGAAAGTTTCGGCGTGACGGCGCAGGTCGACTGGAAGCCGGGTTACGCCGTGCTCGTCAACACGCCGGCCGAGACCGCCTTCGCGCGCGAGGTGGCGCTCGAGCTGGTCGGCGAAGCGCAGGTCACGCTGCAGGGCCCGCCGCTGACCGGCAGCGAAGACTTCGCCTTCATGCTCGAGCGCGTGCCCGGCAGCTACCTGCTGATCGGCAACGGCACGGGCGAAGGCGCCGGCGAGGGCGGCTGCATGGTGCACAACCCGGGCTACGACTTCAACGACGCCAACATCGGCCTGGGCAGCGCCTACTGGGTGCTGCTGGCCGAACGTTTCCTTGCCGCGAAGGGGCCTGCCACGGCCGCCTGACATCCCGACCCCGCAGGAGAGCGCTCCGGCCCCCGGCCGGAGCCACCGAAGGCGCAAACTCCCATGAACGCTCAGGTACCGTACTGCACACCACCATCGCCGTCTGGAGAGCCTTCACAGCCGTGAAGCGCCGAAGGAGCAAGGCCCGGCCCGCAAGGCCCGGCTGAATCTCTCAGGCACCAAGGACAGGGGGAGCGGCAAGCACACGTCGACGTCGGTCGCCGTGCGCGCCCTCCCTTCTTGGAGTTCTCTCTCATGAAAGTCATCGTTCTCGGCGCCGGCCTGCTCGGCGTCACCTCGGCCTACTTCCTGCGCCAGCAGGGCCACGACGTGACCGTCGTCGATCGCCAGGCCTCACCCGCCGCGGAAACCAGCTTCGCCAACGGCGGGCAGATCTCGGTCAGCCACGCCGAGCCCTGGGCCAACCCGAGCGCGCCGCTGAAGGTGCTGAAGTGGCTGGGCCAGGAAGACGCGCCGCTGCTGTTCCGCATCCGTGCCGACATGCGGCAGTGGCTGTGGGGTCTGCAGTTCCTGCGCGAATGCACGCCGGCGCGCACGCGCCACAACATCGAGCAGATCGTGCGCCTGGGCACCTACAGCCGCGACACGCTGCAGCAACTGCGCCGCGACATCGGCATCGCCTACGACGAGCGCACGCAGGGCATCCTGCACTTCTACACGAGCGAGAAGGAGTTCGACGGCGCCGAGGGGCCGGCCGCGCAGATGCGCGCGCTCGGCTGCGACCGGCGCGTGATCTCGGCCGACGAGGCGGTGAAGCTCGAGCCCGCGCTGCGCCACATCCGCCCGCATCTCGCTGGCGCCACCTACACCGCCGAAGACGAATCGGGCGATGCCAACCGCTTCGCGCGCGAGCTGGTCCGGCGTTGCGAAGCCGACGGCGTGCAGTTCCTGATGAGTCACACGGTGACCGCGCTGCGCGAGGCCGGCGGCACGATCGACCATGTGGAGGCCACCGATGCGGAAGGCCGCTTCCAGCGCCTGCGCGCCGATGCCTACGTGCTGGCGATGGGCAGCCTGAGCCCGCTGTACGCGCAGCCGCTGGGCATCTCGCTGCCGATCTATCCGGCCAAGGGCTACTCGGTGACGATGCCGGTGAAGGACGCCTCGATGGCGCACCAGGTCTCGCTCACCGACGACGAGTACAAGCTGGTGTTCTCGCGATATACGTCCTTGCCGACGCCTTCGGCGCCGGGTGGCGACCGCTTGCGCATCGCCGGCACCGCCGAGCTCAACGGCTACGACCGTGACCTGAACCGCGTGCGCTGCGAGGCCATCGTCAAGCGCGTCGAGCAGCTGTTCCCGGGCGCGGGCGACGCGAGCCAGGCGCAGTTCTGGACCGGCCTGCGGCCCGCCACGCCGAGCAACGTGCCGATCATCGGCCGCTCGAAGCTGGCCAACCTGTTCCTCAACACCGGGCACGGCACGCTGGGCTGGACGCACTCGTGCGGCTCGGGCAAGAGCATTGCGCGCATCGTCAGCGGCCTGAAGCCGGAGGTGGACTTCGCGTTCTCGGGCGCCTGAGGCGCCGGCGTCACAGCCGCGATCGCTGCAGCGAGATGCGCGTTTCCGCGAACGCGGCCTGTGTCGCCAGCGCGTCCAGCGGCTGGGTGTCCTTGAACGCCGTCGGCCGGAAGGTCTGCGCCAGCGAGGCCGGTGCGTCGGCCGCCCAGATGATCACGGCGCGTGCGCTCATCGGCTTGGCGAACAGGTAGCCCTGCAGTTCGTCGCAGCCCAGGTGCACGGCCAGGTCGCGCTGGGCGACGGTTTCCACGCCGGCGGCGACGACGCGCAGCTTGTGCGAATGCGCCGCCTTCACGGCGTTCTCCAGCAGCTTGCGTGCCTGCGCATCGCGCACGCAGCCCGCCAGGGCCGCGCGTTCGATCTTGAGCTCATGAAGGTGAAGCTGGCGCATCGCGGCCATCGCCGGCGGGCTGGCGCTGAAGTCGTCGATCGACACCTGCACGCCGAGCTGCTCCAGGGTCATGAAGGCGCGCCGCGTAGCCTCGGTGTTCTCGGCCGCCACCGTCTCGGTGATCTCGCAGCTCAGGCCGTCGGGCGGCAGGCCGTGGGTCTTCAGCATGCGACCGAGCTTCGCGGCGAAGTCGTCCTGGCGGAACTGCAGGCCCGAGATGTTGACGGCCACGCGCAGCCGCATGCCGGCGGTGCGCCAGCCGGCCGCCTGCTTGATCGCCTGCTCCAGCACCCAGGCGCCGATCGGCTCGATCAGGCCCTGCCGTTCGGCGATCGGGATGAAGCGCGACGGACTCACCAGGCCGAGCGTCGGGTGCCGCCAGCGCAGCAGCGCCTCCACGGCGGTGACCTGCAGCGTGCCCGCGTCGATCTTGGGCTGGTAGAAGAGTTCGAGTTGCTTCTTCAGGATCGCCTGCTGCAGTTCGCGGGCGATCGTGACTTCCTCGCTCTGCTCGGCCTCGATGCGCGGGTCGAACAGGGCATGGCCGCCGCCGCCGCTGCGCTGCACCGAGTACATCGCGGCCGCGGCCTTGCCGACCACGCGCAGGTTGCTGCCGTGTTCCGGCACCAGGGCCAGGCCGACGGAGGGCCCGAGCCAGACGTCGCGCCCGGCCAGGTCGATCGGCTGCACGAACGCTTCGCACAGGTGCCGGGCCAGCTTCTCGCCGGCTTCGCGCGGTGCGTTCAGCCAGACAGCGAACTCCTCGCCCGCCACGCGGCAGATCGGTGTCGAGGCGCCGCACACCGATTGCAGGCGCTGCGCGGCAGCGGCCAGCAGCTGCTCGCTGGCGGCAGCGCCCGCGCCGTCCTGCGCGATGCGGAAACCTTCCAGGCCGACGTAGAGCACGCAGCTGTCGCTGCCGGTCTTCTCGGCGGTCGCCAGGCCGTTCTGCAGTGCCACCTCGAAGGCGGCGCGCGTCATCAGGCCGGTGAGCGGGTCACGCTGCGCGTCCGCCGATCGGGCCGGCGCCGAAGCAGGGGTGGTCGGCGCGGCGCGCCGGCGCCACGCGAGCGCGAGCCCTGCCACGGCCAGCAGCCCGGCAACCGCGATCCAGGCGGTCGTGGCCTGGCTCCATGCATCGCCCATCTCGTCACCCCTTGTCACTACACCTGTCTAGATCGGCCGGCGCGGCGGCGACTTGAGGGCGCAGGGCGTGAGATCTCAGTCGACGCGCGGCGCTCCGATGCGATCCAGGCAGCGGCGGTGGCGCTCGTCGACGCGCCGGGCGAACCACTCGGTGGTCAGCTTGCGCGTGAACTTCGGGCTGTGCAGGTCGATGCGCGGCAGCACGGCGCGCGGCAGTGCTCGCTTGTCCAGCCGCTCGGCATAGGCGAAGACGCGCTCGTAGAGCGCGGTGTTCGCGAAGTCGGCGTCTTCGCCCTTCTCGAGGTCGCGCCGGATCGCCGGCTCGCCCAGGCCGAGCCGGCCAGCCATCGTTCCGGCGGCACGCTCGGTCTCGCCGCGCGGGGCCCCGCTGCCTCGCGGCAGCAGGTCGCCGTCGAGCGCCAACGGCAGCCCCGAGGCCACGGCCAGCGCGTTCTGGAAGGCTGCATTGCGGCTGGCCAGGCGGCCGGCATTGAAGTCGGCGAAGCGGTAGATCGGCTGGTCGTAGGGCGCGTCGTAGGCGAGCAGGTGCGCCGCGCCGAAGTACAGGCCGCCACGGCGCGTGAACACCTCGCGCCGGATCGACTCGCGCACCGGGTAGGGGTAGGGCCGCGCCTTGGCCTGCGCTTCGGCAAAGGCGATGCTCACCTGCATCGGACCGCCGGTGCGCACCGGGTTGCGGCTCTCGAAGAAGGTCTTGCCCAGCGGCACCATGCCGATGAAGTTCTCGAAGATCTCGCTGAGCTGCCGCTCGGTCTTCACCGCGTCGATGCGCTCGGCGTAACTGCGGCCGTCGGGCGAGTTCAGTGCGAGCGCGGCGCGCAGCGCGAGCCTGGGCACGCCGGCCTCGTCGGCGCGGCGCTCGATTTCCTTGCGCGCGATGGCACCGAGGCCCGGCACCGCCGGGTCGGCGCGAAAGCCCGATTCCTGCTCGGTCACGGCCAGCACGGCGCACAAGTTCGCCGGCGTCGACGGCAGTTCCAGCGTCGACAGCGCAGCGTGGATGTCGGCGGCCCAGCCGGCGCGGTCGTCCGTGCCCGCTGGCAGCAGGCGCACGATCGCCTCGCGTGCCTCGGTAGGGCCCATGCCGGCCGGCTCGGCCATGCGGCCCGGCACGGCACAGCCTGCCAGCAGGAGGGCGATTGCCACGGCGGCGGCCGCGGCGCAGATCGGTCGGGACATGGTTCGGTCTGGGGATGCGCCCGCATTCTGCTGCAGGCAGTCTCATTGCACCGGATCAATGCGCTCGCATGGCGTCCGCATCAGCATGAAGCCTGGGGAGGCTGGGATGGAACGTTCTCGATCGATTCGCGCGGTGAACCTCGCCTTCGTCGTCGGGTTGCTGACGGCATGCAGCACGCTTCACGTAGGTCAATCGCCGCAGGAGCCAACGCCGCCGCAACCCGATGGCCAGTGCATCGCCGGGTTCTATCTGCCGTATGCCGCCCTGGCGGCCGACGTCTACCGGACGCGGGGCGCGGCGATCGAGCGTCTGCAGCTGGTGGTCAACGACGATCTGATCCAGAGGATCACGAACGGGAAGGGCATCACGCGGGAGGAAGTGAGCAGCCTGTACACCCGGGCGCGTACGCAGCAGTGCCAGGCTTCGCAGCCTTGCCTGGGCGAGATCCGCGAGCCGGACAAGGTCAAGGAGATCTTCAACGCCGGAGACGAAGGGTTCGAGGATGCGGTTCCGCAGCAGGATTCGCAGTGCGACGACCGATCGAGCGCCAGGCCCAAGGTGCCGATCAAGGAGGCAGCACGAGAGTTTGGTTGGGAACGGGCCCGGGAACTCGAGAAGTACGCCTTCACCCGGGAGTGGCGCATCTTCGTTCCGGATTTCGCGATCGAGGTCTGGCGCCGCATCCGCAAGGACCCGGTCGCCGTGGGCCAGCAGGAATATGCCCTCGTGTTCCGCGGCACCGCCGGCTACGGCGGATGGTTCTCGAACCTGCGACCCATCACGGCCCTGCTGCCCGGCTTCTGGGATCACTACAAGCAGGCCGAGGCCAGCGCGCGGCGCATCGTCGAGCAGATCTACATGATCGAGTTCCTTCGCTACGAATGGCAACTCGGCCAGGCGCGGGCGGGGGTGGGCCCGCCACCGCGCAGCGACGCCATCGAACTGCCGCTCATCACCATGGTCGGCCACTCGCTCGGGGCAGGACTGGCCCGCTACGCGTACCTGCGTGTCCCCGAAGCGACACGGGTGGTCGGCTTCAATCCTTCGCCGGTCGACGGGGGACACACGCTCTTTCCCCTGGCCGCGCGCGAACGCTTCACGCAGGGGCGCCGGCAGGATCCGGGCGAGTTCTGCGTCGCTCCCGGGACGCCCCTTCCGAGCGAGTCGCCGAGCATGTTCTTCCTGCACGAAATGGGCGATGCGCTGACGGAGATCGCGCCGTGCTTCTCCGGCCCCGAGTGGGGCTCCGAAGGCGGTCCGGTCGCACTGTGCCAGGGCGTCGATCTCAGCCACGGCAGTGCGCTGCGCCAGCACGCCATGAACATCATGGCCTGCAGGTTGTCGGTGCGCTATTTCAAGGACAAGAAGGGATCCGCCTTCGCGAGGCAGCCATGAAGAAGATGTCGAAAGCCTGGTGCGTCGCCCTGGCCGCGCTGGCCGCCCCTGCGCAGGCCGATGTGGCCCGGCCGCTGACGCGGGCGCTCGCGAACGAGGTGGCGCTGTATTCGATGATGGCCTCCAACGCCTATGCCGACGATCCCGGCAAGACCCGCTTCGAGCTCGACCGCCTGGGCTGGAAGAAGGTCGATCTGCAAGGTGGGTCGGTGGCCGAAGGCCGCAACTCCTACCAGCCGAAGACGCCCGTCGGCGACGTGTTCTCCAACCTGCAGTTCGACATCTGGGAAGACTCGAACTCGCAGCGCACCGTCTTCGCCTTCAAGGGCACGAAGGAGAAGATCGACTGGTTCGCCGGCAACGTGGCGGTGGGCATTTCCATCCCGTACAAGAGCGCCAAGAAGCATGTGCGCGAGTACATGAAGGCTCATCCCGAGCGGGCCGTGACGGTGACCGGGCACTCGCTCGGCGGCGGGCTGGCCCTGTCGGTTTCGTTCTGGGAGGGCGTGGACGCGGTGGTCTTCAACACCTCGCCGCGGGTCTTCGATGGCATGCAGAACCAGAACAAGCCGGCCCGGCGGCTGGCGGTGTTCCAGGAGAACGACATCCTGCAGAAGGTGCGCAGCCGCTACCCGAAGTTCCTCGCGAAGATCAAGCCCGAGCAGATCGTCGAGACGCATTTCGACTACGCCGGACGCAGCACGCACCGCAGCGATCTGCTCGCCGAGGGGCTGCTGGCGTGCGCCGCGGAGCCGGCGCTGAAGGAACTGGCCGCCAGCGTGACGCTGTCGGTCCGCTGTGACCTCGAATGACCTGAATCGCTTCTGAACCCAGGGGACCGACATGCGACTCGCCACCTTCAACGTCGAGAATCTCTTCGATCGCGCCAAGGCCATGAACCTGGACACCTGGGCAGAAGGAAAGCCCGTGCTCGACAAGTTCGCACGGCTGAGCGCGCTTCTCGGCGAGATCAACTACACCGCGGCTCGCAAGTCGCGCATGGTCGAACTGCTCACGAGCCTCGGCCTGGCCAAGTCGGACGAGGGGCCGTTCGTGAGGCTTCGGCAGAACCGGGGCGACCTGCTCAAGCGGCCCAAGGCGGGCCCCGTGGAGATCGTCGCCAACGGGCGCGCGGACTGGTCGGGTTCGCTGGAACTGATCGAGAAGCCGGTCGACGACGAAGCCATGCGCAACACGGCGCGGGTCATGATGGACATCGAGGCCGACGTCCTGGCCGTGGTCGAGGCGGAGAGCCGGCCGGCGCTCGCCGCCTTCAACGACGAGATCATCCGGGGCCTGGGCGGCGCGCCGTTTCCCGGCGTGATGCTCATCGACGGGAACGACCCGCGTGGCATCGATGTCGGCCTGCTGACGCGCCCGCCGTATCAGATCGGCCCCATGCGCAGCCACGTCGACGATCGTGATGCGAAGGGCAACCGGATCTTCTCCCGCGATTGCCCGGAATACGGGATCGGCCTGGCCGACGGACGGGTGCTCTGGATCCTTCCCAATCACCTGAAGAGCAAGGGCTTCGGTTCGGCGAAGGACTCCAATGCCCGCCGGCGCGCCCAGGCGCAGCGCATCAAGTCCATCTACGAAGGCAAGCGCTCGGATGGCGAGGATCTCGTCGCGGTCGTCGGGGACTTCAACGACACGCCCGGAAGCGACGCGCTTCAGCCCCTGCTCCGCGACACCGATCTTCGGGACGTCTTCACGCATGCCGCGTTCGACGACGGCGGACACCCGGGCACGTTCGGCTCATGCACCGCGTCGAACAAGATCGACTACATCCTGCTGTCGCCGGCGGCCTGGGCGAGCGTGAAGGGCGGCGGCGTCTGGCGCAAGGGCATGTGGCCCGGCGTCAGGCCCGTGAAATGGGAGGTCTACCCGGAGTTGACCCTGCCTCGGCAAGTCGCCTCGGATCACGCGGCTGTCTGGGTGGACCTGGATCTGTAGGCGCGTGGCAGCGGCTCAGTCGTCCAGCAGCCTCACCTTCACGCTGCGCCCCTTCACCTTGCCGGCCGACAGGCGCTTCAGCGCCTCGGCCGCGATGTCGGCCTCCACCGCCACGTAGGTGGAGAACTCGTTGACGTTGATCTTGCCGATCTGCGTGCCGGCGAAGCCCATGTCCTTGGTCAGCGCGCCCAGCACGTCGCCGGGGCGGATCTTCTCCTTGCGGCCGCCGACGATCTGCAGCGTGCGCATCGGCGGGCGCAGCGGCTCGCGGCCGGCAGGGGTCAGCTCGGGGAGCTTCTTCCACTCGGACTCGAAGCCGCCGGCCTTCTCGATCACACCCACGCGGCCCATCTCGTCCATGCTGGCCAGCGTGAAGGCCCAGCCTTCGGCATCGACGCGGCCGGTGCGGCCGATGCGGTGGGTGTGCGTGTCGGGCTCGGGCGAGACGTCGACGTTGATCACCGCCTCGAGCTGGGCGATGTCGAGCCCGCGCGCGGCGATGTCGGTGGCCACCAGCACGCTGCAGCTGCGGTTGGCGAAGCGCACCATCACCTGGTCGCGGTCGCGCTGGTCGAGGTCGCCGTGCAGCTCGAGCGCCGCGTAGCCCTGCGCGCGCAACACCTGCACCAGGTCGCGGCACTGCTGCTTGGTATTGCAGAAGGCCAGCGTGCTCACCGGCCGGTAGTGGTCGAGCAGCAGCGAGACGGCGTGCAGACGTTCGTCCTCGCGCACCTCGAAGAACAGCTGGCGGATCTTGGTGGCGGCATGCCGCTCGACCAGCTTCACCTCCTTGGGCTCGCGCATGAAGGCGGCGGAGAGCTTGGCGATGCCCTCGGGGTAGGTGGCCGAGAACAGCAGCGTCTGGCGCTGCTTCGGGCACTGCTTGACGACGGTGGCGATGTCGTCGAAGAAGCCCATGTCGAGCATGCGGTCGGCCTCGTCGAGCACCAGCGTGTTCAGCGCCTCCAGGTTCAGGCTGCCGCGCTCCAGGTGGTCCATGAGCCGGCCCGGCGTGCCCACCACGATGTGCGCGCCGTGCTCCAGGCTGGCGAGCTGCGGGCGCATCGTGCTGCCGCCGCACAGCGTCAGCACCTTGATGTGGTCTTCGGCGCGCGCCAGGCGGCGCACCTCCTGCGTGACCTGCTCGGCCAGCTCGCGTGTCGGGCACAGCACCAGCGCCTGGACGGCGAAGCGGCGCGGGTTCAGGTTGGCCAGCAGCGCGAGCGAAAAGGCGGCGGTCTTGCCGCTGCCGGTCTTGGCCTGCGCGATCAGGTCGTGCCCGGCCAGCGCCAGCGGCAGGCTGGCTGCCTGGATCGGCGTCATGGACTCGTAGCCCAGGCGCTGCAGGTTTTCCAGCGTGGCGGGCGGCAGCGGCAGGGTGGCGAAGGCGGGGCCGGTGTCGGCGTTCGGGGCAGAGGTGCTCATGCCGGATTATCGGAGCGCGGCCGCCGCGCCCCCGCGATCAGTGCCAACCGAGCTGCGGCGCCACCCGGCGGATCAGCGCCGTGGCCTCGACATCGAAGCGGAAGGCACCGAGGAAATCGTCGATGCCGTAGCCCGGCGCGCTGGCACGGATCGAGGCCATGATCCGCTGCGCGTCGTCGTGCCGGCCGGCCAGCGCGAGGCAGTGCCCGGCGATGCCCAGGATGTGCACATGCGCGTTCGGCCGCGCGGTGGCCTTCAGTGCCCAGTCGGCGGCTTCGTCGTGGCGGCCCAGCCGCATCAGCGCGAGCGCGCGCGCGCCGAGCATGGCGAACAGCAGCGGGTCGAACGGGCTCAGCTCGCGGGCATGGTCCGACGAGGCGATGGCCGCCTGCGCATCGCCCGACTGCGAGTTGACGAAGGCCAGCGTGTAGTGCCCCTGCGAGAAGTTCGGACTCAGCGCGACGGACATGTCGAGCTCGACGATCGACTCGGGGATGTGCCCGCGCAGCCAGTGCGCGCGCCCCAGCGCCCAGCGTGCGGCCGGGTCCTGGTCGTCGGCGAGCACGCCTTGCGCGGCGCTGCGGTAGGCCAGCTCGGTCTCGTGCACACGCTCGCCCCAGCCGAGGAAGGCGTTCTGGAAATGCGTGAACGACAGCCCTGCGTAGGGCCGCGCGAAGGTCGGGTCGAGGCGGATCGCGGTCTCGAAGAAGTGCCGCGCCTGCTCGTTGTCGTCGCGATGGAAGCGGTACATGTGCCACAGGCCGCGGTGGAACGCCTCCCAGGCGTCGAGCTGGTTCGGCGGCTTGAGCACGGCGCGGTTGCGCTCCGCCATCTCGACCTGGCTGGCGATCGCGGCGACGAGGTGGTTGCCGATCTCGTCGAGCACCGCGAAGGTGTCGCGCCGCGGCGCCTCCAGCACGTCCGACCAGAGGATGCGCGCGCTGCGTGTCTCGACCAACTGCGCCGCCAGCCTCAGGCGCTCGCCCTGGCGGCTCAGCGTGCCGCTGGCCACGTAATCGACGTCGAGCGCACGGGCCGCCTCCTCGGCGCCCAGGCCGCGTGCATCGAGCGCGCTGGTGCTGCCTTGCGAGATCACGAACATGCTGCGCAGCTTGGCCAGCCGCATCGTGACGTCGTGCGCGAGCGCGCCGCCCAGGCCGGCGGCCGACGGCCCCGAGGTGTCGGCGAACGGCATCACCGCGATGGAGGCGCGACGCGGCGCGGCGCGCGTGGTGTCGGGACGCGCGACGAGCTCGATCTGCGTCTCCGGACGTGGAGCGGCATGTCGCTGCTTCGCGCTGCGCCAGGCATGTGCCAGCGGCCCGGCATCGCGGCCTTCGGCCTCGAACTGGCGGCACGCGGCGGCGAGGTGCTCGTCGCCGGCGCGCAGTTCGCCGCGTTCGGCCAGCGCGTCGAGCAGACGCTCGTGCGCGCGCCGGTCGAAGGGGGCAAGCTGCAGCCACGACGCCAGGCAGGCCAGCGCGTCGTCGCCGTCCGGCGGCAGCGCGGCGGCCAGGTGCTCCAGCACGGCGGCGTGCAGCGCGCGCAGGCGGCGGCGCTGGCCGACCAGCCAGGCGCTGTAGGGCGCGCTGCGGGCGATCTCGAGCCCCTGCAGGAACTCGCCCGCGAAGCGCGCAGCCAACGCGCGAAGCGCAGCAGCATCCAGCGACGCCAGTCCGGCGTGCGCGGCGCGGTCGAGTTCGAGCACGTCCACCGATACATCGGCGAGGTCGAGCCGGATCGCATCGCCCTCGGTCAGCACACGCCTTCGGTCGGGGCCATCGAGCAAGCCGCGCAGCTTGCTCAAGCAGCCGCGAAGCTCGGCCCGCGGATCGCTGGGCAGGTCCCAGAGCAGCTCGCACAGCGCGTCGCGCGACAGCGGCCGGTTTGCGAGCGCCAGGTGGGCGAGCAGGGCACGCAGCTTGCGCGAGGGCGGCAGGGCGATCGGCTGGCCGCCGCGTTGCAGCGCCAGCGGCCCGAGCAGGCGGATTTCCACGCTAGTTTCCATGCCTGCATCCACGGCGGCTGCCACGCCCGGCGCGCAAGCTGCGGCCCAGCCCCACGCACCGCGAGGGCTCACCGATTGGCACTGAACGGAGCACTCTCATGAACGAAGCATCTACCATGGCCGCCGCGAGCAGCCATCCCGCAAAGCCCGACCTCGCCGCCGTGAAGGCGCGCCAGCAGGCCGCCTGGTCGTCCGGCGACTATGCCGTGGTGGGCACCACGCTGCAATGGGTCGGCGAACAGCTCGCCGAAGCCTGCGACCTGCGCTGGGACGAGCGCGTGCTCGACGTTGCCGCCGGCAATGGCAACGCGACGCTGGCCGCGGCGCGGCGCGGCGCCCGCGTGACGTCGACCGACTACGTGGCCAGCCTGCTCGACCGCGGCGCCGAGCGCGCGCGCGCCGAGCGGCTCGACATCGAGTTCAAGGTGGCCGACGTGGAGGCACTGCCCTTCGCCGACGCCAGCTTCGACGCCGTGCTGTCCACCTTCGGCGTGATGTTCGCGCCCGACCACACGCGCAGCGCCGCCGAGATGGCGCGCGTGTGCCGCCCCGGCGGCCGCATCGGCATGGCGAACTGGACGCCCGACAGCCTGATCGGCCGCTTGTTCAAGGTGCTGGGCCGCTACATGCCGCCGCCGGCCGGCGTGCAATCGCCCTCGCTGTGGGGCTCTGAGCCGCACCTGAAGGCGCTGTTCGGCGAGCGCGCGGCGGCCATCGCCGTCACGCCGCGCCAGTTCACCTTCCGCTACCGCTCGGCGGCGCACTTCGTCGAGGTGTTCCGCACCTGGTACGGGCCGGTGCACAAGGCCTTCGGCGCGCTGCCGCCGGAGCAGGCCGCAGCGCTGGAGCGCGACATGATCGAGCTGTTCGAGGGCGCCAACCGGGGCGGCGCACATGCGTTCGTGGCGCCCAGCGAGTACCTCGAGGTGGTGGTGGCACGCCGCTAGCGGCGGCCTCGCCGCGCCGGCGGACTGGGCCGGGCGAGGCCAGGGGTTAGAGTCGGCAGTCCGACTCTGCCCCCTCCATGCCCGTCTCGCATCCCCCCGGCGCCGCCGCACCCGCTCCCTCGCGCAGCAGCGATTCGCTGAACCTGCCCGACCCCCGCCATGCACAGCGCGTGCCGCCGCACATCGGCCGCGCGCAGCTCGAACGCATCCGCCGCGCCGCCTTCCTGCTGCCGCAGGTGGTGACGCCGGCCGACTACAGCGACGACGCCGGCAACCCGACGGTGCAGCTCGATCGCCTCGGCCTGGTGCTGCTGCAGAAGGCCGCCGCCGGCGCGCGGCCGAGCCGCTGGATCGACCCGGCGCTGATGGACAGCGCCCTGGCCCACCTCGAGGTGGTGGGCAGCGGCGGCACCACGCTGCCGCAGATGCTGGAACGGCGCGCCGCGCTGGAAGCCAACGGCGTGGTGCGCGAAGGCGGCGGTTTCGTGCGCGAAGTGCAGAAGCCGCTGTCCGTGCCGGTGCCCGAGGGGCGGCCGTGGAGCATCACGGTGGCCTTTCGCGTGCCGGTGGATGCCGAGCTCGCCTGGGCCTTCCACCGAAGCGGCAACCTCGAAGCGCTGCGCGCCGAACTCGGTGCGCCGCCGCCGCACCCGCAGGCCGAGGACTTGCGCGCTCACCTGGCCGCGCTGGTGGCGCGCAGCCACGCCTACCAGCCGCGCCGGCTCGAGCTGCTGCTGCCGCGCCTGCAGGCCGAGTGCGCCGCGCCGGTGCCGCTGCCGGCGATGAAGGCCGCCTGCACGCGCGCGCAGGACCGCTGGGAGCACCGCGTCACCGAACTCGACATGCTCGAGGGCCTGAACAGCGAGCTCGCCTTCCAGCGTTATCCCGACAGCTTCGAGACCGCGCGCCACCTGCAGCGCAGCGTCACGCTCTACGTCGGCCCGCCGAACAGCGGCAAGACGCACGCCGCCTTCGAGCGCCTCGCGCAAGCGCTGGACGGCGCCTACCTCGCGCCGCTGCGCCTGCTCGCGCTCGAAGGCCGCGACCGGCTCGTCGCGCGCGGCGTGCCCTGCTCGCTGCTCACCGGCGAGGAGAACGTGCCGGCCGACGACGCCCGCGTGGTGTCGAGCACCATCGAGATGGTCAACACGCGCAAGGCCATCGACGTGGCGGTGATCGACGAGGCGCAGATGCTGTTCGACATTTCGCGCGGCTGGGCCTGGACGCAGGCCATCGTCGGCGTGCCGGCCAACGAGGTGATCGTGATCTGCTCCGACTACGCGGTGCCGGCGATCGAGAAGCTGCTCGGCCTGTGCGGCGAGCGCTGCACGGTGCGCCGCTTCGAGCGCAAGCAGCATGTGCAGCTGCTGCCGCGGCCGGTGCCGCTGGCCTCGCTGCAGCTCGGCGACGCGGTGGTGGCCTTCAGCCGCCGCGACGTGCTGATGCTGCGCGACCAGATCTCCGCCGCCGGCCACCCGGTGGCGGTGATCTACGGTGCGCTGCCGCCCGAGGTGCGCCGCCGCGAGGCGGAGCGTTTCGCCAGCGGCGAGGCGCACATCCTGGTGGCCACCGACGCCATCGGCATGGGCCTGAACCTGCCGATCCGCCGCGTGCTGTTCAGCACGCTGGAGAAGTTCGACGGCGAGGGCGACCGCCCGCTCGAAGAGACCGAGGTGCACCAGATCGCCGGCCGCGCCGGCCGCTTCGGCATGCACGACGAGGGCTTCGCCGGCGTGCTCGACACCGCCGAGCCCACCGCGGCGCGCGAACTGCGCGAGCTGATCGTCAAGCAGGCGAAGGCGCCGCGAGACTTCAAGGCGCCGGTGGCGCCCAACCCTTGGCACGTCGAGACCATCGCCTCGCGGCTGAATCGCAGCAGGCTGCGCGAGGTGCTCGGCGTGTTCGTCGAGCAGCTGCGGCTGGACGACGCGCATTTCCAGGTCGCCGAGCTCGAGCAGATGCTGCAGCTGGCCGAGGCGCTGGACGACAGCGCGCCGAAGCTGACGCTGAAGGAGCGCTTCATCTATGCGCAGGCGCCGGTGGACACGCGCACCGACACGCAGCTGCAGGCCTTCCTCGGCTGGACCAACGCGCATGCGCTGACCGGCCGCGCCGGGCGGCCCTGGTTCCTCGACGAGGTCGACGCGCACAGCCGGCTCGATCGCATGGAACAGGCACTGCGCGCCTGCACGCTGTGGCTGTGGCTGGACCTGCGCTTCCCCGGCATCTACGGCCATGTCGACGAGGTGCAGGCGCTGCGCAGCCTGCTCAACGACGGCATCGAGCGCCAGCTCGGCGGCAAGCGCCCGCTGGCGCAGATGCGCCGCGGCGGCCGTCCGGGCGGCGGCGGTGGGCGGCCTCGCGCATGAAGGCTCCCCCGCGCC
>Ga0209097_10000177_pt1 | contig 74298 bp, 49 predicted proteins | sample AD_UKC052_MetaG_FD_184419 | JGI IMG/M metagenome (GOLD analysis project Ga0209097, IMG submission 184419) | Active sludge microbial communities of municipal wastewater-treating anaerobic digesters from USA - AD_UKC052_MetaG (SPAdes) (version 2) | ecosystem: Engineered > Bioreactor > Anaerobic >... | reverse complement strand
CGCAATCTGGAGCGAGTTGAGGGGGGCGAGGGGCGAACACAGTCCGGAAGCGAGACGGCCTCAAAGTGCGAGGGGGGTGACGTGACACGCCAAGGGCGGGGAGCTAGGTTTTAATGCGATTGCCCTGACTTCTCCCGAAGCATTGTTGCGGCCGGTCGGTCTGGCGGCATCACCCGGAACTGATGCAGGATCGTGCCCGGCGAATTGCTGAAGATGTACATCCGGTCCCCCAGGAAAACGCCCTCGCTCACGTCGTGCGTCACAAAGAACACTGTGGCCTCGACTTCCCGCCACAGCGACACCAGCAGATCCTGCATGTGCTGACGCGTCGCGGAATCCAGCGCGCCGAAGGGCTCGTCCATCAGGATGATCCGGGGCTTGAGAATCAGTGTGCGTGCGATCGCTACGCGTTGCCGCATGCCCCCGGAGAGCTGGTGCGGGTATTTCAGGGCGTCCTTGGTAGGATGCAACCCGACCTTCTGAATCCATTCGCGCGACGCCGCATGGCGCTCGGATTTCGACACCCCGCGGCATTCGAGGCCAAAGGCCACATTGTCCAGCACGGTCCGGTTGTCAAAACAGGTGTAGTCCTGGAACACCATGCCGCGATCGGGGCCTGGTCCGGGAACGGGCTGCCCGCTCAGGAGAACTTCGCCCGAGGAGGGCGGAAACTGCGGGGCCAGGCCCGCAATCAGACGCAGCACGGTGCTCTTGCCGCATCCGCTCGGCCCCATGATGGCAATGAACTCCCCCACGTTCTGCAAGTCTTCGACGCGAAAGGTGACGTCCCGAATGGCGGTGTATTCGTCGGGCTTCCCGGGGGAATACGTTTTGGCCACCTGCTTGAATTCGACAATCGGCGGCACGCCGGGCACGGCCGGCGCCTCGGGCGGCAGATCGATGAAGGAGCTGGGCGGCGCGGAATCTTTCACGGCCATGCCTAATCTCCCACTTGCCGGTAGGGGAACATGCGGCGCTGCAAACTCAAGATGGCGCGATCAATGGCGAAAGCCAGCAACGCGATGAGCAACAGGGCGAGATAGATGTGTTCGCGAGGGCCCTGGCGCTGGCTGATGTTGATGATCGCGCCCAGGCCAAATTCGGCATTGATTACCTCGGCCAGCATGATGTAGCCAAAGGCCAACCCGAAGAGCAGCCGCAGGCTATTCACGATATCCGGCATGGCCAGCGGGAAGATCACTTTCCGGATGGCCTGAAACGTGACGATGGGAAACCACAGCGCCGTGCCGAGTACCACTCCGAGAAGGATCATGAAGACAAGATGCACGTTCCAGGTGGCGCGCAACGCGGCATCCGTAGCCAGCGGGCGGTTCACCAGCAGGAGGAACATCGTGGCAAAGGCGGCGCCATAGCCAAGACCCATGACAAGCGCCCACCTAAAGCCATGCCGCGGCGAAGATCTTGCCCCGAGGGTGTACGCCGCGTCCAGATAGCTGTCCGGCACGCCCTGAACCGCATTCACGCTGTCAAAGAACACAAAGGAGACGGACGCAAAAAAGATGAACATCACCTTCTGCACTTCGCCCAGGCCAAACCACATCAAGGTTAGCGGAATCAGGGCCGCCACGGGAATGTTGCGCCCGAAAATGGACAACGGTTTGAGGAAGGATTGCAGCCGCAGAAACACACCCGCCAACACCCCGAGCGGCACCGCAACCGCGCCCGCCAGCGCAAAACCGCCCAATACGCGCGCAAGGCTCCACATGGCACTGCGCGCCAAGGCCCGGTCAAACCACAGCTTGGGAAAAGACCGCAGCGTTTCCGATACGCTGGGAAGCGTGATGGGGTCGATGACGCGCTTCTCCACCGGGCCCGCGGTCAACAGCCACCACAACAAGAAAACGACGGCAATACACAGAAACGATATTGCCACGCTTTCCAACGCGCCGGGGCGATCCCGCAGGATCGCCCAACGGCGCATGTAATCCGCAATTCTGCTCCGCATCGTTTCAGCTTACCGCTTCAAGTGGATAAACCTTGACCTCCACGCGCCGGTTCTTGGCCTGATTCTGCGGATCGGTGGGGTCCGCCGGAACGTCCCAGCCCCGGCCTTCGGCGCTGAACTGCTGCGGATCCAGCGATGGGAATTTCTGGACCAGCGCTTCCTTCACGGCGTTGGCGCGATTGTTCGACAACTCCTTCACCAGCGGGACCGGGATCTGCCCCTTCATGCTGCTGTCGGTGTGCCCTTCGATCACGATCCGCGCCGCCCCGTATTGCGCCGCCAGTTTCCCGATCTCCTCCAATACCAGATCCACGTTTGGATCATAGAGTTTCTCGATGGTCTTGCCGTCCTCAAAAACCGCCGTCTTCTTGAAGAGATCGTAACTGTTCGGGAAGAAATGCACCGTCACCACCTTCGTCAGGATCTCGCCGCTCTCCGCCTGGATGCTCTGCACCGTCTTCGGCGTGAACTGCACGACGTATTCGTTCTTGCTGTTGGCGTATTTCGCCTCCCCGGCCAGCTTCTGCAGGATCGAGAAATCCATCACCGTGCTGAAATCGACCGGCGCGCTGATCTTGCCGATGTGCTTGTAAAGGTAAGTGGCCGTGTTCCACGTGCGCTCGAAATTCGCCGGGTTGTTCTGGTTCATGAAGAACTCGCGGTTTTCGGCGTAGTTGGTGCCATGCGCGTCGCCCAACATCCCCATGCACTCGACCGCCGGAATGTTGTACACCTTCGCCATGAATTCGGAGGCCTGCTGCTTGCCCGCGTCCGTCTTCATCAACTCCATCCCGTCGAAGATCCCGCGGACGAGCCCTTCGCAAAGATCCAGGTTGTCTTTGGCGAAGTCGGCCCGGGCAAACCACACGTCGGCGATCAGCTTGTTCGCCGTTGCCGTGGTCACCAACAGATGATTGCCCTCGATCTCGGTGAGATTGTAGATGTCCGGGGCCCAACTCACGCACGCCGCAATGTCCTTGTTCGTGTTGAACGCCGCGGCCGCCTGGAACGCATCCTGGGTGTAGACGAAATTGACTTCGGCCGGCTGCACCCCGCCGCTGATCAGCGAATTCAACACGAAGAACTGACTCGGCGAATTCTGCGCCAACACGACTTTCTTGCCGCGCAAGTCCGCGATCGTCGGACGCTGCGGGTCCTTGGCCGCGCTCCGGCGTATCACGATTCCGTCGCCGCCGTTCGACCAGTCCACTTGTTGGAAGATGCGCGGGCGGATCCGGCTGTCCTTTTGCAGTTCCTCCATGAACAGCGGAACCATGTCCAGCGTCGCCCAGCCGATGTGCACCTTGCCCGCCGCATAGGCGTCGCGCATCGCCACCGGATCGTCGATCAGCACCAGCTCTACCTTGAATTCCTGGCCGTCGGACGTCTTCCAGATCTTGCCCGGGCCTTTCCCTTCGTTAAACAAGATGATCGGCGCCCAGCCCGCCCACACATTCAGGGCGAACTTCACCGTCCGATCCGCCAAGGGCTCGTACGTGCTCACCCCGCTCACGGGCGGCAGCTTCTCCGACGGCACAAAGGCGTACTCCTTGGCGGTCGTCACCACATTCGCGTCGGGGGCTTCCGGACCGTTGTTCGCCGCATCGGATGTTCCCGCCGCATTTTCCTGCAGGTCGGCCGCACTGATGGGCGCGGCGTTCTTGCCGTCCGTCTGCGCGCCTTGGGGAAAGATGTAGCCACGCAAACCATATCCGGCCAGCCCGAGGACGACTAGCACCACCACAATGTAGAACGGGGCTTTCGGCCCGCCGCCAGCACTATTCTGCGACATGTTCATTCCTCCTGCTCAATCCAGCTTCCCAAAATCAGCGGCGCGCAACGCACCGCCGCATGCTGCTTATTGGATCTGTTTCTCGAAATTCTTCAGCGCCTCGGCCTTCTCTTCCGCCGTGGGTTCCGCCGCCGCCGTCTGGCCCAGGGTCTTCTCCTGCGCCTTGACCCCCGCCGTCTCCGGCGTCTTCAGGCCCAGATCGACCTCGAATTGCGAGAGGATTTCCTCGGCCTGCGACTCTTCCATCCGCTTCTCCGCCTCGATTTCCGCCACGCCCTGACTCGAAAGATCCGCCGCGACCCGGACGCGCGCGCGATTGCTGTCGATCTTGTTCTGGATGAGGTTTTCGAGTTGGCCAAAGTCGGTCGTGACATCGAAATTGAAACTCTGCGTGAGCTTGGCCATTTCGGCTTCCGCCGAACTCATCTTCAACTCGGCGTCATACTTGCGAATCTTGGTCTGAACATCGCTTAGTTTCTTCGCCGCGTTCTGGATCTTGGCCAGGTAATTCTGGTAACTCTGCTCGTGCATGCCCAGTTGTGACTGGTTTTCTTCCAGGTCCGCCGTGGCGCGCTTCAGTTCCACCGCAAACTTGCCCGCCGTTGTCCGATCCCCCGCTTTCAGATAGCTCTTGACCTTATTTGTCAGTTCCTCGACCCGGGCCTGGGCCTGCTTGACTTGCCGTCCCACCCGCTCGACCAGGGCCCGGTATTGCTCCAGCCCCAGCCGCCCTTCTTTCATTTGTTCCACCGCATTGTCGTACTCCAATTGCATCAGGGCAATCGGGTCGGCCTGCCAGAAAAGATTGGCCAGCTTGTTGACCTGAGCGGCAAAAGCGCGCCAGAACTTGCCGAGCATGGTGTGTCCTCCCTTCAAGGTGAAACGCTATCCCAATGACCCCTGCGTCGCCGAAAGTCCTCCCCGGCCAAACCGCAGGAAGATTCCAGCCCTGCTACAAACACTCAAGAGCCAATTCCCACTTTACAGTATGGAGCCCTTCCAAGCAAGTACTGCACGTCGCCGTAGAGAAGTATGCCACGGCAAAATGCGACGCGGCCGTCATGTGGCTTGTAGCGAGGAGCGTTCTGCGAAGAAGTGAGAGCGTGCGGATGGAACCGCATTTCCTACGCCGTCATTGCGGGCTGGATACCCGCAGTATGGCTGTTTGGATGAGCCTGAATCGGCAGTCAGAGCAGATCTCTTGCGCCCCAAGTGGTGGACGCGGTGGACTTTGTGGACGAAGTGGCCTTCACCCGGGAGGCGTTGGTTGTTATGCCGGTCCGGGCCCCCAGTAGCCCGAGTGGCCGAAGGCACAGCCGACGGGTTCGTCGTAGGGCCGGAAAGGCACCATGGCGGCGATCTCGTCGAGGCGTTTGTTGACGTCGTCGGGGAGCGGACCCTGCTCGACGGCCTGGATGTTCTGTTCGAGCTGGGCCACATTGCGCGGGCCCGTGAGTACGCTCGAGACACCGGGTACGCCAAGTGCCCACCTGAGACAGAACACGGGGATCTCGATGCCGCAGTCGTCGCACAGGTCGTAGAGCGCCTTCATCTGTGCTCGGCGCGGGGGACTCAGGAACAGCGCGCCACTCTCGATTTCCTTGTCGAAGCGCCGCGCCAGCCATCCCTGCTGCGTCGGCGAGGCCAGGAAGACGCCCATGTTCTGTTTCTGAGCTTCCGGTAGCACGGCAATCATCGCCTCGCGCCACAAGGGACTGCTGTTGAAGGCGGTCAGGACGACGTCGTACTGGCCCGTGGCCATGATTCGCGCAAGCGCGTACGCGGTGGTTCCGCCGAGGCCGGTGTACTTGATCAGGCCCTCCTGCTTGAGTTCCTGCATCAGCTCAACGACCGGGCCTTCGAAGCTGACGCCGTCGTCGTACCAGTCGAGTTCCCCAGGCCGGTCCGGCTCGTGAATCATCAGGATGTCGATGACGTCCCGGTGAAGAAGCTCGAGGCTCTCCTCGAAAACACGGCGGAGACAGGCCTTGTCTTTCGGGTCGAAGGGCTCCCCAGACCGCGGGCCGAGCTTCGTGGAGACGATGCAGGGCTTTCCGATCTCGTGCAGCGCGTGGCCCAGGGCCTTCTCGCTGTCGCCGTAGTCGGCGGACGTGTCTGCGAGGTTCATGCCGAGTTCGAGTGCGCGCCGGACTACCGGAAGCGCGCCGCCGTAACCCTCTTCGCCGCCGGTGATGAATGCCGCGCCCAGAGAGAGCTCGCTCACTTCCAATCCGGTTCTTCCAAGGATTCGCCTTTTCATTCCACCGCCCTTCTTCATTACCGTATGCGCTTGTAAGTGAACAACGCCGATCCGGGGCGTGAGCCGATCTCGACGGGGAGGCCCTTGTCCAGGAGGTCTTCGCCCGTCATCTCGCGGGGCGCGTCAGGCGCGTCAAGATCGGTGATCGTGTAGCGGGCGGCGCGGTCAAGGCCGCGCAGGACGAGGTCGACCGCGCGGTAGATGCTCCCGTCACGGCGGAAGATCTGCACCATGCCTTCCCCCGTCTCGGGCCGGTCGAACTGCCAACCGATCCAGGCGCTCCTGTCGAGGCTGTACGGCGTGAGGGGATAGAAGTCGCCCGCGTAGTTGGGCGCGACCTGCTTCCATTGCGACGTCAGCCGGCGGAGCTCGTCGTAGTTGAGATCCGTTCGGCGCGCGTCCCACAAGCAGTTCGGGTAGGGCGTCATCATGCTGCGGAAGAGGTACGCATCCGGTTCCTTCACGCCGGTGCCGTGGAAGGGAATCCAGGACGAGATGCCGTAGGTACAGCCCTGGGTGCCGATGGGTTCCATGATGTAATCGCTGCGCCAGAGGGGAACGGCGCGGCGGAGCGTCTCGAGATCGTTGCGGCGCCCGCCGCTGGCGCACGTGTCGATGCGGAGCCCGGGCCTGCGCCGGAGCAGTTCATCCCAGAAGGCGAGGTACCCGGTGACGTGGCGGATCTCGGTGATACCTTGACGGTCGGGTGTGTCCGCGCCACGCCAGCAGCCGAGCGGATCCATGTTGAAATCCTGTCGGTACAGGTCGATGCCTTGATCCGTCAGGAGCTGGTCGGTGTGGTCGACCAGCCACTGCCATGCCTCCGGATTGCCCAAGTCAAGAAGTTTGGTCCCGCCATCATTGCCGAGCAGCCACTCGGGATGTTCTTCGTAGAGCCAGGTGCCGGGGGTCACGCGCTCGGGTTCAAACCACAGGATGGTCTTGATACCCTGGGCACGAGCATGATCGGTGATGGCCCGCAAGCCGCGAGGAAATCGTTTCGTATCGACTTCCCAGGTGCCGGTGTTGGGCCAGCCGGACGCGTTGAAGTACCACCCCGCGTCCATCCACCAGTAGTCGATCGGAATCCTCTCCTCGACGTACCGGTCGATGAACTGGAACTGGCTGGCCTCGTCGGCCGTGACCATCTCGCCGAAGAAATGCGAAGAGCAGCCGGCGAGGTGCGTAGGATGAAGTTCGCCGCCGGGGCGCGGGACATTGTGCGCGATCATCCAGCGCCGCCAGGTGTTTTGCGCATCCACGGGATCGCCTTTCCAGAACTGAAGGACGACGAGCGGCGTGCGCACTTCCTCGCCCGGGTGTAGCGTGAAGTGGGTCAACTCTTGGCCCGCGGCCACGCGAAGCCCGGCGCCCTCGTCACGTGCGAACGTCGCCCGCCATTGTCCGGGCCAGCCGACCACGGCGATGACGCCTTCGCCGGGCCATTCGATGTTGAAGTAGGGGAACTCGCCATTGCTGCCGCGGCCGCCGGCCGACGCGAGCTGCATCGTTTCCTTGGCCTTGAGTGCGGATTCGTGGGGCTCGTAGTCGTGCTGCGTGCAGATGCTGCCGGTATGGTGGTGCAGGATGAACTCGCCGGGCCGAGCGAACCTCGCGTAGACGTCGTCGGCAAGCCGGTTGAAGCGCGTGTCAAGGGCCTGGATATCGGACAGGATCGGCGTATCCTGAGCGCCGGTGTTCTTGAAGTAGAGCGTCCACTCGACCGTGGGAAAACCGAGGTACTCGATGGCGACGCATCGGACTTCGAGGCCGGTCTCCGGATGGCGATAGCGTAGTTCGTGCTGGTTTCGGGCGTCGTCGAGCCGTACCACGGCCGAGTCCTTGTCAAGACTGGGCAGCAGGTCGGCAAAGGTCGTGTCGCCGTACGTGAAGGAGAACGGCGGCTCGTTCGTGTATGCGGATCCCTCCTGCCCTTCGACGATCGGCAGGTCGCCCAGCCAGATTTCACGGCCATCGGCCAGGGCGACCTTGGCGTCAACCCAGTCGGCCTGATCGCAACTGATTCCATCGCCGGCGTCGCTCACCCGAAGGTGGAACTCGGATGCGCCGCCGAGGTCGACGCTGACGGGCACCGGCGCCATACCCTCGCGCACCACGTCCGATTTGAACGCCTCCGTCGCGTCGCTCACGGTGACGGTGAACACGACGCTGCCCATGCCACCGCGCGTCTGGTCGTTGGTGTCGATGCCGACGCAGGCGGTGAACGTCTTGCCCGGCCCGGGCAACGTCACCAGCACGTCGCTGGCGGCATGGGTGAAGAGGCCGCGGCGGTACTCGCTTGCGCCCAGTGTGAGGGGGCGATCTACGCGGCAATTTCTCCAGACGACGTCGAAGTGGGCGAGCAGGGCGAGGCTGCCCGAGGGCTCCGACGCGACGGCGTCCCCAAACTTCGCATCCACCCACTTGCGCATCTCGACCGTTTCCGCAGGCGCCACCTGCGCTTGCGCCACCGCAACGATCAGACCTATCACGACGACCTCCACCAGCGTAGCGATTCTCACGGTAGAATTCTCCTTTTGGTTGGCCGAGGCATCCTATCACGAACCAGACGGCGACTCCGAGAAAGGGAATTGCGTTGCTGCGCCAAGGCCGGGCATGATTGCCTCAGGCACTCTGCTCTGTTGTCTTGGGCGCGGTTTCACGATACAATGGCGTTGAGGAACACTCTATGAAACAGCACCAATTCACGGTCGTCTACGAGCGGGATGAGGAAGGGCGCGTCCTTGCCATATGTCCGGCTCTGCAGGGCTGCTACACCGAAGGCGAAACGGAAGAGGAAGCCCGCGCCAGCATCCGTGAAGCCATCCACGCTCACATCCAGTCGCGTCTTGCGCGCGGCGAATCCATTTCGACGGAACTCGGCGTCGAGGCGGTTTCGCTGGCCGTATGAGCCCGAAACTTCCCCATTTGACCGCACGCGAGACTTCGGCTGCAAATCCTCCGTGACGCGGATATCAATCCGGCGGGCTGGGAACCTGAGTGTCTCCCGCGAACTTCCCCGTGGTTCGGGGCCTCGTGAGCGCATTTGGTCCCTTGACCTTGCTCCCCGCAAAGCTGATAACCTGTCGCGGCCGCATCGGGCGGCACATCATAGGAGCCGGAATCATGTCCAACCCCACGCGCAGAAGCATCCTCAAACTCGGCATCGTCGGCGCTCCCGCCGCGTCCCTTCTTGCGAACATGCTGGCCTCGGCCGGCGATGAATCGAGCACCGTCACCACCGCCGAGGCCGCGCTCGAGGCCGCCAAACCCATCGAGAAGGCTTCGGTGTGTTTCCGTATCGGCCAGCCCATTTGGTCGGACGAGGCGCGTTTCACAGAACTCCTGGATTTGTTCGACGCCCATCGCGGCGTCACGGACGAGGTCACGCTGTTCACGTCCGAGACGCACCCGCCCCTTCCCTTGGACGTGATTCTCGAGCGGGTGCCCGTCCTTGATGCGCGGATGCAGGCGGCACGCGCTCGCGGCTACCGCTCAGGCATCAACGTGCTCGCCACGCTCGGACACCACGACGAGAACCTCGCCAACTCGCTCTCAGGCGAATACACGCCGATGACCGATCCCAACGGCAACATCTGCCGCGGATCGCTCTGCCCCAATGACCCTCGCCTGCAAGACTACATCCGCCGAGTCTACGAAGCCGTCGCCTCCGTCCATCCTGACTACATCTGGATCGACGATGACGTTCGCCTTTTCGGTCACATGCCCGTTGGGGCCTGTTGTTTCTGCGACACGTGCGTCGCGCTGTTCTCGAAACGTTCCGGAACGTCTTTCACGCGCGACAGCCTCCGCGATGCACTCGGCGCGGGCACGCTCGACGAGCGCCTTCGGCTCCGGCGCGCGTTTCTGCAACACAACCGCGACACGATCTCCGAACTCTTCACGCTCATCGAAACCACGGTTCACAAGATGGCGCCCGGCCTTCCTCTGGGATTCATGACGGGCGACCGATTCTACGAGGGATATGGTTTCGACGAGTGGGCCGAAGTTCTGGCGGGCCCTTCGCATTCGCCCGTGTTGTGGCGCCCCGGCGGCGGTGCGTATCGCGAAGACTGCCTCGACAGTTTCCCCGACAAGGCCCATGCGATGGGCCGCCAAGTCGCCCTGTTGCCGGCCCACGTGCGGTGTATCCAATCGGAGGTCGAGAGTTTCCCCTACCAGCGGCTCAAGAAGAGCATTCACGCCACGTCGCTCGAGGCCGCCGCCTACATCGCTGCGGGCTGCACGGGCACGGCCTTCAACGTCATGTCGCAATACAACGAGCCGCTCGACGAATACGCGCCGCTGGTTGGGGGCCTGAAGGAGGCGCGTCCGTTTCTCGACCTTCTCGCAAGACACCTGGGCCGTCTCGCGCCGACGGGCATCCACAGCGGATGGGTCAAAGACACGTATGCGGCGTCCAATCCCGACGGCGCCTGGTTCTACGGTCCCGGCGCGCCCGGGCACTGCAACGAAATCTGGGCGACGGGACTGCCCGCGGCCTATTCGGCAGCTTGTGCGCCCGTTACGGCACTCGCCGGCGACATCGTGCTGGCCTTTACCGATGACGAGATTCGCGCTGCGCTGGCCAAAGGCGTCTACCTCGACGGCCCCGCCCTCACACGCCTCAACGCTACGGGCTATGGGGAGCTCACCGGATTCGCCGTGGAGAAGATCCTTCACGAAGACTGCATCGAGGAGATGACCGACCATGCGCTCAACGAGGCGTTCGCCGGACGTCGACGCAATGGCCGCCAGTCCTTCTGGAAATGTCCGACGTACCTCTTCCGGGCGACGGCGGCCGGCGCCGAGTCGATCTCGCGTTGTGTGGACTACACCTACACCGAAGTGGCGCCGTGCTGCATGGGCGTGTTCGAGAACGCGCTGGGCGGGCGCGTGTGCGTCGCCGGGTACTATCCGTGGGAACAGTTGCAGAACCTGAGCAAGTCCTCGCAGCTCAAGTCCGTCATGCGCTGGCTCTCGAAAGACGCCCTTGCCGCGTATGTCTCGTCGTTTCACCGCGTCAACCTGTGGACCCGCGAAACCGCGCCGGGGCGATACGCCATCGCTTTACTGAATGCCTATCTGGACCCGGCCACCTCGATCGAGGTCCGAATCCGGACGGAGCAAGATACCCTCGAGTTCTACGACATGATGTGCGCGCGAACAACGGTTCGCGCGTCTGGCAAGCAAGATGTCTACACGCGTTTCGTGTTGCCTACGATTTCGCCCTGGGAGGTAGCCCTGGCGTCCGTGTAGCACGCGGGAAAGGGAGAGAGGGGGTGAGCGCTCGATTGGGGCGTCACGCCTAGTCCCAAGGGCCTCACCCGATGATAGCCCCGCCAGGCTTCAGAGAACGCAAGATCCTTCACACAAACCTTTGTCTAACTTCAGACACGTTTCGGAGCGACGCCGAATCTACCTTGTTATGTAGGTCCTGATTAGCCATTCGCGGCCGGGCAGGTCCTCGAACCCGTCCTTGACGCTCCCGAAGCCCGAATGAGATTGTGCCGGATTCCTGTCGTAATGGAAGTAGATGCCCCTGTCTTGGCGGGCTTCCGGGTCGATAGCGACGGCAAACGCCCCGGCATCGACAAGCGCTTTGTCGATCTTGAGCGGCGTTGAGAGAGGCAAATCGACCCATTGGGCCCTGGGGCTGAATAGGCTGTACGGGAACTGCTGTTCGCAGAGCACCTCGCCGGCCTTGTCGAGCACGGCCAGCTTGATCATCGTCGTTTCCGGATCAAACCCCGCCCCGTAGCGGTTGCCGTATACGCGAAAGCCTTTGATGACGAGGTCGTCTGGAACCGCGCCGGAAACGAAGTCGCCGAGGCTGAAGACAATCCTCGGGCCGCGCCGGGCGTAGCTCTGGATATCATCGGACTTGCCGGTGTCGTATTTCGCCTCCGTGCATCCCTCGAACGCATTGACCTCTTTGGGCGGTTGCCAATCGGCGAGTCGTTGGACGCCCTTTTCACCGGAGGGTTCCTTCGACATCCAGACACATACCATCCAATCGCATTTCTTGTCCACGGGATCAAAACCGTCGGCAGGTAGCCCAATCAGAGAATGTGATTTCTCGACGTCGTTGTCCATGCCGAGGTAGATGCCCTTGTTCCGGTCCGGGTCAAATGCGAGGGCGACGTAGAACCGCTCGGGCACCTCGACCGACGGTGTCCGCAAGGTATACCAGCGCACGTCGCCCCGCTCGATGGTGGCGTACGGATACGCGACGTCGGCAAGAACCTGTTGCTTCTCATTGAGCAGGTAGAGGTGAAAATCGCGATCCGGCGGTTTAGGCGCGCCGTAACGGCTGGCGGCAATCCTGACCGCCTCGACGCATCTCAGATCACCGGGCCGCTCGATGATCATCGCGTGGCCCGACCCGCCCAGACTTCGCTCATCTTCCTCCGAATGATCAACGTAACCGACAAGTGTGAACTCCTTCTCGAGCCGTGCGTCCGTTGCCGGGTCCGCCTGCGAGGCCTCTCTCTTGTCGGATTTGGTAGGGGATTGTACTTCCGCCTCTTCCTTTGAAATCTACTTTGCCGCATCGCCCACTTCATCCACGGCGTACTGTGCGCTAGTCCTGATGGCCTCGGAGGAACTCGATGCGGCTTCATCAAGGATAGTCTTCCTCACAGAAGGTTCCGCACTACGAATCCACGCAAGGCCCCGCTCGCGGCGTGCCACCGCCAAGCCTCCAGGTGGGACGGCTTTGGGCGGCATCCCCGCCACAAGCCAGATGCCACGAACAACCTGCCGCGCGTCGCCGGCAGCTTCCGCGTGCTCGTCAAGAAATGTCAGCCGCTCTATGGCGTTCTGCGCATTGCGCTTGACGTTGGGATCGGGATCTTGGAGCGCCGCCTGCAACGGTTCGAGCGCCTTCGGATCTCCCAGTTCTCCCAAGGCCCATGCCGCGCACCGGCGGGCATAGGCATCCTTGTCGTCGCGCATCATGTTGACTAAGGCCCCGTAAGACTCCTTGTCGCCCAGCATCGCAAGCGCCAGGGCCGTCATGCCGCGGGTCATGGCCTCTTCGTGACTCAGCAACGCGCGCAGGGGCGGGAATGACGAATCGGCGTCCTCCCAGGAAAGTGCGCCAAGAATGTAGATGGCGGACCGCCGTTTCGTGGCAGTGTCGTCTTCCAGCCATTCGCACAACGCCGACAACGCCGGCCGGTTGGGGAGCGCGCGAATCAGCTCGAGCACGTTCTGGACTTTCTCGACCTCGAGGTCGGAAGTCTGCGAGAGGATGCCGATTGCCAGCTGCACAGTCTTCTGGACGTCGGGAGACGCATCCTGTTGAGCCGGCTCCGCCGCCGGCCGCAGTGCTTCTTCATCCTCCGCCGGGTCGGTGGCTTTTTCGAGCGCATAGCGTGCGCTATTCTTAATAGCTTCGGAAGAACTCGACGCGGCTTCCGCAAGAATAGCCTTGCGCGCTTCCGGATTCGCGCCGCGGATCAAGGCAACCGCCCGATCGAGACGATCGTTATCCCAGGGCACTGTTCCGGCGATGAGCCAGATCCCGCGCACGACCTGTTTCGCATCACCCGTGGCTTGCGCATGGTCCTTGAGGAACGTCAGTCGGTCAACGGCATTCCGTGCGTTGTTTTTGACATTGTCATCCGGGTCCTGGAGCGCGGCCTGTAACGGATCGAGCGCCTTGAGTTCGGCCAAATCCCCGAGGGCATAGGCCGCGCAACGACGGGCGTAGGGGTCTCTATCGTCGCGCATCGTGTGGACTATGGCGTCGTAGGATTCCCCATCTTCCAGCGTGCCCAGCGTCAACGCCGCCATGCCGCGCGTCATAGCCTCTTCGTGATTCAGCAATGCGCGGAGGGGCGGAAGCGCCGGGCCTGCATCGTCCCAGGGAAGCGCGCCTAGAATGAAGATCGCGGACCGCCGCTTCGTGGCCGCGTCGCTTTTCAGCCACTCGCACAAGGCCAGCAGAGCGGGTTCGTTCGGTTGTGCGCGGACGATGTCGAACACGTTCTTGATCTTGTCGCGTTCAAACTCGGAGGTCTTGCATAGGATGTCGATTGCCTGCTGGATATGTTGCTGCACTTCCGGCGAGACGTCTTTCGAAGTGACTGCTTCCTGGCCCATCGCGAATGTCCCGCCCGACGCGAGAGCAATCGCCGCCACGACAGCAAACACGAGCACGCCCCATGTGCCAAGCCGGGCACGATATCTCAGGGGCTCGCCCAGTAGCGCGGCGATGCGGCGGCCAATCTGGGTGCGAGTGGCGAACAGGCCGCCCGCAAAAACCAGGCGTCGTTGGTTGTGAACTTGCGCCAGCACCTCATACAGGTTGCCCGCATATTCCTCGACTTCGTCATCCGTGTTGACCAGCGAACGGTCGCAGGCCAGTTCGGCGGACTCCTGCCACCGGCTGCCAACCCACCAGATCGCCGGATGGAAGAAGAGAAGTGTTTGGGCAACCTGTCGGACTAGATTGGCCAACGGGTCCAGCAGTTTCCAGTGCATCAGTTCGTGGCGCAAGGCCCACTCGAGTTTCGGCCGCCACTGATCCTCGGTCAGCCATGCGGGTACCAGAATCGTCGGCCAGATGATTCCAACCAACGCGGGCGACTCCAACACCTCGGTCACGCGTAGATTGGGGATCGTCTTCACCCGCAACGCCTGGGCAAGGTTGGCATACCTGTTCAGAAGCGATTCCGGCGCTTGGTGCGAAGATAATACGAGTCGGTACAACCGGAACCGGTCAATGATCGCGTACCCGGCACACAAGAGCAATCCTGTGCCCCAGAGCGCCATCAAGATCTGTCCGATTCGCCACGGCGCACGAGTCGGCCGTGTCGTGGTCTGAGGGGACGCGGCAAGTTCTTGCGTATCGGAAGCCTGGTGTTCCTTTGCCATGTCCGTAAAAGGCGTGACAAGGGCCGGGTCTGCGCGGTTCGAAGCAGCCTCTACCGGGATTTCGCGCGACAGTGTCGCGGGAGCCGCCGATTCGAGTCGCAGCACGGGTGCCGCCGCGCCAAAGGTAATGGCTACGATGGCTTTCATTAGGACAATGAGCCATAGGACCGACTGCCAGCGCGGCGAACGGACCAGCCGGATGCGGATGGCCGCCCAGACCAGCGCGCTCAGAAAGGCCGTCTCGATGCTGCCAAGAAACAAGCGGCCAAGCATAGGCTCGTTCGAGAAGAACGCCAGGACTTGTTGCACCGCGGTTGTGTTCATGACTTCTCCTTCTGACCCCTGTGGTGGACCCTCTTGTTGGATGTTCTCTTCACGGTCTCTACGGCCTCATCGTGAGCAGTCCGCCGAAGAAGAATCCGAAACCAAGCACGCGGTCACAGTGAGGACAGGAGTACAAGACCTCCTTCTTGATAACACCGTTGACTTCCTTGCGCACCTCGTTCTTTTTGTCAGATCCCGTTGCCTTCATAACGACGGGGTTCTCGCAATACGGGCATCTCGCCATTTTGGTTTTTCTCCTTACTTCTTCTTGCGCGCCTCGATCATTCGCTGGATTTCTTCCAGATCCGTTTCGTCAATGTCGTTCTCGCCAATCAGGTAGGCAATCGCGTGATGGGGCGCGCCGGCAAACAGTGTCGCTACGAGCGATTTCAACGACCGTTGCGCAACAGCCTCGCGCGGGATCGCTGGACGTAACCGGTAGCCCCGCTCAATGCTCGGGACCAGCTCGATATAGCCTTTCTTGCGCAGGTTTGCCAGCACCGTTCGGATGGTGGTCTTCGCAAGGGCGCGTTTTGGGGCGTGAGCAACAATGACCTCTATCGACGTGCATTCGCCCAGTTCCCACACCACGTTCATGATCTCCTGCTCGAGCCGTGACAATTCCGGAAGACTCTCATCACTCTTCCTTCTGGCCATAACTGTCGCTCCCGTCTATATTCGCAATTTGCAACTACAAAAATAGTCTATCCGCGTCGGTTTGTCAAGTAGTCTCCTTCAGGTAGTCTCCAGCGCTGTTCTTCATGGGGAAACCCACAACACGAAAGCCTGGGACGGGCTAGCGGTCTTCTTCCTTTCGCGGTGTTCCGCCGTTCCTGGGGCGGGCGGGACGCGTTGACCTCGCGAACTACTGCGTATATGGTGCGGCCACGCCGGGATGTTCATCGCGGACAGCCACGAACGCCTCAACGCAAGACCGCAAGAGGGCCTCACACATGGCACATCTCATCTCGCTCCTGATGGCATTGAGCGCCGGAGACGGCGAATCCAAAGACGTGGATGCGTCGACCATTCAGGGTAAGACGTTGTGTGGTTACCAGGACTGGTTTCGGGGTCCCGGCGACGCGGCCGAGCGCGGCTGGGTAAACTGGAGTCGCGAGGCGACGCGAATCGTTCCGGAAACGCTGACCTTCGAGATGTGGCCTGACATGACGGAGCACGAGGCCGGCGAGCAATACGCTACGCCCGGGGACGGCATCCAGGCCACGCTGTACAGCGCCGAGAACGCCGAGACGGTGCCGCGCCGTTTCCAGTGGATGGCGCAGTATGGAATTCACGGCGTCTGGCTGCAACGGTTTCTGGTCGGGCTCCCCGGCGGGCCGAATGAGTTCTTCGCGTCCAGCACTCGGGCAATGGAGAATGTCCGCGCCGCGGCGCGGCAGACGGGGCGTGTGTGGGCGCTGGCCTTTGACATGGCCGCGATGCCGACAGAGCAGATCTACGAATCGACGACCACGGAGTGGAAGCGCTTAGTCGACACCGGCGTAGTGGACGATGAACGCTACCTTCACGAAGGCGGATTGCCCGTGCCGATGGTTTGGGCCTTCCATCCGGAACTGAACATCACGGCGGAACTCGCCAACGGAATCATCGACTCTTCAAGAACGATCCGAAGTACCGGGTGTTTCTCGCCGGCGGATGCGAATGGGCATGGCGGACGGAGTCCAGGCCCGGCTGGCGCGAGTTCCTGCGCGGCTTCGATGCGATCTGTCCGTGGAACGTTGGCAACTACTCAATTGACGCCGAGGGCAAGAGATGCGCGTCGACGCACTCTTGGAAGAAGGATATCGCCGAGGCGTAGCGCGTAGGAATGCTCTACCTACCGGTGTTCTATCCTGGATTCAGTTGGGGTAACCTCAAGCGCCTCGCGCCCGGCCAATCCAACATTCCACGCGAAGGCGGGGCGTTCTTCTGGCGGCAGTTCCATGCGGCGGCCGAGCTCGGCCTCGAGCAAAGCTACATCGCCATGTTCGACGAGGCGGACAAGGGCACGGCCATATTCAAAGGCTCGAATTCACCGCCTACACAGGCCCATTTCGTCACCTACGAAGGCCTGCCGCCGGACCACTATCTATGGCTGGAGGGAGAAGGAACCAAGATGTTGCTGCACCAACGCGAAGCCAGCGCAACAATGCCTGAGCGCCGGTGAGGTACGTAGCGCCCGCTTGGAGCAGTGTCAGACAAGGTCGCGACCTTTGGCGTTTCTGAGGGCGATTTGTCACAAAGGGACCATCGATTCGACGTGGATGGTGATCTCGGTGCCGCGTACGAGGCCCAGCTTCTCTGTGGCGCTGCCATTGCGGACGGCGATCTCGAGGTGATCCGAGCCATTGAAGAGCGCCAATGGTGCGCCGGGATCAACCGCTGCGTACGTGGCGCGCAGGCCTGCGATGGTGTGGTTACCGAAAGCAATGTCGACGATGCAACGGCCGCCCAGTATCGGGCGTGCGATGTTGGTGGCCGCGTTGCCGAATCGATCCACGTGCGCGACGATCCCGCACAAAGTCGTCGCCGAAACCCATATCGGCTCCGGTTCGTCGAGTGCGCACAGATCGCCTATACACGGCCCGATGGACTCGAACGAGGTCCCCCGAGCGAGGTGGGCGGCAGCGGGAGCGAAGACGTCGCGGCCGTGGAAGGTGTTGGAGATGGTGTCGCGCATGAAGGCCGGATTGGCGATCTCGCGCGCCTCCTCGATGCCGAGTGCCCGGGCGACTTCCGTGAGCACGCCGTTGTCCGGGCAGAGAAACACCTGTCCGCCGGCCCGGACCGCGAGGGGCCGTCGCGGTGTGCCAACGCCGGGATCCACAACCACAACGTGGATCGTTCCTGCGGGGAAGTAGGGTGCAGCACCGGCCACGAAGCGCGCGGCCTCGTGGGTGTCCTGTGGCGCGATGTCATGGGAGAGATCGAGGATGCGCGCCTGTGGGCAAGAGGTCAGAATGACGCCTTTCATTGCGGCGACATACGGATCGCGCTGGCCGAAGTCCGTCGTCAGTGTGATGACGGCCACGTTTCCTCTACTCTCCGGCGGCCCTGATGCAGTTCCGGCCGCCGGCTTTGGCTTGATACAGCGCGGCGTCGGCGGCGGCCACGATTTCCTCGGTCTTCCGGCCGTGGGTAGGCCATTCGGCGAGGCCTTGGCTGATCGTGACCTGGAATGTCTGTGCCTCGAGTTCGAACACGCGTTCCGCCACGGTACGGCGCAGTTGCTCGGCAACCCCCCGCGCCACGTCGATGGACGCCTCCGCAAACAGGATGATCGCCTCGTCGCCGCCATAGAGTCCGGCGCAATCCTGTGGGCGGATCGTAGCGCGCATCATGGCGCCCATTTCGCGCACGACCATCCGGCCCGCGAGATGGCCGTGGGTGTCGTTGACGCGTTTGAGGCCGTCAAGGTCGGTCATGGCGATCGTGAACTTCGTCTTCCGACCCTGATGCATGGCGGCATCGAGCTGCCGCCAGAAGGCCTCGAGCGTGAGCAATCCCGTGAGTTGGTCGTAGTGGATTAGGCGATGAACGCGCTGATGGAACGCGGCGTCGAGTTCATCTTGCAGCAGGAACTTGAAGGCCACCTCGCCCATGTGGATCTTGTCGCCGTGGTTGAGCCATGCCTGCTGCACCGGCACATTGTTCACGCGCGTGCCGTTGCGACTGCCCAAGTCGGAGATTTGATAGCGTTTCTCGCCGTTGCCCTCAACAAGCTCAATCCGAGCGTGCTCGCGCGACACGGACCCGGTAGGAATGCGCACCGTCGCCGTGACCGAGCGCCCAAAGATTTCCGGTTTGTCCGTCAGCTCGATCTCCCGGCCAATCTCGCCGCCGGTAATGATGATCAGACTGGCCCGGCGTGATTTCACCGATTCGGTATCGGACGGCGTTGCCTCGCCTCCCCAAACCGTCATATCGGTAGTGTCTTGGGGGATGCGAAAACGTCTGGTATCGTCTTTCTCGGTCATTGTCGGCCACTCATTTCAATCGTCCCGATCATAGCAACCCCCCGACCTCGCGCGCAATGGGGCAACTTCGATCGAGTCTTTCTTGCTGGAGATTACATAATGTGCTACACAAGTCAAGCATGAACTCGGGCGACTATCGGGGGAGTGGACTGAGGATGTCGATCCCACCCAGGACGACGAGGATGTCGGGTGCCCGGGGCTACTGGAGCGCCAGGTTGATCAGGACGCCGCGGACGACCAAGGCCAACGCAACGAGGTGCTGATGTATCTGGCCTTACACATATGTATTCCTAATAATATTAGCCCTTCACTAGGACACTATTGTATCGGGCGATCTCTCGATTCGCAATCATCGCCTCAAGCGGTCCGGCGCTACTTGACGACAAACCGGCCGATGGGATAGCCGGTCTCGTATGAGATGACGTAGGCGCCGTTCGGCGTTGGATAGCGGACCTCAGCGTCGCGCAGCTCGAAATCGCTTGGCCCTTCTCGAACCAAGAGGCTCGGACTGCCGGGCGTGAGGTACCCATCGGCGACTCTGAACAGGCTCAACGTACGGTCGCCAAAGGCGTGGCCGGTGCTGGTGAACACCGTGCCGTCGACCTCCGCCGGTGTGACGTAGTGCGGCTCGACATCGAGCCCGGCCGCCTGTAGATTCTCCACCATTTCCTTCGCGTCCTCGCACGGGCACGAGGGGTCGTCGACACCGTGGATGACGATGAGCTTGGCCGTGTTGCCCAGCTTCTTCATGATTCGAGCGTGGTCGGGATGTCCGACGAACCGGAGGGCCTGGGCGTCCGGTGCGAGATAGGCCGCACTTGCGGCATCCCGGCTATAGCCGGCGTTCAGTCTGGTACGTCCCGGAATGCCGTAGGCGATATCATCGGCGAGCTTGGCCATGCCGCACATGTCGACGGCGCACGCGAAGGTCCTTGGGGCCAGCTTGTTCGCCATCAGGGTTACGTTGCCGCCGCCGGAGCCGCCGGTACAGTAGATGCGGCCGCGCGCATAGCCGATGGCCTTCGCGTCGAGGGCGTGCCCGACATAGTACAACGCGCGCAAGGCGTCGAGAGCCTGGAGGTAGCCGAAGTCATACGGCGCCTTGGCGCGGTCCTCGTCCTCATAGGGGCCGCTCTGGAGGTAGTCGACGCCAATGGCGATCACATTGTAGCGCTCCGTGACGCGCTCCGGATCTGCCGTGCCGACGTAGCCGGTGCCGCCCCAGTTGTGCAGCGTGAGCATCAGGCCCGTCACGCCCGTCACGTTCTCGATGCGGCCGCCTGGATACCGGAGGTACACCTTAACCTCGCGCGGCCCCGGCTCGAACGGCCACTCCTGCGCCGAAATCATCACCTCGCCGTCCGCTTCCGGTAGCGCCGGCCACGGAATCGACGCCGCGTCGGGTGGTGCCGCGAAGCAGTGCGCGCACGCAACAAGACAGAAGATCGCGCAGAAACCGATCACGCCATTCATGGAATGAATCCTCACGGTGTTTGCAGTAATGGAAGCCGAGTATATTCCTCCATGACCCCCGTAGGAAAACGACGGGCCGCGCAGACTTGGCTCCGGGCGCGGCATGGGATAGAATCGGTGTCGCTCGTTGACGTGGGGCGGCGCAAAGGAAACGGAGGAACGTGACATGAACAGGACGTGGCGTTGCGTGGCAGTGATCGCCTGGGTGGCGGCAATGATGGGCTGCGTCGCGATGCCGGCCGGCGCAGAGGAACGGGACTTCACCCAAGCAGCGCCCGAGGATCTGGCGTGGTGGCGCGACGCGCGGTTCGGCCTGTTTGTTCATTGGGGGCCGGTCAGCCTGAGGGGCACCGAGATCGGCTGGTCGCGCGGTGGCGAGCGCCGTGGCACCGGAGGTACCGGCTCGATTCCGGTCGAGGTCTACGACAACCTGTACAAGGAGTTCAATCCGATCGAGTTCAACGCCGAGGAATGGGTGAGCATCGCGAAGGCGGCCGGCATGAAATACCTCGTGTTCACGTCGAGGCATCATGACGGCTTCTCGATGTTCGACTCCAAACTGACCGACTACAAAATCACGAATTCGCCGTTCAAGCGCGATGTTGTCGCGGAACTCGCCGACGCGTGCCACGCCAACGGCCTCGGATTCGGCCTCTACTACTCGCCACCGGACTGGCATCATCCCGATTATCGCACCGAGAACCACGCGAAGTTCATCGAGTTCCTCCACGGCCAGCTCCGCGAGCTCTGCACGAACTACGGCCAGCTCGACATCGTGTGGTTCGACGGTCTCGGCGGAACCTCCGAGGATTGGGATTCGCCGAATCTGATCAAGATGATCCGCGCGCTTCAGCCCCACACCATTATCAACAACCGGGCAGGGCTTCCGTGCGATTTCGACACGCCCGAACAGACGATTGGCCATTTCCAGAACCATCGGCCGTGGGAATCCTGCATAACCATCTGCCAGCAATGGGCCTGGAAACCGGACGACCGGCTCAAGACGATCGAGGAGTGCGTCGACACGCTGGTGCGGTGTGCCGGCGGCGACGGGAACCTGTTGCTGAACGTCGGGCCGATGCCGACGGGCGCCATCGAGCCGCGTCAAGTCGAGCGCCTGAAAGAAATCGGCGCGTGGCTTGAAACGCACGGCGAATCCATCTATGGCACGCGCGGCGGACCGTTCCAGCCGGGGCCGTGGGGCGCCAGCACCTACAGGGGCAATCGCGTCTACGTGCATGTGCTCGAATGGCCGTCCGGGTCCTTCGCGCTGCCGCCCCTGCCGAAGCGCGTCGTCGCGGCCCGGCACCTCGGCGGCGCCGACATCCGTATCGAGCAGACGGACAAACAGATCACCCTCAATGTACCGAAAGCGGACCTCGAACCCATCGACACGGTAATCGTATTCGAGCTTGACGGCCCGGCCGCCGACATCGAGCCGGTGAAGTGGCCGTCCGGGTCACTCGCCGAGGGCAAACCGGCCGAGGCGTCCAACACCTACCAGAACATGGCGCAGTACGGGCCGCAGGTCGCGCTCGATGACGACGAGGCCACCCGCTGGGCCACCGATGCCGGCACGCATCAGGCCTGGCTCGAAGTCGATCTCGGCGAGACCACGCGCCTTGGCCGGGCGTTCATCAGCGAGGCCTTCGACCGCGTGCGCAAGTTCGAATTGCAGCGCGAGGATGGCCCTGGATGGAAAGCGTTCTATGAGGGCAAGAAGATTGGCGAGGCGTGCGCCCTCCGCTTCGATCCCGTCGAGACGCGCCGCGTCCGCCTCCACATTCTCGAGGCCACCGAAGGCCCGACGATCTGGGAATTCCGGCTATTCGCGCCCGAAGACTAGACGAACTTGGACGCCTCTATCGAGCCTGCGCAACCGGCCGTTTCACGCGCGGCGGCGAGACACGACTGCCGCCCCCTCCGCCGGCTTCTTCTTTGGCTTTCTGCGCCGAGTGTTTCCAAACGAGCCGCGATACCGTTTGCCTTGTCCCGTCCTGCGATCTCCCTTTCCCAACGTGACCTCCTTTCATTATGCTCGACGGCCGCCACCCCGCGGCACGCCGGAACCACGCAGGGAAAACCCGTCTATTTAACCCCCACGGACGTCGCATCGTCAAGTCAGGCATCGATTCGCGGATGGGCCGTTGATTGGCGCTTTCGAGTTCTGCTAACCTCTTGGTGCTGCGGGTTCGTTCTCATCGCGCGTTCGCCGTCCGCGGCCATCATTAGGATTAATACCATGTTTCTGGGAAGCAAAGCCTCCGATACCGTTCTGAACATCTTCCAGGCGGGTTTCCGGGAGTTGTACCGGGAATCCGGACTCGCCGAGGAGATCTGCTACAAGACGCAAGGCTGCGAGATGCGCGTCAAGGCTGCGGACATGATGCGGCGCATCGACATGCTCCAGATCGCGTTCAATATCAAGCCGGAGGTCGAGTCGAACCAGATCGGCGCGGCCATGGACGCGTCGCGCATCGGCGGGCGCGTGCAGATCGCCGATGGCGTGTGCACGATGACGTTACCGCCCTTCGAGTGGCGTCAGATCGGCCAGCTCGGTCCCATCGACGACATGATGGTCGAGTTCGCGGCCCACTCGCTCCGATCCCAGTCGTGGGATGTTCAGGTTCCCAAGTTCAAGCTTCATGACTTGAACGTCAACCGATACATCGAGGTTATGAAGGATCGTCGTTCGTCGGATCTTCACTTGCGCGCCGGATCCAAACCCTTTGTTCGCGTGGACAATGACCTTGCGCCCCTCGAAGAAGCCCCGGTCTTGACGCCCACCGACATGCTGCATCTGGTCCACCAGCTCGGCGGGGATCGCATCGTCCAGGCTCTTGAAGAGCATCGGGAAACCAGTTTTCAGTTCCACGCGGCGGGCGTGGGCTACCTCCGCGTCAGCGGCTACTTCAAGGGCGGTGCGATGGCTTTGGCCTTGCGTCTGATTCCGGAAGACCCGATGAGCTTCGAGGAGTTGCGCATTCCGGATACGGTGCGGAAAGTGGCGGACGCCCACCGCGGCCTGTTCCTCGTGTGCGGCATCACCGGCTCGGGCAAATCGTCCACCTTGGCCGCGATGGTCGAGTACATCAACCTAACGCGTCATACGCACATCATCACCGTCGAGGATCCTATCGAGTACGTATTCAAGGACAAGCAGAGCATCATTTCGCAACGCGAAGTCGGCCGCGACACCCATTCGTTCGCGAACGCCCTGCGCGGCGCGTTGCGTGAAGATCCCGACGTCATTATGGTGGGCGAGATGCGCGACACGGAGACGATCCGCGCGGCCATCAGCGCGGCCGAAACGGGCCACCTCGTGTTCAGTACGCTGCACACGATGACCGCCATCGATACCGTCAACCGCGTGATCAGCTTCTTCCCGCCGGCCGAGCGCGACGTCGTCCGCCAACAGCTTGCCTATACGCTACGCGGCATCGTGTGCCAGCGGCTGTTGCGGCACAAGAGTGGTTCCGGTCGTATCCCTTCGCTCGAGATCCTGCTCGGCGGCCAGCCCATCGTCCGCGATGCCATTCTCGAGGGCGAGATCACGAAGCTCTACGACATTATGGAAGTCGACACCGACATGAAGACCTTCGACCAGTATGCCGTCGAGCTCTATCGGCGCGGAGAGATCTCGCGTGAGGAAGCCGTCAACGCGAGCAGCAACATCGGCGCCTTCGACCGCATCACCTCCGGCATCCAGTCCTCCGAAGGTCGCAAGCTGCTCCGGTAGCGCGTTCGGCGCTATACGGCATCCAGGATCTCGCGCACGAACCGGCAGTTCTCGCCGATCTGGTCGCGGTATTTCGTAAACATGCCTACGACCATGGCGTCCTTCGGTTTGATTGCGCCCAGGATGGTGGCGACGGCCTCGCGAACCTGCTCGGGCGATCCGCACAGGCGCGACGCGCCGAGGACCTTGAACGCGAGACACGTCTTATCCGTGGCGCGCACGCGCTCGAGCATCTTCCACTTGTCCTGGTGATCGAAGTGCTCGCGTTCCTGGTGCGCGCCGGCGACGAGGGCGCTCTCGCGAGGCCGGATCGACAGGTTGTACAGGCATGCCATGTAGAAGTCGAGATCCCATCCTTCGGCCTCGGCCAGGTCGATGACTTCCGGAATGTGCGTGCCGAGGCCGGCGCAGACGCCGGTGTCGCGGATAGACTTTGCGAGGTCGCGCACCTCGGCCATGTTGCCTTCGAGGAAGTGGCGGTCGGTGAACGTGCCGTGGACGTAGACGCCGAGGGCGCCGAAGGCGGCGAGGTGCTTGACGTGCTGCCGGAGGTCGCGCAGCTCGGAGGCCGTCTGCACGATGAACTGCATCGCGCCGCCTTCGTCCCAATACTCGCGGACGCACTGGAGCATGAGCACGTCGCCGCGCACCTGGAGTGTATTGATGCCGCAGCGCTCGGCCGCGAACAGCGTCTCCTTGATGCGCGCCACGGTGTAGTAGCCGCGCATGTCCTCGTCCATTTCGGACGAAAAGTGCGAGTTGCCACGGAAAGGATTGCCGCCGATGATCAGCCGCGTCACGGCCTTACCGCCGAACGGCACGGTAGGAAGCAGATCCACAGACTCACTCCTCGAACCGTCGTGCGTTCGCCTGCGTCAATACAATGTGAAGTTCGGCTCGGTGCCGAGGGACGGGGCCACATCGGGCTTCTTGCCATGCTCGTTCCGGTAGATGTATAGCGAATCGAGCGTCGTGATGGCTACATCGGCCACGCCGTCGCCCGTCATGTCGCCCGCGAACACGATGCTGCCGGAGCCGGTGGCGCCCTTCGCCGGATCGCCGATCGCGAAGACGCCAACACATCGGCCATCGTGACCGTACAGCGCGCCGTGTTGCGCCACAGCGATTTCGGCGAATCCGTCGCCTGTCCAATCCACGAGGATGTGCTGTCGCGCGTAGTCGGTCATGATCTGGCCAATCGCTTCGCCGGACTCATCGATGATCCAGAACGGCCCTTCGCCCTGAGGCCGGTGGTCGATGTCCACCACGAGCTGGAGACTGTCGCGCGCCGGCATGACGCGGCCCACGTCGACGGACTCGAAGTGGTGGCCTGCGAGCTCCCAAAGTCGCCGGCCGGTGCCATCAACGAAGGCGATGGCTTCCGCGCCGCAGCACGTCACTACAATCCGCCAATCCTCCGGCGTCGGCCCTCGGCGCACGACGCGGGCGCAATCGAGGTGGCCTCGTTTCAGGTCAACCTTCTCCGACGCGAACACCCACCGCACGGATCCGTCCGGATTGAGCATGGCGTAGCCGGCCATGATTTCGTCGCGCCCGTCGCCGTCGATATCCATGGGTCTCGGTTGATGTGCGGTTCGATAGCCGCCGGGATTCTCGATGTTCCAGAGCAGCGCGCCTTCGCGGTTGTATGCCCAGATCCGACTGTAACGATCTTTGACCAGCACGTCCGACGGCTGATCGCCGCCGGATAGGTTGCAGAATACGAGGCAGTCCGACGCGCCGTCCTCGATGGGAATTCGTCGCCGCTCCTTGCCCGTAACACCGTCCAACTCGACGATGGCCTGCTTGTCGCACACGATGACCTCGGGCCGGCCATCACTGTCCCAGTCGTGGATCTGGCAAGCCACGTCGTGGTGCAACGTCTTGCGCCCGACGGACGGATCGCCCCAACGCCAGAGCACCTCGCCATCGAGGCGCTGGGCGACGGCCGTGCACGTGTAATGGACATCGCCCTCGTTATGGTTCTGCGCGCTCACGATATCCGGCTGGCCGTCGCCGTCCAGATCGCCGGCCACGACCCATAGCCCGGCATATTCGGGATCCAGGGGAACCACCTTCCAGGGCAGGATCCGAGGCGCGTCGGCAGCCGGCGTGCCGACCTGATTCACATCGAACTCTGAAAACGTCGTCTCGGCCGCTGTCGACATCGACAGTATCCCCATGGCGAGCACAGTCCCGACCACGTACGTTGACACAACGCGCATCGCCCACTACTCCTCATTGCGCCTCAGAATCGCGACATGCGCATGATGCCCGATGTCAGTTCGAGGGGTTGTCCGTCCGGCTCACACTTGTATTGGTCGAAATCCGTGTAGCCGATCGATCGCAGGAAATCTTCGTCAAGGAGTGCCTTGCCGCGCGTCTCCTCGGGCCGCTGGAGAATCTCGTAGAGGGCGTCGGCGAGAATGTCCGGTTTGCGCCACATGCTCGGCAAGCCCATGTGGAAGTTGATCGTGGCGTACGACTCGATGATGGTCCTCGGCCAGAGCGCCGTCGCGCTGATCCCGGTTCCCTCGAATTCACCGGCCAGCCCCATCGCTGTCATTGTCATGCCGAATTTGCTGATGGCGTAAGCGACGTGCCCCGGCACGATCGCCAGATCGATGGGTGGCGACATGAAGATCACGTGGCCGCTATTCTGTTGCTTCATGATTGGCAGGAATCCGGACGTTACGGCAAAGGCGCCGCGGACATTCACGTTCATGACCAGGTCGAAGCGCTTCATCGGCGTGTCTTCCACCGGTCGCCACCAGAGCGCGCCGGCGTTATTGACCACGGCGTCAATTCGGCCGAAGGTATCCAGCGTCGCCGCGACCGCGCCCTCGATACTATCGAGGTCTACGACGTTACATTCGACAGGTAGAACCTTCGTGCCGTGCTGGCCTATTTCCTCGGCCGCCGAGAAGATCGTGCCCGGCGTGCGAGGATCCTCCTGGATCGAACGCGCCGCTACGGCGATGTCCCAACCGTGGCTCGCCAGCTTGAGCGCGCACGCTTTGCCGACGCCGCGCGTCGCGCCTGTAATGAATGCGACTTTTCCCATGGCGCTATCCTTTCCTCATTGTCGCGTCAGTGTGACAAATCGGCCCAGGCCGAGTCCAGGGCGCATGCGGACAATCATCCTGAGCCGATGTTGGCGCACGATGAGCGTGCGCAGACCCCGCAGATTGGCGCAGAATCAATCTGCGCCAACGTGGGCGCGGCGGCACACCATGCGGACGGCCTGCGGCGCGAAGGGCTGGATCTCGATGGCATTCTCGCCGGCACGCGCCGCCGACGTTACGTCAAGCCGGAACGGTTTGCCGATGAATCCGCCGGCGTACGCGCCGTTCAGCGTCACCGCCGCGGCGGCTTCCGGCTCGATGCCGTCTGCCTCGATCCACACGCGCAGGTCCTCGTCGAACCACTCGGACGGCAACGAGAACCGACCGGCAAAGGGATCGCCTTGGACAGGCGACAAGGTCAGCATCGGCCGATCTACAGCGCCCCACGGCCCTCCGCCGAATGCGACAATCTCTTTGGCGGCCACCCATGCCGCGTCGTCGAAGCCGACAGCATCCCAGCCGGACGCCTCGTCCTTGAACGCTTTCCACGTCTGATCGACGGCGCCGTCGATGATGGTTCCATCGTCCAGTGTCACGACGTACCGACCGATCAAACCGGCCGGATTCGGGTGGTCGCTCGAGTTGACGGCGCGAACGGCCAGTACGTTGTCGCCGGCGCGCAACAAATCCTTGACGTCCGTGAGCGCCGTACGGTTCCAGTCACTGCCACTGGCCGCCTTGTGGCCATTAACGTACAGCTCGAAGGTGTTGTCTGCCGCCATGCGGACCTTCGCCTCGGCGATGGTCCGGCCGGCGGGCACCGTAACCACGTGGCGGAAGTATCGCGTGCCCGGATCCGCCGCTTGCACCGGATCGCCCTCCGGAAGCCATACCCAGCGACAGCCGGCCAGCGACACGGCGCCTTTCTCATCCTTCGGCAGCGGAAACGCCTGTTCAGGTCCTTCCCACGGCACGCGCGCTACCACAATCGGTTCGCCGACAGCGTCGCCGGCGCCACCGCGCAACGCCGGCTCTTGCCGGAACACCAAGAGCACGCTCTCGAGCGGCTCGAAGGTAATATCGATGTCGACCGTGCGGTCGTCGACGCGGCTGTAGGCCACCGGCGCAATCGTGTTGCGCATGGGATCCCAGCACTCCGGCTCGCCGCCCGCCGTCACGCGGAACCGGAACGCGCGCGCCTCGCCGGTATGGTTCTGGTTACAGATGAAAAACACGTCGCGCCCGGCCTTGACGCGATGTAGCACGTGGAGCCAGTGACTTGTCTCACCTTCGAGAACCTCGATCGTGGCGTGGACATTGGCATCGCCGGCCAGCACCTTCTGCAACGCTTCGGGCGTGGGCGCCTTGGGCAGGAGATACGAGCGCCCGCCGGCGGCGTTGGTCTTGCACACGCCGAGGCCCGGCCCGGCATCGCCCCACACGGCTGCGCGCACGGCGGCCACGTCGGCGGCGGTCCGATCCGGCGTGGCGGACTTCGACGGCAGGAAGCCGTGGCCCACCACGACGCCGCCCGCGTCGAAGAAGGCCTTGGCCTTCTCGATCGTGGCGTACGGAATCACCTCGACCGGCGGCACGATCAGCACGCGGTAGGCCTCGTCGCGCAGACGCAACGTCGAGCCGTCGACGCGCATGTCGTTTTCAAACACCTCGTAGGGCAGCCAATCGCAATCGTAGAGCGCGTCCTGGAGTACCTCACTCATTTGCTCAGGCGTAACGGCCTTGCCGACGTGGGCGCTCTGGCCGAGGAACAGCAGCGCCACCGGACACACATGGCGGCCGCCCGTCAGCACGACGCTAAGCCGGCTGGTGTAGTCGGCGAACACGCGATAGAGCGGCCAGCGTGGCTCGAAACCGTTGTTGTAGAAGTAGGGCGGGCAATCGCGATCATACGGCGCGCGCGGATTGAACGAGTGGGGGATCAGGAAGCTGATGCCGGACACGTGCATGTGATCGGCCCACCACTTCATTTCGGGATAGGTTAGATCCTGGCCGCGCGCGCCATAGATCTCGACCATGGAAACATCGTCCGGCTTGCCGTAGGCGTGCGTAATCGAGCTGCCGAGTTTCGGCGTCTGCCAGCACGGCGCGTCGCGCGCTACGCGCTGACCCATGACGAACTGGTCGAACACGGCATCGATGCCGCCCATCGACGTGTATTTTTGGACCTGAAACATGTTGCCGGCGCACACGTGCTGTTCGAGGTAGCAGTTCCTGTGCTCCAGCCAATGGCCGATGGATTTCACGCCGTGCTCTTCGCACCAACGCGTGATGCCACCGTACAGCGTCCGGCCCCACGCCTCGGCCAGCGCGTCGTGGTACGCATACTTCGCGGCGGCCTGCTCCTCAGGATCGGCCAATTTCTTCTTCCACGCGACCAGCGCCCGCTTCCAGTCCGTGCCGCGCTCGTCGAGCATGGGAATCACCTCGGTGCCCCAGTCGCCGTAGGTTTCCGGCTCATCGTAGAAGAAACCGGCGATACTCTTGCCAAAATCGTCCGAAAAACGGTCGTAGTGCGGCTGGTACACCGTTTGAACATACCAATCCACGGCGTCTTGACTCGCGCCGTCGACCAAGTAGTTCGCGCCACGCTTCTCGGCGAGATCCCAGGTGAACACAAGGACTTCCCAGCGGCCTTCGGGCGCGTTCCAAGCGAAGGCCTCGTCGCGCGCGGCTTCGGTCAAATCGACAAGGCTTGAGCCCTCGATGCCGTGCTCGGCCACCTTGCCGGCCAAAACCGCGATGAGGTGATCGCGATCCACCGCCGGCGCCACGCGCTTCGGGCCGTCCACAGATGTCGTCGCAACCACCATCCGCTTGCTCGCATGCTCCGCCGGCACGCGGCCCCCCACTTCGCCGCTCGGCCACCACGCCTCATCGAAGATCCACATTTTGAGGTCATGCCGCTTGGCCTCGTCAAGGCAGATGGCGAGATCGCGGTACCAGCCCTCGCCGAGCCAGTCACTATGTGGACGCGACTCCGCGGTGAAGCAGCCGTTGCCACCCTCGGCCACCTTCTCGACGTAGAGGCGGAGTTTGTCGGCGCTCTCGTCGCCGTGTAGCCAGAACAGCGGTCCCGTGAGGCGACGTGCCACCATGGGTAGGTCGTGGAATTGCGTTTCGATGGCCTCCCATGTCTGCGCATCGTCTGCGCGACCTGCAAGAGGCGCCGCGAGAATCAATGCGGCCACACACGATGCCAATACCGAGAACAGACTGCCGTGCGATACCATAAGGCGGGATCCTCTCTTGTCTGCGCCAGACTCAGCCAAACGTCCAGGGCCACGGGCTCCCCGGACGCCATGGACTCGATAGAGAACAGAGAAACTGGTATGACCGCCCGTGTCCATCCGGTTTATGGGGCCTACCGGACAGCGTCTACGCGCCGGCCATGCCTGGTCTGCCCGTTTCGTGAGCCACACCTTGGTGAAGATGAACCCAGCGGTGGGCGCGCGGCGCGAGTTGGTCGTCGTGCGTGACGATCACCAGCGTTACGCCATCGGACGCGTTCAGGTCCCACAGCAACTGAATGATGCTTTCGCCGGTGCGCTCGTCGAGGTTACCGGTGGGCTCATCCGTCAGCACCACACTGGGCCGATTGAACAAGGCGCGCGCGATGGCGACGCGCTGCTGCTCGCCGCCGCTGAGCTTGCCGGGCTTGTGCGTCATCCGTTCGGTGAGGCTGACCTTGGCCAGCAACTCCTCGGCGCGCGCGCGACAGACACTGCGCTTCGCTCCTTTGCAGAGGGCGGGCATCATGACGTTCTCGATCGCCGTGAACTCGGGCAAGAGGTGGTAGAACTGGAACACGAATCCGATGTCGCGGTTGCGCACGCGGTTCAGCGAGCCGCGATTCATCGTGAGCAACGAGCGGCCTCGAAACAACACATCGCCGGACGTTGGGCGATCCAACGTGCCCATGATGTGAAGCAAGGTGCTCTTGCCGACGCCCGAGGCGCCCGAGATAACGAGGATCTGCCCCTCCTCGACGTCAAGGTTCACGCCCTCGAGCACGCGCAGCTCGCGGGTGCCGTCGTGGAAGGTCTTGATGATGTTTCTGCATTCGAGCACGCTACTCATATCGCAGGGCCTCAACCGGATTGACGCGCGATGCGCTCCACGCCGGATAGATCGTCGACAGGAACGTCAATAGGATCGCCGACACCGTGATCCACAGGATGTCCCAGGGCACAACCGCCACGGGGATTCGGTCGAAGTAGTAGATTTGGCTGTTGAAGAGATCGATACCGAACAAGCCCGCCAGGAACTCGGCCACCGGATTGATGTTATAGGCCAGGATGGTGCCCAGGATCACGCCGGCCAGAGTGCCGCTGAGCCCAATGAACAGTCCCTCGACCACGAAGAGGGTGAGAATTGAGCGGCCGCTGCTGCCGAGCGTCCGGAGGATGCCGATGTCGCGCCGCTTCTCCATGACTACCATGATCAGCGTGCTCGTGATGTTGAACGCCGCCACCAAGATGATGAAGACCAGAATGATGAACATGACGAGCTTCTCTTGCTTGAGGGCCTCGAAGAACGCGATCTGGCTCTCATACCACGTCGTGCTCTCGAAACCGAGTTCCGAGAAGATGCGATCCGCCACGGCCCTTGCGAGAAAGGGATCCGTCAGTTTGCAGTGGATGCCGTCGACGCCCTCGCGGCCGCTGAGCATCTGGGCGGTAGGAATGTCCACGAAGGCGTAGAGCGAGTCGAAGTCGGACATTTTGGCGTCGAAGATGCCGCTTACCGTCAGCCACAGCCGCTGGACGTGGGCGCGGCCGAAGGGGCCGATCGAGGGGCGATCCGTGATGACCTCGACATCGCTGCCCACCGATGCGCCGATCTCGCGGGCCAGGCGATAGCCGAGCACGACTTCCTTGGGCCCCGGCAGCTTGCCCGAGCCGCACTTGCGCCCCTCGGCTCGCGTGAGATTATCGGCCAGCATTGTGACACCGGTTTCCAGCGCCGGATCGACGCCAATGATGTAGGCGTAGCTCGGCCGCCTGTTCCGGCTGGTTTTGTGCGCGATCACCGATTCGATTTGGATGATCGGCCCGGCCGCCACAATCTCCGGACACGTCTTCTCGACCAATTCGATGACCTGTTCGTAGTCGCCCATGCGCGCGCCACCGAATTCTTGGATGGTCAAGTGGGCGCGATTGCCGATGATGGTGGCGCGCAGGGCGTTGTCAAAACCGGTCATCACGCTCATGACGACGATCAAGGCGATGACGCCCACGCTGACGCCGGCAATGGAGATCACGGTGATGAGACTGACAAATCGGTTCTTCCGCTTGCCACGGAGATAACGAAAGGCTACATAGGTCTCAAACCGCATGCTCGTCCGTGTCCGTTGCCCCATCACTTCCGGCGGTGGGCAACGTTCTTAGTTGTGGGAATAGGATGACCTCGCGGATCGAGGCCGAGTCGGTCAACAGCATGGCGAGCCGGTCGATGCCGATGCCCAGGCCCGCGGTCGGTGGCATGCCGACCTCGAGGGCTCGAATGAAATCCTCATCCAGGTGCTGCGCCTCGTCGTCGCCGAGTTCGCGCAAGGCCACCTGGCCCATGAACCGTTCGCGCTGGTCGATGGGATCGTTCAGCTCCGAAAACGCATTGCACATCTCGAGTCGGCCGATGAAGGCCTGGAACCGCTCCGTCAACGCCGGATTGCCGCGCTTCTTCTTGGCCAACGGCGAAATCTCGATGGGATAATCGTATAGGAACGTCGGCTGTATCAGATTCGGCTGCACCCGTTCGCTCATCACTTCATCGACAATCTTGCCGTAACCCATGGCCGGATCGACGTCGATGCCGATGCCTTTGGCCAACGCCGCCGCTTCATCGCGATCGCGCGTCGCTTCGAGGTCGATGCCGGCGTACTCGCGGATGGCTTCATGCAACGCGATCCGACGCCACGGCCGCCGGGCCTCGATGGTATCGCCCTGATACTGGAACGACGTTCCCCCCGTCACGGTTTCGATCACGGCCAGGAACAGTTCCTCGGTCTCGTCCATCAAACCTTGATAATCCTGGTATGCCTCGTAGAGTTCCATGATCGTGAACTCAGGATTGTGTCTCGTGTCGACGCCTTCGTTGCGAAACGCGCGGTTGATCTCGAAAACCTTCTCGAACCCGCCCACGATGAGCCGCTTGAGATACAGCTCCGGTGCGATGCGCAGATAGAGATCGCGATCGTAGGTATTGTGGTGTGTGATGAAAGGACGCGCGGTCGCGCCGCCCGGGATCGGGTGAAGCATCGGCGTCTCGACCTCGAGGAAGCCTCGGTCGGTGAGCCACGCGCGCAACGCGGCAATGATCCGGATCCGTCGCCGGAACGTATCGAGCACCTGCGGATTGGCCACCATATCCAGATAACGCTGGCGGTAGCGCGTCTCGACATCGGTGAGCCCATGATACTTCTCGGGTAGCGCGCGCAGCGACTTCGTGAGCAACTCATACGACTCGGCAAACACGGTGATCTCGCCCATGCGCGTTCGCTTGATTGGCCCGACCACGCCGACGAAATCACCAATGTCGAGGTCATCCAGCGCCGCATACGCCTCGTCGCCGATCGATTTGGCGTTGAGATACACCTGGATATGCGGTCCCTCATCGCGGATGTCAGCGAAGGTAGCCTTACCGTGCTTGCGAAGCGCGACAATACGGCCCGCCAGCGTTGCGGACACCGAGGCCGTCGCAGGATCATCCGCCTCGGCGCGCTCGAAGGCCGTTCGCGCTTCACGGATCGAAGACGAGCGTTGGAAGAAGTACTTGAAGGGCTCATCGCCCCGGCCGCGAATGCGTTCGAGCTTCTCGATGCGGTTTTCGAAGAGTTCCTGCTCTGTCGAGTGATGCGTGTCGTCCATGCGATGAATCCCAGACTCAGTTTCGGTGTTGTCGTTCGAGGTTCCAACGCAAATAGGCCTCGATGAACAGGTCGAGGTCGCCGTCGAGCACGCGCTCGACGTTCGAGGTCTCCGCGTTGGTTCGATGATCTTTCACCATTTGGTACGGCTGCAAAACGTAGCTGCGGATCTGACTGCCCCACGCCACGTCCTGTTGGCCTTGCCGTTGGGCCGCGAGCTCCGCTTCCTTCTTCTTCACTTCGACGTCATAGAGCTTGGCCTTCAAAAACGCGAGTGCCGTAGCGCGATTCCGGTGCTGCGATCGCTCGATCTGACACGTGGTCACAATGCCCGTGGGCAGATGGGTCAGCCGCACCGCCGAACTCGTCTTGTTCACCTTCTGGCCGCCGGCGCCGCTCGACCGGAACACGTCCATCTTCAGATCTTCTTCGCGGATCTCGATCTCGATGTCCTCGTCGATCTCGCTGAGCACTTCGATCGCGGCAAACGAGGTGTGCCGACGCTTGCTCGCGTCGAAGGGCGAGATCCGCACCAACCGATGGACGCCGGCCTCCGATCGCATGTTTCCATAGGCGAAAGGCCCCGACACCGTCAGTGCCGCGCTCTTGATGCCGGCCTCCGTGCCGGGCTGAACATCCACCACTTCGGTATCGAAGCCGCGGCGCTCGCAGAACCGCAGTACCATGCGGAGCAGCATCTCCGCCCAATCGCACGACTCGGTGCCGCCGGCGCCCGAGTTGATGTTGACGATCACGTTCTTGGCGTCGCGCGGATCCGTGAACATGCTGGCCAACTCGAGCTGGCGAAGCTTGGCATCGAGGCCGTCCACCAGACTCAGCATTTCGGAGGCCATGGACGCGTCTTGTTCTTCCCTCGCCAAGTCCACGAGCACGGCGGCATCGGCGATCTCTGCCTGGAGCGCATCGGGGCCGCCGACAATGGCTTTGAGCCCTTTCAGGCGCTGCACGACGCGCTGGGCCGACTCCGGGTCGTCCCAGAAGTTGGTGGCCGTCATCCGCTGTTCGATCTGCGCGATCTCGTTTTTCGCGCCGTCGGTATTGAGACACGTCTGGAGCTGGCCCAACCGTTGTCCAAAAGCGTCTATGCGTTCGGCTTCATCTTCATACATGGCCGGGAAATCCTCAATTCGGCAGGATCACGGTTCCGCTAACCCCGCCGAAGTACGTCACCAAGTAGTACAATGCAGGCGTCGCGAACAGGAAGCTGTCACACCGGTCGAGCATGCCGCCGTGGCCGGGAAACACGACGCCCGAGTCTTTGACGCCGGCTTCGCGTTTGAGGCCCGATTCGACCAAGTCGCCGAATTGGCCGACGACGGACAACACCGCGCCTGTCAACATATAGTGGCCGATTTGCCAAGGCGGATAGGCCTGCCAGTCGACCGCGCGGCGGAGCGCCCACAGAATCGCCATGGCCGCCACCGTGCAGAGAAAGCCGCCGATGGCGCCCTCCCACGTCTTGTTCGGACTCACGCGGGGCGCCAGCTTGTGCTTGCCCATTCGCGACCCGATCACATACGCTCCGCCGTCGGACGTTGCGACGGCGACCACCACCATCGTCACGAGGCCCGGGCCCATGTTGGGTACGGCGCGCAGCAGGATCACGTGGCCGCCCAGCCAGCCGATGTACATCGCGCCGAAGGCCGACACGGCTACGGACGTGAGCCGTACACCGCCACCAAGCACCTGGCCGATGCAGATCAGCATCACGCCCGCGGCCAGCACCGCCGCGCCGGCCCAGGCACCTTGCAGTAAGATGCCCACGGCGACCGCGGCGCCCAACGCGGTGCCCTCCCACGGCAACGAGTCGATACCGCCCGTCCGCGCCAGGAGATGGAACTCACGCACTCCGATGAATATGAACGCCACCATGACAATGCCGAAAGCCAGCCGCAGCGATGGTAGCCAAATGAGCAGAATGACCGCCGGCAGTAGCACAGCGGCCGTCAGCACGCGGAATACGGTCTTGCGCGAGATACTCACGATCACCGCCCGCCGAACCGGCGCTGGCGCGACTGGTATTCGGCAATCGCCCGATGGAGATGGCGCTTGCGAAAGTCTGGCCAAAGCGTTTTCGTCACCACGATCTCGGCGTAGGAGAGTTCCCACAGCATGAAATTGCTCAACCGCAACTCGCCCGAGGTCCGGATCAGAAGGTCCGGCTCCGGCAAATCCGGCACGTAGAGGTGTTGTGCAAACACCTCTTCCGTCACCGCCGCGATATCGAGCGCGCCGGCCTGTACTTCGGCGGCGATGGCCCTCGCCGCGTCCACGATCTCGGCCCGGCCGCCGTAGTTGAGGGCCACGTTCGCGATCATGGACTTGTTGCTTCGCGTCAGCGTCTCGCACCGTTCCAGGTCGCGCCGGACGATCTCGGGCAAGCCATCCTTGCGGCCCATGATGGTAACGCGGATGCCTTCTTTGTGGATGTTCTCGAGTTCGAGGGCTACGTACTTGCTGAGCAAGCCGAACAAGGCGTTCACTTCGTGTTTGGAGCGACGCCAGTTCTCCGTCGAGAACGCATACAGGGTCAACACCTCGATCCCGAGTTCGCGGCAACCCTCGATCACCGCGCGAACGCTCTTGGCGCCGGCCTCATGGCCCGCCTCGTGAGGGATCCCCCGCCGCGTGGCCCAGCGGCCGTTGCCATCCATGATGATGGCGACGTGACGCGGCAGCCGGTCCATGTCTAGCTCCGTTTTCGCCATTGCGTAAACCCCGGGTATGATAAGAGCGCGAAGCTCCGCCATGCAGGGGGGCGCCCCGCGGCCTATTCGTATTCAGTCGCGGCGTGCGGCCGGGGTGTCCACCCGGCCCGTGCTCCGCGCGCGGGTTCCCATCGCTACACTTCCATAATCTCGGCTTCTTTGGCTTTCAGCGCCTCGTCGATCTTGAGGCAGTACTCGTCCGTCGATTTCTGAATCTCGTCCGAAATACGATGGGCGTCATCCTCGGGAATATCGCCGTCCTTCTGCGCGGCTTTGACCACCTCGATCTGGTGCCGGCGCACGTTCCGCACCGCGACGCGGGCCTCTTCGGCGAGCTTGGCGGCCACCTTCGCCAAGTCGCGACGCCGCTCCTCGGTCAACTGCGGAATCGGTATCCGGATCAGATGGCCGTCGTTCGACGGCGTGATATCCAGATTCGAGGCGAGAATCGCCTTCTCGATAACGGGAATCTGCGTCTTGTCCCACGGCGCGATCACCAGGAGCCGAGGCTCAGGCACGGTCACGTTGGCCAACTGGTTGATCTTCATCTTCGCTCCGTACGCCTCGACCTCGATGGCATCCAGCATGCCGGTCGACGCCCGGCCCGTGCGAATATGCGAGAGCTCCTGACCGAAGGACTCGAGGCTTCGCTCCATCTTCGCTTTTGCCTCGGTGACGTGCGCGTGTGCCATATGCTCGCCTCCTTATCCGCTATTCACTTTACGATGGTCCCGATGGGCTCGCCCTGTATCGCCCTCATGATACTGCCGGGCCGCGTCAGATTGAAAACCAACACCGGCAGCTTGTTCTCGCGGCACAACGAAATCGCCGTGGCGTCCATCACGCGCAGATGCTTCGCCAGAACCGTCGTGTAGTCCAGCGACTCGTATCGCTTGGCATCTGCAACCACGTGCGGATCGGCGTCGAACACGCCGTCCACATGGGTGGCCTTCATCAGAATCTCGGCCCCGATCTCGCTTGCGCGCAACGCGGCCGCCGTATCCGTCGTGAAGAACGGTTGGCCGGTGCCCGCCGCAAACAAGACCACGCGACCCTCATCGAGGTGCCGCAACGCGGCCGGCCGGGAGTACGGTTCCGCCACGGGCCCCATGGGAATGGCCGTCATCACCCGGGCCGGAACGCCGCGGCACTCGAGAAGCCCGGCCAGCGCCAGCGCATTGATCGCGGTTCCCAACATGCCCATGTAGTCGCGCGTGGGGCGATCCAACTCCGTGTCTTCCGTATCCAACCCGCGGAGGATGTTACCGCCGCCGATCACGATGCCGATGCGCGCCGCCAGGCCGTGGGCCTCGGCCAGCTCGTCGCACAGACGGCCCGCCTTGTCGAAATCGATGCCGCGCGACGCATCGCCCGCGAGAAACGCGCCGCTCAGTTTCAGCAGGATCGTCCGGTACGCGGGATCGGCCATCGGCGTCATTCTCCCTTGCTCTCGTCGTCCTCCTCGGCCGAGGCATCGACGCCTTCACCCAGTACGAACCGCTCGAAACGCCGAATAATGATATTCTCGCCCAGTTTTCCGCTCAACTCCTTGCGCAGCGTCTCGATATCTTTTTCCGGATCCTTGACGAAATTCTGCTCGAGCAGACACACCTCTTTGTACCATTTCGTGAGCATGCCCTCGGCGATCTTGTCGAGGATCTTCTCCGGCTTGCCGGTCTCGCGTGCCCGAACCCGGTAAATGTTGCGCTCGGCCTCGATATCCGCCTCCGGAATCTCCTCGCGCTGCACCCATCGCGGCGCCGCCGAACAAACCTGAAGGCAGACGTCTTTGCAGAAGTCTTTGAACTCGTCGCACCGCGCCACGAAATCCGTTTCGCAGTTCACTTCGAGCAGCACGCCGATCTTGCCGCCCATATGGATATACGAGGTTACCGCGCCCTGACTCGCCACACGGCCCGCGCGCTTCGCCGCCGACGCGATACCTTTCTCTCGCAACCACGTCACGGCCGCGTCCATATCGCCGTTTGTCTCGGTCAATGCCCGTTTGCAGTCCATCATCCCCGCGTTGGTCATCTCGCGCAGGGTTTTCACATCATTCGCCGAAATCGCCATAATGACTCTGTCTCCTTACGCTTCCATCTCTTTTTCGGTTTCCTCGACGTCCGCGCCCTCGGCCTCGGCAGCGAGCACCTCGCCTTCCGCGACCGCCGCGGCCGCTAGGAACACCGCTTCCGCGCGTGCTTCGGCGCGACGGCCCGAACCCGCGGCGCCCTTCTCGCCCTGCATGCGCCCTTCGAGCACCGCGTCGGCCATGACCGAACACAACAAGGCGACGGCCCGAAGCGCGTCATCGTTGCCGGGAATCGGTATCGACACCTGGTTCGGATCGGAATTCGTGTCGACGACACCAATCGAGGTGAGGCCGAGGCGTTGAGCCTCGCGCACCGCGATGGCCTCCTTCTTCACGTCAATCACGAATAGTACATTCGGCACGCCCGGCATGGACTTGATGCCCGCCAGGCCCTTATCCAGACGCACGCGCTCTTTCCGGAGCTGAATGCCTTCCTTCTTCGAGTACAACTCGATCTTGCCACTCGATTCCATCTCCTCCAGCGCGAGCAGGCGCTCGATGCTGTTCCGGATCGTCTGCCAGTTCGTCAGCGTTCCGCCCAGCCACCGGCTGTTCACATAATACATCCCGCAGCGCTGGGCCTCGTGCGCCACCGCTTCCTGCGCTTGCTTCTTCGTGCCCACGAACAGCACCGTGCCCCCCGCGGCCACGGCATCCCGCACCGCGTTGTACGCCCGGTGAATCTGGCGCAGACTCTTCTGCAGATCGATGATGTAGATCCCGTTGCGCTGGCCGAAGATGTACTTCGCCATTTTCGGATCCCAGCGGCGGGTTTGGTGCCCGAAATGAATCCCGGCTTCGAGCAGTTGCCGCATTGTTACGACAGGCATAATGCACCTCCCTACGGGTTTTGCTTTGGGGCTCCACAGGCCGACCCGGCCACCCGGCCGGGCACCCAAGGCGCTGCAGATTGAGGAGACCCCTGTTTAGTTGCGAAATCCTGAAGACGATAGCACACGAACAACGCCCGTGGCAAGTTCGCCTTGCCAAACGTCAATCGCGGAGGAACCTAGGAGCGAGGCTAGTCCGAGCGCGTCTTGGATTCGGCACCGGCGTAGGCCTATAGTGGTGGCGGAAACGGCGTGGCTGTTCGAGGATGGAGGGCGATACGATGGCGGTATGGGTGATGGGTCTTGCTATGGTCATGGCGGCGGGCGGTGAGGCGGAAGGCGATGCGGCGGTGCCCTTTCATGTAGTGATCGCGCCGGTAGGGCCGCAGAATCCGCGAAACAGTGAAGCGGCGATCATCACGCTCAAGGATGGTTCGCTGTTGCTGGGCTGGACCGAGTTCTATGCGGGCAACGGTGCGGATCACGGCCCGGCGCGGATCGCGGGGAAGATCTCGACGGATGGCGGCACGACGTGGGGCGAGAAGTACACGCTGGTCGAGAACGATGGCGGCTGCAATGTGATGGAGGTCAATTTTCTTCGGCTGCGTGACGGCCGGATCGCCCTATTCCATTGCCAGAAGAACTCCGAGAGCACGGATTGCCGCGTGATGATGCGCACGTCGTCGGACGAGGGCAAGACGTGGAGCGAGGCCAAGATGCTCAGTCCGGAGGGGAAGTACACGGGCCTGACGAATGGGCGGTCGATCCGGTTGCGGACGGGCCGGATTCTGCTTGAGGCATGGGAGAACGGCGACAGTTACTGCTACCTGTCGGACGACGATGGCGAGACGTGGCGCGAATCGCAACGCGTTAAGCCGGGCGATGGCTGTTGGGAACCGGCATGCATCGAGTTGAAGGATGGCCGCGTGATGATGTTGATGCGGACGGGGCTCGGCGGGCAGTACAAGAGTCTGTCGACCGATGGCGGCGAGACGTGGAGCGAGCCGGTGGCTACGCCGCTGGTGGGCACGGCGGCGCCGGTGTCGATCAGCCGGATTCCGACGACGGGCGATCTGGTGGCGGTGTGGAACCGGAATCCGGGCGCGTCGAAGCGGAATCCATTCACGGCGGCGGTGTCTGGGGATGAGGGCGAGACGTGGGAGCACGTGCGCAATGTTGAGGATGCGGCGGACGATGCCTGGGCGTATCCGGCCGTGACGTGGGTCGATGACAGGGCCTTGCTGACGTATTTCAGTTATACGGGCGGTCTCTCCCTCCAGTTGAAGATCCTGCCGGCCGCTTGGTTCTACGAGTGAGCGGTCCGGGCGCGGAGGAAACGCGAATGAGAACTACGCGTCGTCAGGCGCTCCGGGCGGGGGTGGCCTCGGTGTGCGCGGTGTCGATGGCTCAGGGACCCCGAGCGGCCGCGGCGGTTGCGTTGGACGCCATGGTCCCGCTGGACTATGGTCGGTCGTTCATCTGCAACACGGCGCCGGTGAACGCGGTTCGCTTCTGGGTCGAGAGCCGAACCCGTGTTATCGATGAACGCGCCGGCACCTGGACGGATTACCACCAGTGCGGGTCGTGCAAGAGCGAGAACACGTTCGCCGCGCGCGATCTGTTCCATCAGAACAACTACGATTTTCTTCCGATCCTCGGCGTGGGGCAGTGGCTCATCTTCCGGCGTCCCGTCGGCTTGAGCGACCGCTATCGTTCCGTCAAGGCGGTCGAGGAGGTCTGGGGACCGCCCATCCTGAGACTCCGCGAGGCGTCCACGGTGACGGTTCTGGATACCTGGGAAGCGATCCGCGATGCAACCGCCGAGGCCGTGCCGATCGTGACGCAAACCGAGATCGCCAACGAGGCAACAGGGCTCAAGGCCATCATTGAGTGTCCTGTCAAGACGATGAATGTCTCGCTCGAAAAGCGATTGTACCAGGTGGACACCGGCCCGGTGGCTTTTCCGGACCTCACGCAACGGCTCGATCCAGAAATCGAGTGTCTGCGACTCGCCTTCCTCGCCTTCAATGCGCCGGACTTCGCCGACTTCGTGGTCGAGCAGCCGACGCCTGTGGGCGAAGAGGCGCTCTGTGAGGTCTACCACTACTCGAAGCCGTTCAGCGTGCCGTCGAGGAACCGTGTGCTTGCCCTGGGCGCGACGGAGGCGTAGGGCGGCGCGGCCCCAAGGGTTGCTTGACATCCTTGGGGCCGTGCGCCACAATGGAGAGCGGTCTATGCTGTCCACCGGTTCCGGTTCGCGCGGCGGCGGTGGCTCTCCTCCGCTGTGGCCGGTGGTGGTTTGAGGCATGTGGAAAAAGAAAACTCTTGACATAATATGTCGTAAGTCCAATGAAATCAAGGTTAACTATCACTTTTCGCATTGACAATTCCGCGCGTTTCTGGTAGACTTGAGCTACCCACGGGAGGGGTGTATAGATCGTGGCGAACAAGACTTACAGCATGTTCGGCCGCCAGCTTGTCGAGCGAAAGCTCATTACGGAAGAACAACTCGACGAGGCGATCCGGAAACAGCAGACCACGATGAAGCACCGGAAGCTCGGTGAGATTCTGGTGCGCTTGGGCTACATTAGTAAGAGCCACATCGCGGATGCGCTTTCGCAGCAACTCGATATCCCCATCGTAAGCCTGAACGAGATGGAGATCCCTGAGCGCGTCCGCTCGCTGGTTGATGGCAATATCGCCACGTTGTACCGGATCGTCCCCATTGAAGAAGATGGCAATGCCCTGGTGGTGGCGACGGCGGACCCGACGAACGTCAACAACCTGGACAATCTCTCACGGCTCTTGGATCGGCCAATCATGCCCCGTCTGACGACGCCGGAGGAGATCAGCCGTGCGCTGGCGCGTTACTACGGTTTGACGGAGAATACGGTGGAGACGATGCTCTCGACCGTGAGTAGCGCGAGCACGATGAGCACCCTGAGCACGATGTCGAGCATGAGCTCCTTGAGTTCGGCGTCGAGCGGCAGCCTCGACAGCCTGAGCGCGAGCGAGATCAGCATGAGCAGTGTGAGCATGGACGCGCTCGACTTCGATGGTGATGTGCCGGGGCTTCAGTCGGATGTGGACGATGAGGACGGGGACAGTCCGGTCGTTCGCTACGTGCACAACATCATTCTCGAGGCGTTTCGTCTGCGGGCGAGCGATATTCACGTCGAGCCGGGGAAGTTCGATGTGAAGGTTCGGTACCGGATTGACGGTGTGCTGCATCAGATGCCGACGCCGCCCAAGCGCGCGCAGGCCGCGATCATTTCGCGCCTGAAGCTGATGGCGGGTATGGACATCTCCGAGCGCCGTGTCCCGCAGGACGGCCGTATCAAGCTGAACATTGCCGGCAAAATGGTGGACCTGCGCGTGAGCGCGTTGCCGGCCGTTCACGGCGAGAGCATCGTGATGCGCATCTTGGATAAGAGCGGTCTGATGCTGGGATTGGGGCAACTGGGGTTTTCGGAGCGGGATCAGAAGACGTGGCAGCGTCTGCTCGAAGTGGCGACGGGCGTGGTGCTGGTGACGGGACCGACAGGGTCGGGCAAGACGACGACGCTGTATGCTTCGCTGCACAATCTGAACAAGCCCGATGTGAAGCTGATCACGGTCGAGGATCCCGTCGAGTACCAGTTGAACGGGATCAATCAGGTCCAAATCAACCATGATATCGGATGGGACTTCTCGCGGGCGCTCCGCTCGATTTTCCGTCAGGATCCGGACACGGTGATGGTGGGCGAGATCCGCGACCTGGAAACCGCGGAGATCGCGATCAAAGCGGCCCTGACGGGACACTTGGTGTTCTCGACGTTGCATACGAACGACACGTCCAGTTCGTTCATTCGTCTGGTGGATATCGGCCTGAAGCCGTTCCTGGTGGCCTCGGGTGTGCGCGCCATTCTGGCGCAACGGCTCTTGCGCACGATCTGTACCGCGTGCAAACAGCCGATGACGCCCGATCCCAAGGAGTTGGTTCGTCTGTGCCTTAAGGTCGAGTCGGAAGGGCTGCAGTTGTTCCACGGTGAAGGCTGCGAGAACTGCAATCACACGGGATTCCAGGGCCGCATCGGGGCCTACGAGCTGCTGCTGACGTCGGACACGATCCGCACGATGCTCATGCAGAGCGCGCCGGCCGATGCGTTGCGCATGCAGGCGCGCCGGGAAGGGATGATTTCGATGCGCGAGGATGCTTGGCAGAAAGCGCTCAACGGGATCACGACCATTGAAGAGGTGAACAAGCGTACGCGCGCGGATCCCGTGCTGCTTGCGGAAATCGCCGCGTGACGGAACCGCCCGTCGGACCTAGGCGGGATGCGAGATCGTTCGGTAAGGAGATTGGCCAATGGCGTATGAAATGGTAAGCCTGCTGCGGATGCTCATTGACCGCGACGGCTCGGACTTGCACCTGACCGTCGGTATCCCTCCGGTGGGCCGGGTGCACGGCCGACTGCATTTCTTCGGCGAGGCCCAGTTGGGGCCGGAGGACACCGAGCGGCTAATGAAGAGTATCGCCTCGGTGGACAATCAGCAGGAGCTGCAGGAAGTGGGCGGCGCGGACTTCGGATTCGCGTTCGAGGATGTCGCCCGATTCCGCGTGTCGATCTTCAAGCAGAAGGGCCACGTGGGATTGGTGCTCCGCCTGATTCCACGCAAGATCCTGACCTTCGAGGAGATCGGCCTGCCGAATTCGCTGAAGGAACTGCTGAGCCTGCCGCGCGGCATGATCCTGGTGACGGGCCCCACGGGCTCGGGCAAGTCGACCTCGCTGGCGACCATGATCGACTACATCAACCGGAACTTCGACCAGCACATCATCACCGTGGAAGACCCGATCGAGTACTTCCATGACCACAAGAAGAGTGTCATCATGCAGCGCGAGGTGGGGGTGGACGTGCCGACCTTCGCCGAGGCGCTGCGCCGGGCATTGCGCCAGGACCCCGACGTGATCCTGGTGGGCGAGATGCGCGACCTTGAAACCATCGAAGCGGCGGTGACGGCGGCCGAGACCGGTCACTTGGTCTTCGGTACGTTGCACACGACGGGCGCGGTCCGCACGATTGACCGTATCGTAGACGCGTTTCCGACCAATCAGCAAGAGCAGATCCGAACGCAGTTGGCGGGCAATCTCAAGGCGGTGATTTCGCAGGCGTTGATTCCGCGCAAGAGCGGTTTCGGCCGGGTGGCCGCGTTCGAGATCATGATCTCAACGCCGGCCATCCAGAATCTGATCCGCGAGAACAAGTCATTCCGTATCACGTCGGCGATCCAAACCGGCCACAAGTACGGCATGAACTTGTTGGATGAGCACCTCATGGCGTTGTATCGCCGGGGCGTGATCAAGTACGAAGAGGCGTTGGCCAAGGCACAGTCGCAAGACGAGTTCGAGCAGGCCGCGCGGATCGGCGGACAGGACGGCTCACCGCAGGCCGCGAACAAATAGGCCAACCCGATTGGACGGACCGGGCGAAGACAAGGCGAGACGATGGCCGTAGCACCGAAAAGGCAACTGGGCGATATCCTGGTCGAGCAAGGCGTGATCAGCCCGCTCGAACTGGATGAAGCGCTTCAGCGTCAACGGCTCACGGGCGACATGATGGGCCGTGTGCTGGTGTCTATGGGCCTGTGCGAGGAGCAGGATATCGTCGAGGCGCTCGGTCTGCAGGCGGGCATGGAGCGCGTGAATCTCGGCAAGTTCAAGGTGGCCGAGAAGGTGTTGCGCCGGGTGCCCCCGGACGTGGCGAAGTTCTACAACATCATCCCCGTGCGCGAAGAGGGTAGTACGCTGGTGGTGGCCATGGCGGACCCGCTGAACCTGAGCATCCTGGACGACCTGAGCCAGATTCTCGGGTGTCCCGTGAAGGGCGCTATCAGCAACCAAGAAGAAGTGACGGAGTCGCTCAAAAACAACTACACGTACGAAGCGGATTCGATCCACGAGACGTTGAGCGAGTTGGTCGAGCGGGTGGGTGACGCAGAACTGACCCTCGAGGAACTCGGCCAGCAGGAAGTTGTGGGCGACGTCGATAATCTGGTTCAGTTGGCTCAAGAGCCCGAGGTGATCAAGATCGTGAACCTGATCTTCCTCGAGGCCATCCAGAAGCGCGCGTCCGATATTCATTTCGAGGTGTATGAGGACGATTTCCGCGTCCGGATCCGCATCGACGGCGTGCTCCACGAGATTGTGAGTCCGCCCAAAGCGTTGGCGCTCGCCCTGACGTCGCGCGTGAAGATCATGTGCAACATGGACATCGGCGAACGCCGGTTGCCTCAAGACGCGCGTATCGAGCTGCGGATCGGCGACACGGACGTGGATATCCGTGTGTCGACGTTGCCGACGTTGTTCGGCGAGTGCGTCGTGATGCGTATCCTCGACCGGACGGCGGTGCGCATCGATCTGCGGCAATTGGGCTTTTCGCCGGGCGTGCTCAAGCAGATCGACGAGGTGATCCACCGGCCCAATGGTATCCTGTTGGTGACCGGCCCCACCGGCTCGGGCAAGACGACGACCCTCTACGGCTGCATCCAGGACCTCAACGAAGTCGATGTCAAGATCATCACCGTGGAGGACCCGGTCGAGCTGAAGATTGACCGGCTGGTTCAGGTGCAGGTCAAGGAGGAAGTGAACCTGACCTTCGCCGCGGCGCTCCGATCGATTCTGCGTCAGGACCCCGACATCGTCATGATCGGTGAGATCCGCGACCTCGAGACGGCGCAGATCGCCGTCGAGGCGTCGCTCACCGGCCACTTGGTGCTGAGTACGCTCCATACGAACAGCGCGCCCGAGACGATCACGCGCTTGCTCGACATGGATCTTGAGCCGTTCCTGATCACGGCGTCGCTCGAGGCCGTGCTGGCCCAGCGCCTGTTGCGGACGCTGTGCCGCCACTGCCGCGAGCGGTATTCGCCGGATGAGGAGGAGAAGAATGCGTTGGGCCTGCCGCCGAGCTGGCGGGCCAACAAGGATCTCGCCTTCTTCCGGCCGCGCGGATGCCCGGCCTGCGATTTCATCGGGTACATGGGCCGCACGGGCCTATTCGAGCTAATGCCGGTGGACGCCACGCTGTGCGATATGATCCTCAAGCGCCGCATGGCTTACGAACTGCGGGAGTACGCGCGCAAGAAGCTGGGCATGCGCACCTTGCGCGAGGAAGGCATTATCAAGTGCGTTCAGGGCATCACGAGCGCCGAAGAAGTGATCGCGCATACGGACAAGTACGAGAACTAAGGGAGGAGACCGGCCATGGCAAAGTTTGCCTATAAGGCGATGGATCGAAACGGCAAGCAGACCATCGGCATTATTGAGGCCGAATCTCAGGCATTGGCGATCAACGATATCCGCAGCCTGGGCCTGTTTCCGACCCAAGTGCGCGAGGCCCGCAAGAGCGACGAGCGGCGAGCCCGCAAGGCGAAGGGCGGTGCCGATGGGTTCTACATCGGGGGCGTCAAGCAGAAGCAGGTCGTGGTGATGACGCGCCAGATGTCGACGTTGATCGATGCCGGCTTGCCGCTGCTTCGCAGCCTGAACGTGCTGATCGCGCAGCTCAAACCGTGCAAAATGCGCGATATTCTGCGCGAGATTTCCGAGGATGTTCAGGCGGGCAGCACCTTTAGCGACGCCCTGGCCAAGCATCCCAAGGCCTTCGACCGGCTCTATGTGAATATGGTGCGCGCGGGCGAGGTGGGCGGCTTGCTCGAGGTGGTGCTCCAACGACTGGCCGTGTTCATGGAACGCCGCCAGGCCCTGAAGCGCCGCGTCAAGAGCGCCATGATCTATCCCATTGCCGTTATCGTCATTGCCAGCGGCATCGTGACATTCCTGCTGATTCGCGTCGTGCCCGTGTTCGCCGAGATCTTCGCCGAGTTCGACAAGGGGCTCCCGGCGCCGACCCAGTTTCTCGTGGATGCCGGCGATTTCATGGTCTACCGCTGGTGGCTGCTGTTGGTCATCGTCAACAGCATCATTATCACAGTCAAGCTCATGTCGAAAAGCCAACAGGTCAAACGCGTGTTCGACCGCATCGTGCTCAAGCTGCCCTTGTTCGGCGATCTCGTGGTGAAGGTCGGCGTGGCGCGGTTTGCCCGGACGCTGGGCACGCTGATCACATCCGGCGTGCCGATTCTGCAAGCGCTCAAGATCACGAAGGACACGATCTCGAACGAGGTGATCCAGAACGCCGTCCAGAAGGTTCACGACAGTATCAAAGAGGGCGATACCATGGCGGCGCCCTTGGACGAGGCGAAGGTGTTCCCGCAGATGGTGGTGAACATGATCGACGTCGGCGAGGAGACGGGCAGCCTCGATGCGATGTTGATGAAGGTGGCGGATATCTACGACGCCGAAGTCGAGGCGGCCGTGGACGCGATGCTGGCCCTGATGGAGCCGGCGATCATCGTCGTGCTGGGCGGTATCATCGGGTTTATCGTAGTGTCCTTGTATTTGCCGATTTTCACCCTGGGCGATGCCATCAGCGGCACCTAAGGTTTGGAAATATAGAGTATACTTAATCAGTGAGGCGTAGGTTGGTTAAAGGGTTTCAGCGCGGCGTAGGCCGTGTCTGTGTAGACGCTTGGAGGAGGGAGACGGATATGAGACGTAGAGTGGGTTTCACGCTGGTCGAGTTGCTTGTGGTGGTTGCCATTATCTCGATTCTGGCGGCCATCGTCGTGCCCAATGTCGCCGACTATATCGGCCAGGCCCGCGCGGCCCGGGCCTTATCGGAGATCAAGGGGGCGGAATTGGCGTTGACGAAGATGCTGGCCGACTCGGGCAAGAGCAGCTTCCGGCATTTCTTCGCAACCGAGTACATTTACGGAAAATGGGGCCAGGATATGGCCACGGAGTTCTACACGCTGCTCCGGGTCGGGAAGTCAGCGAGCGCCTATGCCGTGCCATTGGCGCCGGGCGTGAAAGAGAAGCTGTCGTCGTTTTACATGGATCTGGGAAAGGATCCATGGGGCCAGTTGTACAAGTTCATACCGAACACGTGGAGCGCGTCGCAGACCATCTACTCGAATCAGTTCCGGATTTACAAGGCGGACTTGGACGTGCCTCCGCTGCCTCAGCCCGACCAGTACACGTTGAACGATGGGTTAGATCCGCCGACGTACTGGGGCTATGCGCCGAATCCTCGCCTGCCGGTGTACATCTACTCGATGGGTGCAGACGGCATCTCGTCGCAAGTGATCTATCCGGGGGCACAAGGTGGCAACGCGTATGACTCCGACCGGTTGATGGATGTTAAGGAGATGGGCGGCGGCGACGACATCAACAACTGGGACAACACCCAGAGCTGGATGGAATTCTATTAGGCCGCGCGGCATGCCCACGGCCCCGGAGGCAAATGGGCGAGTGTTTGCGCGCACACGCAGATCGGCGGATGGGTTGAGCCTTGTCGAGCTCCTCGCCGTGCTCGTTATCATCGCCGTGATGGCGGCCGTGACGGCGCCGGCGTTCATGCGGATGTTTTCGTCGGACAAGACGGGCCGTGCGGCGCTCGAGTTGTATGCCATGCTTCGCGCGGCCAAGATCTATGCGTCGGCCAATGGCCTCGAGGCGGGCATCGCGTACATGACGGTGCCCGGGCTCGCGGGTCCGGAGATCCCGACCATCGATGACGAAGTGTTCGCCACGCGCCGCCGCTATCTGGACAAGTTCTTCCTGGTGCGGGCGTTGACGGATCCGGAGAAGGCCTCGGTTTCGAGCGAGCTGTCCAGCTATGGATTGCGTCCCGAGGACATTGCGAAGCTGTGGTATGTTCCCGTGATGAGCCGGCAAGGTGAAGTGACGGCCATGCAGGACGGGACGTGCGTGTTTCTGGATGTCCCGGGCCTGTACGACGAGCATGCCGGCGACAGCGAGTTTGGCCTGACGCGAATCCATGTGGGGCTGCTTTCGTGGGAAGACCCCGAGACGAAGCGCGGCCCCCATATTCTTCCCGGCATCGAGGAGTATCCCAATCTCGGGCCGGGCGAGACGACGCCGGCGAACCTGTTTCCGGCGCACGTGTTCAAGCCGTCCGGCACGATGCGGACGAATTCGACCCGTCAGCGATTCACGCTGCATGTCGGACATTGGGTGGACGCTGACGATGTGGATCGACTGCGGTTTCCCGAGTTGGATGAGCGTCGCCTGCGGGATTTGGCGCGGCAGTTGGCCATTCCGGATCTGCCGCAGGATTTCTATTCGACGTTGGCGAGTGAGTACTTGGGCGTCGATCTGCCGCCCGAGGAGGCCCGGCAGCTTCTCGTGCCGCTCGAGGTGATGGTTCCTCTCGAGTTGTACGCGGCGACGGGCCGGCTGAGGACAGCAAGTTGAGCGGGGCACGTATGGGCAAGCGCGGCTTCACGTTGTTGGAAGTGATCATCGCCATGCTCATTCTCGGCGTCGGGATCGTGGGCATTATGGAGCTGTTTCCCCGCTCGCTGTACCAGGTGCGGATCGCTACGGAACGCCAGCCGACGAGTGCGTGGGCCGATCGCGAGCTGGGCATTCTCCGGGCCTGGGGCTTGGCGTCGGGCGAAGATGAGGCGGCCGCCGGCAATCCGGCGTTGGCGTGGCCGGTGGATCTGTCGAGGGCCGTCCAGCACGCCATGGGCGAATCGTACGTGAACTACGTGATTCAGCCCATAGGAACGCCGGACTGGGTGCGGCCGTACATGAACGCGTGGAACCAACAGAAGGCGATCTACTATCTCTACCGGGTGACCATCGCGGTGCCGATGATTGACGGCCGGTACGAGAAGTTTGTGACGTATATGTCCAAGTACTGAGCGCGCGAGAGGATGTGACGTGACGCGTGAGGACGACATCAGGGCGCTGGAGCCGTCGCGGGGCGGGGCGCAGGGCCGCCATGGGTTCTCGTTGGTGGAACTCATCGTGGCGATTGCCATCGTCGTGACGATCATGAGCGGCTTGGTGTTGTTGTTCACGGGCAGCATGCGGGCCATCCGCCAGAGCCAGCAGGCCATGCAGGCCTTCGAGGTCGCTCGGAGCACCTTGAGCATCATCGAGCGCGACCTGAGCACGTGTTTCACGGCGCGAGACTACGGCGAGTACTACACCTTCTTCGGCATACCGCATGGCATGACTTTTGTCGGCGTCGTGGGCGACCGCGAGAAGTCGACCAACATCCATCTGTCGCGGATCACGTACGTGCTGCGCGAGTTCAACCTGGACGACCCCTACGGCCCGGTTGCCGGCGGGTCGACCTTCGAAACGACGGTGCCGGTGACGTTGGTGAGCATCAGCAATCCCGCGGAGCAACGGGTTCAGGACGTGGAAGCGCGCATCCTCACGCGGACGCTCTTGCGCTACGTCGAGCCGAACGTCACCGATCTCGATACCTTTCCCTTCCCATTTCCCGACAGCGATCCGGACTGGCTCGAGTCGCCTCCCGGCGAAGCAGGCTCGCCCATGTATGCCGTGTGGAAAGAGATGCGCGATACGGTCGTGCGGGGCGGCCAAGACCTGACGGATGTGGCCGCGATGGATGCGACGGGCGCGCAGACGGCGACCCTGTTTGCGGAACTGCTCAAGGCGAAGAAGCGCGAGCTGTGGATCCGTATGTTGGCCGGGGAAGCGGGGCTTCCCGATGCGTGGGCCTACATCGGCCACGATCCCGCGGACTATGTCCTGGCAGAGGACATCGTCTGGCAGGTGCTCCTGAACGAGGAATGGTCGTTGCCCTACCTGATCCGAGTCGAGTACGCGGAGGATCCGGGGAAATCCCATTTCGCCTACAACGATTTTCGGCTCCTCGAGGAGTCCAATCACTGGGGCCATCATGATTTGATCGATAACAACGGCAACGGCGAGATGGACGAAGTGACCGGCGGGCCGGACGGTTTCGGCGAGCGCCGGCTCTACGGCTTCATCAACTTCCAGTACGGCCGGACGGGGCGCATGCGGAGAGACGCTCGGCTGGCGGAGCTGATTTCCGAACTCGCCGAGGTCCGCGACGACGCGACGCGTGAGCAGCTCGAGCAGGCGATTCAAGACCGGTACCGGAATGTCGCCGGCGATGACTACTTGATGGTGAGTCAGATCGAGCCGTTCTTCAACACGGAGCGGAATCTGACGGCCTCGGCCAGTTTGGGAAGCGAGTCCGTCGAGGCCGACATGCCCACGTTTTGGGAGGCCCAAGAAGGCGCGACGGCCCTCGGCAATCTGTTGGACCCGAGGCTTCCCGAGTTGGTGCAGGTGGAGATGCGGATTATGATGCCGAGTCCCTACCCGGGAGCGCCGGACTTCAGCCGGCTGTTCTCGTTGCAGATCGATGTGCCGTCCGGTTTTGTCCGTTCGGCGGCACAGGACTTGACGCCGGCGTTGTAGGTGGATGATGGATGGACGGGCGCCGCGGGCCACGCGTGGACGCGGCGAGGCAGGAGTAAGCGAGGTAGGTTCCATGCAGGCGATGCGGGAGAAACGAGGTGCCGCACTAGTCCTTGCGATCCTCATATTGACCGTGCTGCTGTTGGTAGCGCTCTCGTTCTTCACCGCGGCCCGGCTCGAGGTGCACACGTCGACCAATGTGGTCAACGGCCTCCGCGCCGGCCTCCTGGCCGACGCCGGCACGGCCATGGCCATGGCCTTCTTGAACTACGACTTCGTGATCCATTCGCTCTACACGTCGACCGACCACGCCTGGAAGACGTATTTCAACGGCGCTTGGGCCGCCGGAAAGTCGTGGATGTGGGTGGACGGTGTTCCGCTGACGTTTGGCGGCGTGCCCGAGATCAATCTTGACATCACCCCGAACATCGGCGATTGGTTCTATGTGCCGCGGATCCAAGGCGGCAATCCGGTCGAGGATCCGGCCCATTTCGACGCCGGCAACAATCCCTTCGTCGTCACCGCCGGCTATGCGCCGTCGCCCCTGGGTAATCCGGCGTTCTTGGGCCTTCCGGTGAGCACCGAACGTCTTTGGCCCGCGCAGCAGATCGGCCTGTTCGCCGATGTCGACAATGACGGCGACGGCGAAAAGGACTCGACCTGGTTACCTGTCGGCGCCGACGAGTTCTTTGTTCACGATGGCATCGATAACGACCTTGACAGCCTCATCGATGAAGGCGCCGGCCCGGATGAAATCGACAATGATGGCGACGGCTTCGCAGATGAGCCGGATGAACTGGTGGGCTTCAACGGCCTTGATGATGACGGCGATGGCTTTGTGGACGAAGCGAACGAGTTGTCCGAGCCGTGCGTCTTCGTCTACTGGGGCGGCGACGACGGGCGTGACAACGACGGCAACGGCTATGTGGATGAGACGTTCGGCGGGCCGGGCAACCTGGGCGAACAGCGGATCTACCTGACCGCCCCCATCGCGAGCCCGCACGGACCCGCAGGCCATCCGGCCCATCTGCCCAGCTATCCCGACAATCCGTCGGGCTATCTCGACGCGTTTCCGGTAGCCCGCTACGCGCAGGTGTACTGGGTGGAGCCATGGCCGGGCAGCCCCACGGTCGATGTCCTCGATAACGACTGGAACCTCCTTGTCAACGACCATCAGGAGTACTTCCCCTTCGCCCACGGTTCGCCGCTGTGGAATCGCGCTTCCATTAGCGAGGAACTGAAGAAGAAGGGCTATGATGAAGACGACGCGGACCGGCTCTCGAGGTTTTACGGCGATTGGCGGCACCTCTCGGCCACGGCGCACGGAATCGCGCCGTGGTACTTGCAGTCGATGGACCAGATCAACACGATCTACGGCGTATACAGCACCGGCGAACCGGTCTGTGAACTCGTAGGCCGCGTGGCGATCCTGATCAACGATGAATCGAGCAAGGTCAACCTCAATGTTGCGGGCGGGCACACCGCCAATTGGTTCCCTGATGATGCCGGTAACCCCCGGCCCGATATCCAGCGCACGATGAACGAGGCCCTCGGCCCCTGGGAATACGAAACGCGCGTGTTGCCCCAAATCGGCTACGAGACGGCCGGCTACTTGTGGGAGCTGCTCATGGGCGCCCCCGAAGGCCGAGGCCTCAGTCCGGGCGGTAGCAACGGCGAGGTCACGCCGGATATCGAGAATATCACTGGGGCCTTCGGCGGGTCCTCGCTGGTATGGGACTACTCGATGCCGGGCTACGGCCGCGTGGACGATAACGCCAATCTCCTCTGGTTGGCCCTCGACGGCATCGACAACGACGGCGACGGCCTTACGGACGAAGGGTTCTACGTGCCGCCCGCGCCGGATCCCGACGACTACAGCGACGGACTGAGCAGCCCGGAGTATCAACGGGATGCATGGTTCCACGATGCGTACGCGGCGCAGTTGGGCGTATTCGAGGGGCTGGATGAGCCGCAGGAACGGCGCCTCTACCGGTCGCACCGCAATCGAGTCGCGGAGGCGGACGGCATCGACAACGACAATATCCCGGCCCGGGCCTCGGACTACGTCAGCGTGGTGGATGAGGTGGGCGAACTGGGCGACCGCGTGCTGAGCACCATCGAGCAGGTGAAACCGGTGTTCGGGGTGAGCTGGGATTGGCACGAGGGCGCGCGTCACCCCGCATCGAACTACGAACGCATTCGCCGGCTGATCACGCTGCACTCGACCGATGTGAACACCACCTTCGAGCACATCGAAACCGGCACCGCGCCCGAGGTGAGCGATCTCAAACTCGATCTCCGGTTTGCGCGCGCCTACAGTCAGTCCTTCGACGACAGCATTGATGTGCCGGGCGAGATCGCCGACGTCGCCGACATGCTCAAACGCGACTGGTCGCGGCACTTCCAGCCTATGCGCTTCTACCGCCACGCCTTGCTGGATTACGACACCTGGGTGGCCGCAAACAGCCCGGCCGGCGTCGATCCCATTTGGCGGGACGGCCTATTCGCGGCCGGCCTGCGCCAGGAAGACACCACCGTCCTCGGAACCCCCTGGGATTACGACGCGGCCAACCGGCGCGGCGAGATTCACATGGTGGCCGACAACGAATTGCGCGCGTACAAGCTGTCCGCCACCCTCCAGGACGACGGCGACGCCGACCACACGCGCACCCTGGTCCGCAGTATGGTCGACGATGACTGGTGGCAGTTCTTCACCCTCGAGAACCCCGCAAGCGCCGAGCCGTTCCGCCGCATCGAATACGCCATGGGCGGCATCGAGAGCATCCGCATCAACGAAGTCATGGTCCGGCCCGTCCGCCGGGTCGAGGCCGAAATGTTGACTCCCAAGTCGCCCATGGTCGGGGTCCTGAGCGAACTCGAACGCTTCCTGCCCATGTTCGATCCCCACCGGTACGACATGTACCAATCGCCGCCTGCATTCCGAGGATTCGCCTGCAACTTCACGTTCCCGGGTGATCATCCCAATGAAGATGTGGCCGGCGGTACGTATGGTTTTCGCTTGTCGTTCGACATGACCCAGTCGTTCCGTTCGCCCTCGGGCGAGGATCCTGTGGACTATGCGCAGGCCTATTGGTACTTGCCGTGGGAATTCGCGGCGACGACGCTGGTCAATCCCACCGCCCCGAAGCTGGGCGCCGGCACATCCATCCGCCAGTCCGTGCCTTTCCGCATGAGCACCGAGGATGGCTTCCCGAACGTGGTTCAGTTCCGGTTCGGGCCGAGCACGGGCCTGCCGCCCGGGCGCTACTACCTGTTGCTCAATACCGCAACGGACTACCGAGACGCTACCGTCTATGCGTGGGACACGTTGGCCCAACCGCTTGCCGATCCCTACCGGACGGAGATGGTCCAGTACTTGGTCAAGTACGGCTATGCCGACGAGACGTATGTGGACGGCGTCGATGATCCACGGCAATTCTCCATCCTGAGGGACATCAACGACGGCCTCGCGTTCGAGGATCCGCCGGGCGTTCCCATGCCGAATCCCGATCTCTATGTGTCGGACAGCGGCTGGCAAACGGACGCCCGGGTGGGTTACTGGGATATGGAGAACCCCGTCGTCCGGACCGCGCCCGATGATGATGGGAATGAGAGCGGTTGGCTCTGGCTTCCGTCGAGTTCCACCGATGCCGACGCGGGTCTCGACCCGAGAGAGCATGTGGGCTACAACGAGGATTACGCCCACACCGTCCGGATCCCGGGCTACGACGAGATGGATATCAGTGGAAAGCAGCTCTATCTCTATGTGGCGATCCGGATCAATCCGAACCTCGACGAGGACGCGTACGATGGGGCCGCTCCGTCGCACGAAATCGCCTTTGACTTCTTCGACTTCAGCCAGGAGCCGGATCACGAGTGGGTCGAGCTCGTCAACATCGCCCAGTGGGATCCCAATGTGCCGGCCGAGGACCAGGCCATCGACCTCAGCGACTGGGTGCTCGAGGTGGGTCCACCCGTTCAGGCATCGCCGAAGTATAAGATCCCGACGGACACCCGGATTGCGCCCGGCGGATCGATCCTGCTGACCTTCAACAAGTTCGATTACGGCGCTGACTATGTTGGCGTGCCCCATTTCATGAAGAACGGTATCGGTATGGCCACCCACGCCGCTGATCCTTCCGGCAGCGGGGACATCGTCACGCCGCCGCCGCCCACGGACCCGGCCTTCAATGATCGCTCGTTCTGGGTCACCGTGCCGCCGACCATGCTCGAGGATTTCATTGATGAGACGGATCCCAATGTTCGCCCCAACGACCCGGATCCCGCGATTCCGATATGGACGGTCGTGCCGCCGCACGAGGAGTACTGCGGCGCCCACGCCTTCGATGACCGCGGCGACACGGATCCCTTGACTTGGGACGAGGTCGGGGCCAGCGTTTTCACGCCCGTGTACCGGCCTCCGCGCGGACCGATTCCGGAGGATTTCACAGGCGATTTCCGCGATTGGAACGGCGACGGATACCGGGATGCCCGCAACGAGGATGACGATGTGACCTCGGCGCCCGAGTCCTACACGGGGGAAAATTTGCCCGACGAAGCCTTCGACCGTATTGTCGAACTCGAGGAAACGGGCCTGGACAGCGTCGACAACTTGGATGACATGACCAAGATCATTCTGGGCGGCGGCTTCCTGCCGAACTACCCCGAGCACGACGGCATCGATAACGATAACGACAACCTTACCCTCTCGACAGATAGCATCAACAATGATGGCGATTTCTTTGACAGCGGAATCCCAGGCCAGTACGATTCCGGCACGGATCTCCCCGTTGTGGACGAATCCGATGAGGGCATAGATGAGGGCCGGTGGCAGAATGGCCGGTTCTTCGATCCGCCGGGTTCCTTCAAGCAACAGACGAATACGTCGAGTCAGCTTCCGTTGTCCTTCGATCTCGATCCGACCGATGCCAATCCCGCCAAAGACATCGGTTTCGTTTCGGAATACACCGGGGAAAAGCGAGATCTCGATGGCTACTTGGTGAGTCCGGCGGCGCCGATGTGGCGCGAGTTCGTCGAGCGGCGGTGGTTCCCGGGAGACTGTGTATTCATCTCGCTATACGAGCCACTCGATCCGGCCTTCCGCGAACGGGAAGCGGGCTATACGGGGTCCCCCGCAGGAATCGGCGAGCGTCGGCGCGGCGCCGCTAACCTGATGCCGGTGGATCGGGTGACGTATACCGAGCGCGACGTGGTCAATCGGGCTATCGATGATCGGCTGTCGCTCGTCTACGACACCGATGGTGACGGTGATGTTGACGCCGCCGACGGCTATGCGCGGAATCCGCTGAACGCGTGGTTCCCGACGATGTGGCCTGAGAACACGATGGGCATCGATTTCTATCGATCGCTCGAACGCAAGCATCCGTTGTACAGCGGCGACCGGTTCGGCACGACGAACCGGTGGCAGGCGACGGATGGCAACTACGACGACTGGGAGCACTCGCTGTCTTTCTGGCATACGGTGGAGGAGCTTGCCGGCATAAGTTCGAAGTCCTCGCTCGATGTGCTCGAGTTCGCCCACACGATGATCGGTTCGCCGTTGCGCATGAACTACGGCCAGCGGCGGATCGAGGCGGCGAGTGCGTATTTCGAGGGCGATCTCACCGATGGCGAACGGGCCGGGCTGTGGCGTTTCAGCGGGGGCGCGAACCGTTACCTCGGGTCGATTCGGAACCGGCCGTACCATTCGCCGGCCGATGTGCGCGCGGTGCCGCACCTCGTCCTGCGCCTCAACCTGGATCCGATGGGATACGACTTCGACGATGATACGGGAGAGTGTTCCCGCCCCTTCGGCTGGTTCGAGTTCGGCCACCCCGGCTACGGCCTCGAAACGGATGGCAATCGCACCGAGTTCGAGTTCGTCGAGGAGGTGCTGTTGGGCGAGCGGCTCTCGGGCCAACTGCTTACCCAGATGGTCTATTCCGGGGGCGCGCGCGATGACCGGCTCATGCCCACCGGCTCACCGGTGGATGTGGCCGCCCTGGCGGGCAGTGGCGTGTGCAGCGACTCCGTCGAGTTGGCATTGGGTGAGGCGGATGTCTTTCTGTTCTACGGAGGCCTATGGCTGCCGGAGGACCGCGTCGATATCGGTACCACGCTGTATGGCGGTCAATACCTGAACCCGGCGCCCCAGGCCTACGTGCCTGTGTACCTGTTCTCGTTCGACTTTGTGCCCACCTTGCCCGACGAGATTGCCGGACGCGAGCAGCGAATCGAGGACACCGCCCTGTTCCACGGATCCGCGCTGTTCGGGTCGTTGATGAACCCCGGCTTCGGCATGGACCTCGACCTGCACGAACTCATCGAGCGCTGGGCGCCGGCGACCGGTGCGCCGGATCTCCGGCGTGTGGCGTACGTTGCCGGGCACTATCCCGGATTCCTGGGCGCGAACGCCCTGAATGTCGACGACCCCGACGCGTCGCCCATGGCCTTCTTCGTGTGGGATGCCGACGTCGGCCTCGAAAACGGCCAGTACGACGTCTACGTGGCCCTCGCGGATCCCATGCTCGACCGGCTCCGGGCCATGTACGCCCGCGAGGTGGCCCTGTGCAGGAAGGCCATCTTAGACGGTAAGACTCCGAGCGGCCTGGTCCTGACGGATGACAATCCGGACGATGGGGTCTATGAGGGTCTTCTGACGGAGTTCGGGGTGAATTTCCTCGACCAACTGCCCAGCGGCAATCCCGTGGTCCGCGGCCGGTTCTTCACCGATCCCAAGTACACGCAACGGCCCGAGCTCATCAACGAAGGTTTCATCCAGTCGGATGTCCGGCTCGAGGCCGGGGCCGGCGCCAACGGCATTGTCAAGTATCCGTTCCCCGTCACGGTGAAGAACAACTACCTCGCGTTGCGCGTCCGGAACTGGAGCGATTTCACGGAGATAAGTCCTTTCTCCCGGATCATCCTCACGCCGAGGCAAGATACCCCCGGCCGTATCAACCTCAACACAACCGAGACGCGGAAGGTTGAGATAGACCCCGGCAACAGCCAGTTCTTCAACCCGTTGATGGGTCTGCCGGGCATCCTGGCCGAGTACGACCCGGATGCGCGCACGGTCTTGAAGCGGACAGACCCGGATCCGACGGTCCCCGTGACGGGCGTACGGCCCATTGTGATACCCACCGATGACATCGCGTTGCCCGCCGGGCCGAACTTCGCGAGTCCGAACACGGTGACGGGCCGGCTGTACCACCGTGCGCAGGCAATCGTGGACATGCGGCCCGAATGGCCCGACGGCCGATACTACCGAAGCCCCTCGGACCTCTTGGGTTACGTCAACTACAGCATGGCCAGAAGCGGATTCGATGCCTGGGGAAGATTCTTGGAGTCGAACGAGCACTCGATCGCCGAGATCGTCCGCTTTGGCCCGGGCGGTTATCCCGAGTACGCCGCGTATCCGTGGTGGCGTGATCCCATACCGCAACCGTCGGAATGGGAGCGGATAGGTCAAGAACTGGGCGAGCGACTCGGGTTGACGGGAATGGATCTAAACTCGTATGTCTCGGACTTCCTCAGTGAGATGCAGGCCGTTTTCCTGAACGGTGACTTCCCGGAGCCTGGCGAGACCAGGATGGTGCGTCCGTTGCTGCCGGATGTCCTGCTCGAAACCTATCCGTATCCCATGAACAATCCCGGCGAGTTCGCGCGGTGGCGGTTCAATGAGGACACGTTCCGCTATTCGAGGCTGCTGAACCTCGTCACCGTTCGTTCGGATGTGTTCGAGATCATCGTGACCGCCCAAGCCGGCTACGGAGCGGACATGGTTACCATCAGTGTCGACGGATCATTGACCTACAAGCCGGACGGGAAGATCAACTACCGGAACGCGCAGGAGTTCATCGTCACGGGCGAGAAGAAGACCCGGATCGTCTACCACCGTTAGCCCGGTGACCTGTGGCTTCCTTGCGCTTCATGGACCCAATGGACGGGATGGATGTCACAGCCCATCGGAAGACGCTGGGGACGGCTTTCCCGTAATGGGGGTGCCCAAGGCCCGCCCAGTCCATGTGGTTGGCGCGCTGGCCCGCCTTGATTTTCCTGGAAGTCGGGTGTTTATTAGAATACGTACACAATCTCCGACCAAAGTCAAGAGTTCAGGTATAATGTAAATGCTCGCTGATTGGTTTGGCTTTATAGAATGCGCTAGGTTACGCTCGCTAGGAGGACAGGTTTGAGCACGGCGTGTCCGTGTTGGGGAAACACGACGCCGGCAGGGAAAGGAGTGCGACGGATGAGGGAGAATCGGCGAGCCCTGTTGGGGACTGTGATGGCGCTGTTGGCGCTGATGCCGGTGGCGTGGTGTGCCGATGTGGTGGTGTGCCAGGGCACCTCGTGCGAGGGCTACGAGTCGGCGGAGACGGTGGCGACGATAGACGAGGCGCTGGCGCAGTTTCGGGCGACGGGCTCGAACGTGACCCGGCTCTACCTGACCCCCGGCACGTATTCATGCAACCTCGAGTTCACGGAAGCCGATGGGGCTCTCGAGATCATCGGTTTAGGTGAGGCCTCCGGCAACACTGCCCCGGCCGAGACCGTGGTGCTCGATGCGGCGAACGGGGCGGCGCCCGTGGTGTGGTTCCAGAACGTGTCGAGATCGGTCACGCTGGAAAACCTGACGATTACCGGCGGCGCGGTGGGCGTGCGTACGACGGGAACGGTCTCGAACGTCGTCCTGGACCGCTGCTATATCGTTCGGAACGCCACGCACGGGGTCTTCTGCGAGGGGAGTGTTCCGGCGGGCCTGGCGCTGGTGAACTGCAGTATCCACGCGAACGGCTTGGACGGTGTGCGCATCGAGACGCAGGGCGCGGCCTCGGCCGACGAGGGCGTCAACATCCTCCAGTGCACGATTCTGGATAATGTCGGCAGCGGCGTGTATGTGAAACAGCACGGCGCGGCGCTGGTGCGAAATACGCTGGTGTACAGGAATGGCGGTATCACCGAGTGGGGTCGTCGGGAGGAGTTCCTGGTAGGGGCGTATCAGGACGATCCGGCCCGGCTGAATCCGATGACCGATTCGGAATGGCAATCCGGCCCGCCGCTGGGCAAAGGCGGCCTGACCAATCCCCACCCGGATCCCACCGCGGCGAAAACGAGCGACGCGGACCCGCCGGTGATCTACGGTGTGGATCTCGCCAATGACGGCGACTACAGCACGACGGTGCCCGCCGAGGTGTTCAATACGATGTCGCCGGCGGGGCCGGTGCCGACGAATACGCCGGGCGGCGCGGTATCGACCATTGTCGTTCCTCCCTATTCTCCGGGACACAAGTGGCATCGCGAGCAGTTGTATGTTGGCGCGCTGGGCGTCCGGCTCGACATCACTCATCCCTGTCCTCGGGCGTTGACCGTTGCGCTGGTGGCGCCGGACGGCACGCGGGCCGTGCTCTTGTCGAATGTGGGTGGCTGCAGCGACTCGGCGACGTACGGCATGCAGGATGTCCTTATCCGCGACGATGCTAGCCTCTCGTCGATAGACGTGGCCAGTCTCATCAATGTCACGGTTACGCCTGTCGATACCTTACGTGTCTTCGATGCGCTGCCGGCGGCGGGGGAGTGGCGTCTCGAGATCACGGATGCGGGAAGTGCGCCGAAGTATGAGCTGGTGACGGACCCGGCGACCGACATCGATGCGGTTCTCGACACGCGGACGGGTTCGCAATGGCAGGTGGGTGTGCCCCTGGGCGGCGGCGGCCAGTATCACGGCTCTCCGGATCCCGCCGAGACCTCGACGGGCGAGGCGGGCAATGTGCTGGGCGTGAAGCTGGGCCCGGGCCAGCCCGGCGGCGACTATACGCCGAATATCGATGGAGTGTACTCGCTGAGCAATCCCTGCGAGATCGTGACGGCTACGGGCGAAGCCGCCGTGATCCGCGGCATGGATGTGGCGGAATCCTCGATCGTAATTCCTAATACCAATGAGGAAGCCCGCACGGTTATTGGCGACCTGAACGTGATTCTGAACGTGACGTATCCCTGCCTGCAGAGCCTGTCGGCGGTCTTGCGCCATGACCTCACCGGCGCCACGGTCCGGTTGTTTGACGCCGGCAACGGCGCCGAAGGCTCGGGCCTGCACAATACGCTGTTCGACGATGACACGGCGAGCCTGTTGGCCGCGGGCACGGCGCCGTATCAGGCCGTGTTCCGGCCGGCAGAGCCGCTGGCCTTGTTTGATGGCGAGTCGCTTGCCGGCACCTGGACGCTCGAGCTGAACAACGCCTTGGGGACGTGCGAGCGCACGATCTTGCTGGCGGACGAGGTCAATCCGGGCGTCGCGTTCGGCGAGTGGCCGGGCTCGGAGTGGGCCTACGGCGCGCCGCAAGGCCTGGGAGGTCCGGATGGGAATCCCGATCCGCCGGACCAGACCGAACGCGGGGCGGTGCTGGGTGTGAACCTTGCGGGGAACTATCAACCGAACCTCGACGGCCATGCGGCGTATCCGCCCCCCCTGGCCCACACGGCCCAGAAGAAGGTGTATTGGAGCACCGAAATACCCGGCGCCGTGGTGTCGCCGGACACGCGCCGCTCGACGCTTGTGGTACCGGAGGATATCGTGGTGGGCGACGTCAACGTGGTGGTGGATATTGCGTATCCCCACACGGAGGATCTCACCCTTACCCTGGTGCATGAAGGTCGCTCGGTTCAGTTGACGAGCGGCGTCCCGGGCAACGGCGGTGTCGGCTTCTCGAACACGGTGTTCGACGACGAGGCGACCCAACCCATCGATGCGGCCGTCGCGGGCGCGACGAATTTCTCGGACGCCTACCGGCCGATTCAGGTGAACGTTCCGCTGGCCGTCTTTGATGGTATGCCGGCGAACAGCCCGTGGGACCTGCGCGTGACGACGTTGGGCGCCACCACGCTGCTGGATGAGCAGTTCGTCAGTGCGGCGCCGCAGGATCCCTGGACGGGCTATCCAAGCGCGTGGACGGTGGAGAGCGGCTACTACCAGAATGTCGAGCCGTTGTCCGCGCCCTTTGTTTCCATCTGTAACAAGGCCGGTTCGGAACTGTGGCGCGACTACCGGGTGCGTGCGTTCATCCGGATTGACGACTGGAGCACCGCGCCCCCTGGCGATAACGAAGTGGGTATTGCGTTCCGGTGCCAGTCCGAGCAGAACTGTTATCGGATCGGACTGTTCGACAAGTCCCCGTTCCAGGTGATGCTGGGGCTACGCAAGGTGGTCGGCGGCGTGGCCGAGACCATCGGCACGCCGGTGCCTATCCTGACCACCGGCAACGTGCCCGTGTTTCTGCCGCTCGATTTCACGATCACCGATGGAAAGGTCACCGTATCTCCGATCACGGTCACGGTCGACCTGGGCCCGTTGCCGGTCATCTCGCTTGGTACATTACCGGCGGATTTGACGTTCCCGACGGGGAGTGTCGGCGTGTATGCGCGGAATGTGACAGGGTATTTCGACTATGTGATGGTGGATCGTCTCGATCCGGGCGAGAGCGCGCTGAACGCGTGGGGCCTTCAGATCGAGCCGGTGCATTTCGCCACGATGGAAAACCCTGTCAACCTGGCGGACGTGACCGTTGCCGATCCACTGACGCTCGAGTTTGACCGCTGGCTGAATACGGACGCGATGGCGTTGATCCAGTACTCGAGGGACGGGGGCGCGTCGTGGCAGCGCCTGTGGTGGAATCAGAGCCCGTTGGATACGCGGGTGTGGGATCCGGTGCTCGATAGCGTGTGGACGCCGGTCGAGATCGACCTGAGTTCGGTGGCGGCCGGCGCCGAGGCCTTCTTGGTGCGTTGGGGCTACCACGCGGGCGAGGTACCTTACTCGGGCTGGAACATCGACGCTGCCCGGGTGCTGGCGCCCGGCAAGGGCACGCTGAACGCCTGGAAACTCCAGGTCGAGCCGGTGTACTACGCGACGACGCCCGCCTTGAATTTCGCCAACGCGGACCAGGTCGAGCTCCAGTTCGCCCGATGGCTCAACACGGATTCGATGGCGACGATCGAGTGCTCAACCGACGGCGTGGTCTGGAACCGGCTCTGGTGGAACCGGAACAACGCGGATCCGCTGGTGTGGGACGCGGTGCCGCCCGAGAACGCGTGGACGGATGTGACGATTCCGCTGACGCCGTACGCGGCGGGCCAAGCGTTGTTCTACGTGCGTTGGGGTTACCATCCCGGCGTCGAGCCGTACTCGGGATGGAACATCCACAACGTCCGCTTCCTGGTGTCGACCGTGGGCGAGTTGATCGACTGGGATCTGCAAATCGAGCCGGTGTATTACCTGACGACGGATGCCATGGACTTCTCCGATTCGGCATCCGCGACGTCGGTGGACGTGAGCTTCTGGCGTTGGCTCAACACGGGCGCGGACTCGCTGGCCACGGTCGACTGCTCGAGCGATGGCGGCGGCACGTGGAACCGGCTGTGGACGAATGCGGCGCAGGCCGTGTTGGATGCCAGTTGGATGCTGCAGACGTTGGACGTCTCGAGCTTCGCCAAGGGCGTATCGGATTTCCGCGTCCGGTGGGGCTACCACCCCGGAACGATACCGTATTCCGGCTGGAACTTGGATGACGTCACCGTGGCCGCGGCGGCCATGGCCGAAGGCGGCGGGCTGGTGGCGGAAGACGCCGATGCCGGCGCGCCGCACCAGGCGTCGTATACCTGCTCGTTCGGACACACCAACAACCGGATCAACTTCGCGGATGGCAATGCCCGCGACATGGATCCGCTCGTGTTGCCGAGCGTGGAATGGGGCAAACTCAAGATACTGAGCCCGATGCAGAACGCCGGCAACGCGTCCTATGAATTGACCCCGTACACGGGATGGGATTTCGAGTCCCAAGCGCGGAGTGGGGAGCCGGATATCGGCGCCGACGAGATCGCCGGTGGGGCCACGCTCTCATGGTATTCGTGCGTGGTGGATCCGCCGATCATCGGTGCGGTGCCGGCCAACACGATTCAGGTGGTGCTCGGCCTGCAAGGCCTTGCGAACCAGGTGACCAACGTGTTCATTTGCCCGCAGGGCGAGAATCCCAAAGACCCGAACCTGGGATTCGTAGCCACGCCGGATCGGTTCATCCGGCTGACGAAGACCGCAGGATACGGGCAGATCTGGGAAGGGACGAATGCCGACCCGATCCAGACAGTGTTGTCTCCGGCGGGCAAGGAAGTGCCTGACGCGGGCGACGCGGTGGCCGATGGACATGGCTTCGTGTGCGTGTTGACGACGGAGGGGTTCATCGAGCCCTCGGGCAGTGCCGTGGCGGGCCGGCATGTCCTCATCGACACGATCTTTCCGGTGATGCAGTTCGAGACGGCGCCGCCGTGGACGGCGAGCCAGTTCCTGGTGACGTCCAACGACGGGTGGACACCGAGCATGGCCATTGGCGACGTGGGACACCCCGGATTCCCCGCCATCGGCACCGAGCTGCGGAACGGCTTGGCGGTGCCGTATGATGACGGCCAGATTGTCTTGGCGACCGGTGGTGCGGCGGCCGGATCGCGGCTGTTCTTCAATCCGGGATCGATCTCGAACAACCATGGGCCCTTGCCGCTGGACATTGTGGTCCGTGCGCAGTTTGTGGATCCTCCGGTGGTGGATGCCGGTGGAAGCGAGTTACTGGGCGCCGACTTCTCGGCGGCTTCGCCGGGGGCGCCGGTGCGCCGCGTTCCCGCTGGATTCGATGCGCCAGCCGTCGATAACGGGGCGCCCGAGGATGTCCTGTTGAATCCGGGCAAGCCCGCGCGTTGGGTGCCGGTAGCCAGTGCGGATCCCGTGGCGGGAGTGGGCCTCTGGGCTCAGGCGACCTATGCCGTGTCGGGGACGGCGCCCAACAACGACGGGCTGACGGTGCAGTGGCGGTTCTTCGACCGGGACCCGGCCGATCCGTCTGCGGTAGCGGGTTTGCCGTATGGGCTGGTGGCCGGCAACGGCAACCAGTATCACGTGGCCACGCAGTTCGCGGCGATGGACCGCGCGGGCAACAGCCTGGAAGGGCCATTGTATGACCCCGTGCATTTCTGGTGGCTGACGGACACCGGCGTTCGGTTGTCGCCGGATTTCCGCGGGGACAGTGTGACGCTGAACATGCTTTCGTTCACGTGGGTTCAGGAACCGGCGGCGCATCCCGGCGCGGTAGGACAGCCCAATCCGCTGTTCAGCTACCGGTTGTGGGCGAGCGCGGACGCCGGTAAGGATGCCAACGGCTACGATGGACCCTATGAGGATATCACGGGCTGGAGCGGCTGGACGACGGATACGAGCACACCGGTCAACTACTTCCGCACCGTGGGAAGCGCACTGGTGGGCCGGTATGTCATCTTCGCGGCGATCGGCGCGGATGAGGCCGGCAATGTGATGCCGTGGCCGGCGGAACTTGCCTATAACAGTGGCAAGATCACCGGTGCCGTGGGCGATGGTGGACCGAGTTGGCAACGGTTCTTTGTGGAGGGCTTCACGGCGTCGGAGGTCTTGGATACGATCCTCACGCCGGCGCTCTGGCACGAGGCGGTGAAGGACGGAGTGGACGGCGTCTACAAGGCGGGCGTGGACGGGCGTTTCCTGGGCGATGCCGCCCTTGTGCCGCTGCCGTTGGTGAATTCGGGGCAGGCCCTGGTGTTCAGGGTGGGATTGCGCTATACGCCACCGGCCAATCTGCCGAACCTTCCGGCGAGCCAAGTCTGTTTCCGGTGGACTTTCTATGCACCGGATCTGCTCGCGTGTGCCGACCGGCCGGTGGAGTTCCCGGACTCCGGGTGTGTCTGTCTTCCCCTGCCCGATGGTGAGCCGGGATCGGTGTGGCTGCCGTTCCCCGAGAACCTCCGGCTGTCGCGGCAGGTTGAATGCACCTTCACGGCGTATGCGTGCCACGACGACTACGATGCGGATCACTGCGAGAACCCCGGACCGCTGACGGACCCGACGCCGGCCACGTTCTCATTTGTCCTGACGCCTTCCGTGTCCGGATACATCGCGCCGAAGGACAGCGCCGATCATCAACCGGTCCTGATTCATAGCAACGAAGACGAGTAGGGACCGCTGCGGCGGTCTGGGTAGGCTTCCGTGGGACAGGCCCGGCGCAGCGAGAATGCGCCGGGCGGTTCTGCGGTGTGCTTGACGGGTGGAGAGGGAGTAACCCGATGTCGGGCCTGACGCCGAGGCCCCCGTTGCTGGCGCCGGGTGGGACTTGCTCTACGGTGGCGAATGGTGTCTAATGGAGTGTGGCGGGCGCGTGTTTGGCGCGCGCCGCGTGGATGGGTCTGACGCGGAGGCGATGTTGGGGAGATCGCGCGGAATGAGGCCGGGTGGCGGGATAGGATTGGCATGTGCGTTCGTGGCGGGCATGGCCGTGGTGTTTTGGGGATGCGGCGAGGGCGGAGGCGGGTCTACGCCTGCCCAGCTCATTGTCACGAGTGCCCCGGTCGGCGATGCCGAGGTGATCGTGGACGGGATCGCGTATGGCCAAGCGCCGGTCACGGTCTCGGATGTGGGGCCGGGCTCGGTGGTAGTGGCGTTGGAGAAGGAAGGCTTCAAGCGTACCGTGCAGACCGTCGAAGTCCCCGAGGGGGCCGGCGCGATGCAGTGGGCCATCGAGCTGAACTCGAAAGTGGGCTACGTAACGCTGGCGTCCCGTCCGCAGGGGGCGCAGGTCTATCTGGATGAGGATAACTACCTTGGTCAGACGCCGTTGGCGGATGTGTCGGTGCCGGTGGGCCCCCACCTATTCGCGTTCCTGTACGAGAACCACGAGAGCGAACGGCGGGATCTCGTGGTTGAGGAAGACTACAAGTACACCTTGACGCCGGACCTCAAGCCGCTTCCGGCGGAACTGTCGGTACTGTCGGTGCCGACGGGGGCGACGATCTGGCTGAACGAGGAAGTGCAGACGAAGACGACGCCATCGAAGTTTTCCCTTATGCCGGGCACGTACACGGTGAGCGTGCATGCGAAGGGATACATGATGAAGGATACGGTGGTGCAACTGGGCCCGAACGAACGTCGGAGTCTCGATGTGGCCCTGGTGCCTGGCAATACGCCGCCGAACATGGTGTTGGTGCCGGGGGGTACCTTTGTAATGGGCGTGGACGCCGCAGCGCCCGACGAACGGCCTCGGCGCGAGATCAATCTGCCGGCCTTCTATATCGATCGGAACGAGGTCACGAACGCCGAGTTCAAGCGGGTGTTCCCAAACCACACATTTCCGGAAGGACACGGCCGTTTCCCGGCGTCCAGCATATCGTTCAATGAGGCCGTCGAGTATGCTGGGGCGATTGGAAAACGGCTGCCGACGGAAGAGGAATGGGAGAAGGCCGCCCGCGGCACCGACGCGATCGAGTATCCTTGGGGCAATGAGTTCGACAAGACGAAATGCAATTGCCGGGAAACCGGGAAGGGCGCCACGGAGGAGGTTGGCTCGAGGCGGTTGGGCATTTCTCCGAATGGGTGTCTGGACATGGCGGGGAATGTGTATGAGTGGACGTCGAGTTGGTATCAGCCGTATCCCGGAAATCCGGACGTGAAGAAGGACTACGGGCAGATCTTCCGGGTGCTACGGGGCGGGTCCTATAATAGCACGCCCTTCCAAGTGCGGTGCGTGTCGCGCCATTACGACCGGATGGACGTGCGTCGTCCGGAGTACGGATTCCGGTGTGCCCAGGATGTGGAATAGCATGTGAAGCCCTGATTCAAGAGCACGGTGCCCCCCTGGGAAAAGGGGGGTATTTACTCTTGACAACTCTTCGGGGGCTCCACTAGAATACAAGCTGCTGTTCTGCGGGTGTCCGGGAGGACCGGTGGTTCTTCCTAAGCAGGCGCTATGCCTACACATGTGCGAGGTTGTGGCACCCGCCGGAAGGGGCGGGTTTCCGTCCCCAGCGTGCACCGACGAGGATGGTTAGGTAGCATATGGCTTTGCTCAAACGTCGTCGTGCGAGGCGGCTCATTCTGGACGTGGGCTCGAACACGCTCCGTCTGTGCGAGCTCAAGTCGACCAAGGCGGGTTACCAGGTCACGAAGTACGTCCAGCGTGAGGTCCTGGAGGATCCGTCGCTGAACGAACACGATCTGCGGCGGCGGCGTTTTCGGGCCATCAAAGAGATCCTTGGCGAGGCCAAGGCGCGTTCCCGGAAGACGGTGTTAGGCGTAGCGGGCCGGTCCGTATTCACGCGTTCCCGGGCGTTACCCCCGGTGCCCGAGCACAAGGTCACGCAGATCGTCCGTTATGAAATCCAGCAACAGATCCCCTTCTCTCTCGACCAGATAGCCATTGATTACCAGGTTGTTGATCGCACCGAGGCCGGTGGCTACGAAGTCATGATGGTGGCGATCAAGGAAGACGTGGTCGAGAAGGAAGTCCACATCGTCGATGACATCAAGGGTATTATCGATGTGGTTGATGTGTGCCCGTTGGCGGCCTACAACTGGTTGAAGCACACGGGGGCGTTCGGTGATCGGGGCGAGTGTGTGGCACTGATCGATGTGGGCGCGTCTACCACGGATATTGTGATTGAGCGCGAGGGGCTGTTCCGATCGATGCGATCGCTGAATCTGGGGGGCAATGATGTTACGGCGGCGCTGAGCCGTGAATTCGGCATGAACTTCGCGGATGCGGAGCGGTTGAAGCGTACGCGGGGATTTGCGCCGACGGGGGATCCCAATCGTGACGGAAAGGGCGGCGAGGTGATCGGCCAGGTGCTGTCCCAGCTCGTTACCGAGGTGAACCGATCCTTTTCGTATTTCCGTTCGCTGCCGGGCGGCGGCGCCGTGTCGCGGGTGATCCTTACCGGCGGCGGCGCCATGCTGGCCAACCTGGGCCCGTTCCTGCAGCGCGAGCTGGGCGTTCCAGTCGTGTTGGCGAATCCGTTGGCGGGACTGACGATCGCGGGCGGCGCGGAAGGAATCCAGGCGAATCCGCAGCAGGCGACGACGGTGCTCGGTCTGGCGCTGCGTTGCTGCCAGGCGGTTCCGATCGAGATCAACCTGATTCCGCGGCGGGCACTCGAGGCGGCCCGGTTGAAGGAGCAGGCGTTCTACTGGGTGTTGGTGTTGGTTACCCTGGCCCTCATTATGGCGTCCATCATTCCCATGCGGGCCAACGAGAACAAGATCATACGCGAGCGGACCTCGCTGCTCGAGCAGTTCGTGCAGGCCTATGATCCCGAGTTGGTGCAGAATCCCACGGGCCAGTCGCAGTATCAGCGCCAGCTCCAAGGGGCGAAGAGTGCCGTGGGCCGGCGACAGAATCAGGTAGCCATGTTGGATACGGCAATCCGGAAACGCCGTTTCTGGCTGCCGGAGTTAGAGCGGGTCAACGAGGCCAGACCCACGGGCAACAAGATCTGGATCAGCTCGATGGAGAGCACGGTCTTTGGTCGTCAGGGACAGAACCTTGTGAGTAGCGGGTTCCCGGGACTGAACTGGGGTGGTGGTGGCGCTGCTGCCGGCGGGCGGAACCTGTTGATGGATCCCGAGGTGCGTTCGACCGCGCCCCCGGAACCGAACGGACTGAAGATCCTGGGGTATGCCCGTACGCCGGAGGCGTTGGCCGAATTCGTTGCCAACCTTCGTCAGCCCGCCTCGTTTGGGCCAACCTGTGTAGGATTCGACGAACGGCTGGCGGAAATGGTGCCGATATCGGAATTGGACAATGCCCGGATTGTACCTCGGGCCGAGCTGGGCGGCATGGCACCCCGAGGCGGCGGTCCCGGGCCGGCCATGGGTGCCCCGCAGCCGGGTTCCGAGAGCGAGACGGTAGTCTATTTCATGCTCAACTTGGTGTTTCCGGTGGAGAATCCGGAGCAGCCCGAATAAGGCGGCGCGAGGTAAGGATGCAGCGTACGGAGTTCATGGCGTAGATGAAGAAAGAGCACGTCATCGTCATCGTCATGTTCGCGGTCGTCGTGGCGGCTTCGGGGGCAGTGTACCAGTTCTACTTCAAGCCACAGCTTCAAATCTACAACCAGGACCAGGAGCGGGCTCGCCTGCTCGAGGAGAAGCTCAAGCAACTGGAGAATACGTTTGCGGGGTTCGAGCCGAGCGTCATTGTCACGCAATGGCGCTTCCAGGTGCAGCCGTGGACAGACGCGCTGTTCGAGCGGGGTGCCTTCTTCGACCTGGGGGATGCGTACGCGATTCCGGAAGTGCCGGACGCCATGATGCTGAAATTCTACTATCAGGAGGAATCGCAGCGGATGCTGGATGAACTTGCCGGGAAGATTCGTTCAAGCAATCCGCCGTGCCACTATCCCAACCCGTTGCGGTTCGGGGCGCCGTTGGCGTCGGACTATCGCCATATGACCAAGACGGATGTGCAGATGGGGCTCATGCTCATCAAGTTCGGGGGAGCGCTGGTCGAGATGCTCTTGGATGCTAAGGCGGCCGAAATCGACAATGTGGTGATCTGGCCGATTCGCTTCGAGTATGACAACCTGCTGCATGTTCGCACAGCCGGTCTGTCGTTCAAGATGACGCTACCGAATCTGGCGGAGTTTGTGGAGAACGACGTACGGACGGCGCGGCGTTTTTTTGACATTAATGCGATAAGTGCGCAGAATACGCAGTTGCGTTCGCCCCAGGATCCCTTGTTGTCTGTGCAGATACTGTTGACCCAGGCCGGCTTTGTGCCTCGGAACGCAGCCCTGCCGGAGATGGAGGAGATGGCGGCTGCCCCGGGCGGCCCGGGTGGTCCTGGGCCTGAGGGGCGTTCGCCCCGTTCACGGCCTCCACGCAACGAAGGTCCCATGGGGGATCCTACGAAGTTTGACAGGTTCTTGAAGTGGCTGAAGTTCAACTTCTGGCCGTTTTAGGATGGCGGTGCGCGCGCTAGGTGGCGCGCGTTTCGAGGAGCACACGCGGAATCGTGTTGGCAACGAAGCTACGCAAGCTGGTGGAATGGCTCTGGCGCAACAAGGAGCGCATGATCCTGGCGATCGTGGTGGTTGTGCTCATTCTCCGGGTGTGGGAAGTGCTTAACCCAGCGGCGGTGCCGCTTGCGCCCACGTACGCGTTTCCGAGGACGCAATGGCCCGAGGATCCTGTTGAGGTGGCGCATATCGGCTTTCCGGGGCCGCCGCCTTTGTCGCCTCCGCCCCCGATGCCTGAGAACTGGAAGCCCCTATGGCAGCGCAATCCGTTCTGGTACAATGCAGAGTCGGGCGGTGCCGGCGGGGAGGATGACGCCATCGCGCGAGATCCCGGCATCTACCTGACGCGTATTGCCAAGCGTCCGGATGGCAAGCTTCGGGCGCGGTTGCGGACGCCTTCTTCGCAGAAGTGGTATGACGAGGGAGAGCAATTCGAGAAATACGAACTGGTTAGCATAGATGAAGAGAAGCGGGAGTGCGTGGTATTTTTGAAGGAATTCGGCCGACGCGTCACACTCACGATGCAGTAATGGCACCGCGAAGCATCAGTTGCGCCCTGTGCGGCAGATCCGGTATACTGACCGACAATACTGGGAGGAAGTCCTCGTAATGAGCACTAGACTATTGCGGCCATCTACTCTGAGCTGGTTGGTGGGGCTTGTGTTGATGGGCTCGCCCCTATTCGCCCAGGAGGCCGAGCCTGCCTCCCAGCCGGCCGCCACGGAGGCCCCCGTGGCCGCACCGGCTTCTGCGGGAGATGAGATATCCGTTTCCGAAGCGGAGGAGCATTTCCGCCAGGGCGTCGCGATCTATAACCGAGGGCTCTATAGCGAGGCGCTGGGCGAGTTCAATCGGGCGCTGGCGCTCGATCCCGACCACGAGCAGGCGCAAGTGTATCGCGACAAGTGCAGTAGCAAGTTGCAGTTGAGCGCGGCGGGCGCGGATCCGTCGGAGGTTCCTGCCTTCGCTACGCTGGATCCGGAGGGCATTGAAACGACGTCTGAGACCCCACAGCTTTCCTCCGAGGAGATCAAGATTCAGCGCGTTCAGGATCTCTTGAAGGACGCCGAGGAGTCTCTCGAGTACAAGCGCTATGACAGGGCCGCCGGTCTGTTCGAGGAAGTGTTGTTGATTGCGCCGGATAACGCGCGGGCGCTTCAGGGGCTTCATGAAGCCACATTGGGTGTTCATCGGAACGCGGTGTCGGACGCCGAGAAGAAGGTCGAGGAGGATCGTACGGAGATCCGCCGCTTCATCGAGGAGTCGAAATCGCTGCCCGAGGGCGCGGGCCCGACGGGTATCAAGGATTTCCGGATCACGGTGCCCACTATCGAGGAGGAGTACAAGGCCCCCGTCGAGAAGTCGGAGATCGAGAACATCCTGGATTCGCCCGTCAGTGTCGAGTTCGAGGATATCCACATCAACGAGATCGTCGGGTTCCTGGCGGATAGCTGGGACGTCAATATCATGGTGGATGATCGGGAAGTGCCGCGGGCCAGCACGACGCCTACGGCCGTGACGACACCCGCCGCCCAGGGCGCCCCGGGCACGCCGGGGGCCTATCGTGCGCCGGGTGCGTATCCGGGGGCGACGGGCCAGCCGGGTTCCACGGAGTACACCGCCGGCCCGAGCACGGACGGCATTGTCTCGTACATCAACTTGAAGAACGTATCGTTGCGCGAGGCGTTGAAGGCTTTGTTGCGGCCTCTGAATCTGGACTTCTCCGTCCAGCCGGGCTTCATTTGGGTCAGTAGCCCTGAACGCATCCGTCTTGAGACCTTCGAGGAACTGGAGACGCGGTACTACGAGCTGCGCAACGCCGGCGCCGAGAGTCTGTTCAAGATCGTTCTGCAGAACATGGGTGGCGGCGGCGGTGGAAACTATGGTGGAGGCTATAGCGGCGGTATGGGGGGCAGCTACGGCGGCGGCAACTACGGCGGTGGTAGCAGCTACGGCGGCAACCGGGGTTACAGCGGCGGGAGCAACTATGGCGGCGGGAGCAACTACGGCGGCGGCAGCAGCTACGGCAGTAACCGGGGTTACAGCGGCGGGAGCAACTATGGCGGCGGGAGCAACTACGGCGGCGGGAGC
>Ga0209097_10000175_pt1 | contig 74938 bp, 54 predicted proteins | sample AD_UKC052_MetaG_FD_184419 | JGI IMG/M metagenome (GOLD analysis project Ga0209097, IMG submission 184419) | Active sludge microbial communities of municipal wastewater-treating anaerobic digesters from USA - AD_UKC052_MetaG (SPAdes) (version 2) | ecosystem: Engineered > Bioreactor > Anaerobic >... | reverse complement strand
CCTCCCCAGCCCCGGACCTCGCCAAATTCATCCAAGAACGACTCGATCTATCCAAAACCCAAGCCCAGAGGCTCGCCGCATGAACCCCTCAACATGATATACTGCCCCCGAACACGGTACTCACGAGTTTTGTCGTGTCGGCCTCTTTTCCTGTCATTTCCAGCCCTTCTTCTGTCATTTCGAGCGCAGCGAGAAATCTCCTCTGAGGTCCCTCGTACGCACTACCAAACACCGATCTTGCGACGATGGAGTCTGAGACACATCGTGCCGTGGCACTCAAACCACCATTATGCTCTCTGCAAGAGCCGCAACTTGGCAAGGGCGACTCCCCCTGTTCCGAACATCATGCAGCATACACGGAGGTACATACGCAAAATCAGCAGTGACATACCGGGAACAATATTTCACTTGATTTTATTAGGAACATTGGATAACATAATGAGCATAGGGTTGCGTCGGCAGCGCCACATGGCGGTGAGTCGGCGCAATCGAAGATTGCACATGCATCGTCATGCCGAGGAGGAACCTATGGCCAGCCATTTGCCTACCCAAGCGGCCGGGGAAAGTGCTCGGGAACTGAGTGATGAAGCACGGAATCCCGGCCATGACTTCGGCCCACCCCGGGCGCGCAGGCGAAGCGGCGTGTGGGCGATGGCACTCGCTGCGTGCATGGGATTGTTTCTGAGCAGTGCCGGCATGGGTGTCGTGATGGCCGCGGGATCGGAGATTGGGTTCAGGAACCTTCTGACCTCGCACCTCATGGAGATTCCCTTCACGCAATGGCACGCGAGCCACGATATTTACGTGGTCAATGCCGACGGGACCGGTTTGACGGCTCTGACCACTACGCCGGAGAACGAATGCTATCCGGCTTGGTCACCCGACGGATCGCAGATTGTCTTCGCCAGACGAAAAGGAGGGCATTTCGTCATCTCGCTCATGAACTCCGACGGATCGAACATGCACGACCTGTTTGAGCCGGATCTCAGCCAGAGCGCCGACAGTGTTGAGTGCACGCCGGTCTGGTCGCCCGATAGCTCGCGCATCGCCTTCACGAGCGGTCGCGATGGTAATCTCGAAGTCTACGTTATGGATGCGGACGGCTCGAACCCTCGAAACGTGACCAACAATCCCGCCGCTGATGGCTTCCCCTCTTGGTCGCCCAGCGGATCCGATATTGCGTTCACCTCGGACCGGGACGGGCACATGCAGATCTACGTATGCGACCTCAACGGAAAGAACGTTCGCCGCCTGACGGACGACGAGGACGATGACTTCGCACCGTCCTGGGCGCCGGATGGGCAGCAGATTCTGATGACCGCGAGGAGCGCCAAGCGCGAGTATCGGATAGAGGTCATTGACATTGGCAAGCCCGGCGCGGAGAAGACACGTGTGGGGCCGGAGAATACTTCCTTTGCTTCCTGGGCGCCCGATGGACGCCGCGTGGCGCTCACACTACCGAAAGGCAATCCCGGACGCATTGAGATCCTCGATACCGAGACACGGACCTCGGCGCCCGTTGTGCCATCGCGGGAGGATCTTGACCTTGCCGCAACTCAAGTACGGATCGATACGAGTAGTCTCCGCTCGTATGGCGGAGCCCAGTGGTCACCGGATGGCAAGAAACTCGTATTCTCTGCCATGTCGGTGCGTATGCAATCAGGCCCTCCACGCCCAGGCACTGAGTGGCCTATGCGCTGGGTATATCTGGGGGCGCACGGCGAACTCCTTACGCCGGGATTCTACACGTCTCCCGATAAGGATGAGCTTCGAATCGAACCTCTGGACGGGGGACTCGCCTTGGTGCATACCGGCCCGAGGTGGTCGGGAACCTATGCCGTGATTGGCCCGGACGGCAAGATCCGGATTGTCCCACCCGTGCTCGCAGAGGTAGATCAAACCTCGGCGCCCGAGATCTGGCCCTATCGGGACAAGGCCGGGCGTCCTATCGCTCCACCGTACGGTGCCGTCATCGCGGCGAAGCACGCGGTATCGCCCCCCGGCATCGATCCCCCCGAAGGAACGCTCGGGTGGTTCTTCCAGTGCGCGGATGGCGAGTTCTTCACGCCAGAGCCGGAAGTCCCCATCCATACCAACACGTTCTGGGTGATCCGACGAGACGACGGACTCCAGTTTGTCCGGACCGGTCCCGTCTCGAAAGGGGAAGTCTACGCCACGGTGACGCCCGACCAGAGGGTGAGTTTTGCCCCAGGCCTCCGCCAGGGACCTCCTCTCTGCTGGGGACTGGAGGACGAGAGTGGACAGCCCGCGTTCTCTGCGCATTCGGGCAAATGGTACCCGATGCCCTGCGATAAGGTCCTAAGTCCGTTCATACTTCATCCCAATGGCTCTGTTACTACATCATTGCCCTTCACGATTCCCTGATTGCCAATCAAGCCGCCACGTGAAGGCGGCAACGCGCCGAGGAGCCTTCTTGCGCGGATGCAGCGAGGAGAATAGACAGTGAAACCGAGACCCTGCACGAAGGTCGCTGTGCTGGCCATTCCGATTCTGTGTCTCTACATGAATAGCGCCCAAGGACTCCAAATCCAGGTGACATCCTGGGTTGGCACCAACCAAGTGGGGCAAGCCGACCTGAGATTGGTGAAGAAGGTTATCTCCAACGCAGTAGATATCTATGGCACAGTCCTCGCTGGTCCCAGAACGATCAGGTTGGAAGTGGAGTTTCAGGATCTTGGAGATACAACTTGTGCAACAGGCGGACCTTGCCTCACCCATACTGAGGCCGGATTGCCCGGCATATGGCACCCTTGCCCACTAGCAAGTCAGCTTGTGAACCGTGATGTCCCTCCATCGCCGGCTTTCCATGCCCACATCACAGTGAATTCTCGCATGATCAACCAACACACATTTGACTGTTCATTGGCGCCGGAAGTACCCGCTGGCAGGATTGATCTTCTCCACGTTGTGCTTCATGAGCTTGGCCATTGCATGGGTTTTGTCAATCTTGTTAACGGTGATGGATCATGGTTTGGGAATCCGGGCTCCAACCCATCGGACCTTCATAGCTGGTTTCTCTGGTACGAGGCTTTCTTGGGCGATTACGTGCACTTCGTGCTTCTCAATCAAGTGGAACGTTCAATAGCTCTTGCGAGCGATTCGCTGTACTGGGGGGGATCAAATGTTGTGGCCGATGCAGGTGGCTACTTCCAGGTATATGCTCCTGCCTTTAGCCCACCGGAACTTCCGGAGAATAACGCTTCTCATTGGGATCCCTCGCATCTCCCAGACGAGTTAATGGAGCCCTTTGTTACCAACAATGTCCGGGATCTTGGGAGGTTGACACCGGCATTGCGCGACCTCGGATGGGCTCTTGGCCCCATCGTGATGGTGCCGCCGTACGCGGAGATCCCGGCACCGCCGGCGAAATCGGGCTCGGCACAACCCGTGTACATCACAAACAACCGGGACGTAAACACAAGTGTCGATCTGGAGATTATCGGGCCTCACGCTTCCCAGTTCACCGCGAGCGGCGTCCCCAGCACCGTGAACGTTGTTCCGTACGAAACGCATGTCGTTAACGTGTCAGGCAGTCCCACTTCCCTAGGCTACAAGATGGCGACGCTCCGGGCGGAATACAACGACGGCGCAGCTCGGGTGGTAGAGGCGGGACTGAGCATGTTCGCAATCGGCCCGGACGCGGATGGCGATGGGCTGTCGGACAACGACGAAACACGCGACTTGGATCTCGCTACGCCGGGCGTACAGAATCCGTTCAATTCGGCGATCGCTGACGCGACGGGCGAAGACAGCGAGGAATCGGCCGATGGAGTGAGTGACGGAGACAACGATTTCGACGGCGACGGCATGACCAATGCTGAGGAATTCGTATTTGGGTACAATCCCGTTGACGCGCATAGCTTCGGCATTCGGTACGGCTCTGACACTGACGGAGACGGGATGTCTGATGCTAACGAAACGCGTGACCTCGACCCGGACACGCCCGGCGTTCAGAACCCATTTGACCCGTTCGTCGGAGACTCCACGGGCGACTATCCTAACGAGGATACCCCGGACGGCGTCCCCGATGGTCAGAACGACTATGATGGCGATGGCTTGGACAACGACATCGAGATTGGCTTCGGCTTAAATCCAATGATCCCCGACACCGGAGTGTCCATTCCTGCCTCGCGTTCATTGGCACTGGCTTTCGCAGCGCTGATAGTGGCATGTATTGGCTATGTGCGCTTGCAGGTTGCTGTGCGAAACAATCGATCACGCTAGGACCACGCCTCGCGACGAGTTCCACACAGCGGCCATCGAAGTGATCACCGAGTTCCATGGTTGGTTTTTGTGGAGGGGGCCATCCTTACATGAGGCGGGGCCGTTGGGACTTTGAAGCATCAGGACTTCGGCTGAATCCAGTCTATCCCTGTCGAAGCGAAGGGCTCAGGATCCATTGTTTAGGCCGCGAGGGCTTTACAGGAGGGATGGAGAACCAACTCGGATGCTGCCTCTGTGGGCGGGGCTTCCCGCGGTTGGCGTGCTGCACCGTATCATAAGGAGTGGAGAATAGGCACTTCCAGCGGCAACGCAGCGTCTTGAAAAGGCTGCAACCCATCCCGCATGCTACAGTCGAGGGGCTAGCGTAAGGAGCCGTCCTATGGGAAACGCAGCACGTTATTCTACCGCCGTGGTACGATGGGGCCTGCGGTCGGCATTGTGCATTCTGGCTGTGGCGATCTCGCTTCCCGGTATCGCTGCAGACACTGCGGCCGGTGAGGCGCAACGCTTGATCGCGCTGGCCGGCAACGCGGGCGATGATGCGGCCTGCCGCGACTACCTCAAGGAGTTGCGCGATGTGCCCGGTCTGGACCCTGAGCTCGCGGCGGAAGCAAATCGGCTCATCTCCGAGATCGAGCGGTGGCTGACAAGCCCTGACCTCGCGTACTTCGGTGGCCAGGTCCGGAAGACCGAGGACTTCGATTTCGGCATAGCGGAGGACTCGCCGCTCTATCCGATCACCGACATCTATCGCGGCCGCATGCTTTCCTGGGTCATGCTCGGCATCGGCGGAAACATCGAGAACCGGCGCGGCTGGTTCGACAAGACGCGCGCGGCCTTCGAGCGCGCCAGAGTCGCCTTCCCCGAGAACCGCATCGTCCGGATGTACTTGGGCGAACCCATTCCTCCGCATGCCCTCTATCCGGAGGCCCCGGGCGCCCCGGAATGGGCCGTCCGTCAGCGCGAGGGCCTCGAACGCGTGGCCGATATCATCACCTGGTGGATCGACCACCGCATGAGAGAGAACGGCGAGTACGGCGGCGGCTGGGCCGACGACTGCGAGATGTGGCGTTGCTGGGTGCCTGTGCTGATCGGGTTTGACGATCCCAAGATCACCGCGGCCCAAGCCAGGTTCTCGAATGCCCTCATGAGCCAGGATCATATGCGCGGCGGATACACAACGCACGTCTACGATGTCGAGCACACGGCCGAGGATTCCGCCGATGTCATCACGCCCATGATGCATCTCGAACCGGATAATCCGGACTGGTCGAAGCGCGCCCTGCGTTTGGCCGATCGCATGGAGACGCTCTGGACGGGCGTGAACGAGCGCGGCTTCCTCCAGTACAAGAGCACCTATTTCAGCGTCGAGCGGGTGAGCGACGACCCGCGCCAGGCCTGCGACACCGTGTACCATCCGCGCGCTGTCCAGCCCACGCTGCTCTACTGGCAACGCACGGGCGACGAGCGCCTCGGACGCCTGTTCTCGGCGTGGATGGACACCTGGGTCGATGCGACGGCCCGCGCCGAGCGCGGCAAGGCCGCCGGCATCATCCCGAGCGCCATCCATTGGCCCGACGGCGGCATCGGCGGCCTGGGCGAGCATTGGTGGATACCGGAGAACCACGGCGAGAGCGGCTTGTACACGTGGCCGAGCGCCATGGACCAAATGCTCGAAACCCTATTGCTCACATTCCACATGACGCACGACCCGAAGTACCTCGAACCCATCAAGTCCATGGCGCGAATCCGTCTCGACTACCTCAAACATCCACCTGAGAATGCGTCCGATCCGGGAAGCGATGCGTGGTGTGCACAACGGATGGAGTGCCTTAGAGGCGTTGTGGCCAAGTATCGCCTCCTGACGGGCCAGACCGATATGGACGAGTTGCTGGCGCTCGACGCAAGTCCCTACACGGCCATGCGCATGACCGGAGACCGCGAACGGCTCGACGCGGCGCTCAAGGCCAATGCCGAGGCGCTCCGTATCAACTTCGAAGGCTACACCAGCGAGGTCCGGTATACGGATCGCGTCGTCCGTTTCCCCTCATTGCTGGGATCAAACGGCATGTTTCCCGACGCGGTGCCCGGCGTCGCCCTGCCCGACACGAACCTGTTGTACTCGAGCGCCACCGGCGATCCGGGCTCCGTGGGCTACTTCCCGCTGAACGCCGTCCGCTGGCTCACAACCCCGCGCGACTTGGCCGCCCTCGTCACCGACTCCGGAACTGACCGCTTCGCCGCCGAGCTGTATCACTTCGGTGAGAAGGCCCGACCCATAGCCGCCGAACTCTACCTGCTCGCGCCCGGCGACTACACGCTCTCCGTGGAGCCCATAGGGGCCTCCGAGGGAACAGCGCCCGAACATATCGAGCAATGCGTAACCGTTTCCGGCCTCAGAACCCGGATCGCCTTCGAGCTTCCGCCCCGGCAGCTCTGCACTCTCCGTGTCGCGCGCGCACGAGACCAGTCCGTTTCCAGTCCGTGAATCCTGTCGCGGAGCACCGCTTGGCGTGGGCAAGGCCGATACTCCCTGCGACGCTACGCGCATTGTTGTTGATCCAGACTTGGTCGGACTCTACGATGTCCCCTTACCGAGGCGCTCGTCGCCGTCCTTTGGAGATCGAATGTCGTCATCGTGTGATGCATCCGGCATGGCCGTTCCGGACAAACGAAGTACGCCGAAACTGACGCAAGGCTCGGTGACGCGCACGCTCTTCTTCATGGCCCTTCCCATGTTGGGCGGTACCTTCGCCATGAACGCCTTCAACCTGACCGACACCTGGTTTGTCGCCCAACTCGGCAACCAGACCGGAAGCGTGTTGCCGTTGGCCGCCATGGGATTCAGCTTTCCGGTGGTTATGTTCCTAATCTGTATCGTCCACGGCGTGTCCATGGGCGCCACGGTCGTTATTGCCAAGGCGTTGGGCCAAAGCGATCACGAGCAAGCCAAGCGCCTGACCACCCACGCCTTGATCCTGGCCGTTCTCGTGGTCGTCGTGTTCTCGGCCATCGGCCTGTTGACCATCAATCCGCTGTTCCGGGCACTCGGCGCGGACGGCGAAGTCCTCCCGCTCATCCGCAAGTACATGACCGTGTGGTACCTCGGCGTGGTATTCATGGTCATGCCCATGGTCGCCGAGGGCATCATCCGAGCGACCGGCGACACGGCGCGCCCGAGTCTCATTATGTTCGGCGGATCGGTTCTCAACATGATCCTCGACCCGATCATGATCTTCGGCCTGATCGGCTTTCCGCGAATGGGAATCGTCGGCGCTGCCTTGGCCACGGTGATCTGCCGGGCCATCGCCTGCGTCGCCGTGATCTGGGTGCTGGTCCATTACCACGACCTGCTCCACTTCCGCATGCCGGGATGGGCACGCGTGCGGCAATCCTGGCGCGCGATCCTCCACATCGGTCTGCCGGCCAGTCTCAGCAACCTCCTCATGCCGATTGCCGGGGGCGTCATCACGCGCCTCGTGGCACATTACGGCGATAAGCCTGCCGTGGCCGCCTGTGCAGCCGGATCGCGCCTCGAGATGCTGGCCTTCATGGTGCCGATGTGCCTCGGTATGTCGCTGCTGCCCTTCGTGGGCCAGAACTTCGGCGCCGGCCGACTCGATCGCGTGCGCGAGGGCGCGAAGATCAGCATGATCTTCGCCTTTTCATTCGGCCTCGTGACCTTCGTGCTCTTCTTCACGTTCGCGCCGCAGATGGCGCGGCTCTTTGTCAAAGATCCCGAAGCCCAGCGCTACCTGACGCTCTACCTGCGAATCATCTCGATTGGCTACGGCATGATGGAGATGCATCGATATAGCGGATTCCTACTGAATGGGATCCACAAACCGCTCCACGCCACGGGCGTCAACGTCGTACGCGTCGTCGTGTTGCTCGTGCCGCTCTCGCTTGTCGGCGGCGCGTTCTTGGGCGGCATCGTCGGCGTCTTCTGGGGCCGTGTCGCCGCGGACGTGGTCAGCGCTATCGTCGGTGTCCTCTGGTACCGCCGTGTGGTGCGGCACATGGAAAGGGAGATCGCCGCGTAGACGTTCGAGATGGGAAGATATCCCCCGATGCTACATGTCCTGTGCGTCGCGCTGGCCCTATGGACGCCGGCGATCCCACCGGGCATACCGAAGGCACGCCATGCGTGCTCATCGATATCGCGGCGGCGCGGAGTCGAGTCAATCGCTGATTTCTCTGGCAGCGAGCGACGCGGCCCGAGCGCTGTCTGCGGATTGGGTCTCGCGTCCACACGCCGATTAGCACTCGCCATTCTTGCTGGCCAACTCTTTGCCATTTTGGCAATGCATGGTAGGTTCATATAAACAATGGGCTTGACTTCTCAGCAATCGCTATGTATAATGGCACCTGGTTGACTGGAAACGAAGGGTTTCGTGGCGTGCCAAAATGGCGCAGATGTCTCGACGCCAAATCGCACGACACCAAACGCACGTAGGGAAACGAAAGAAGGAGAGAAACCGATGAAGATCAAGCCGCTTGGAGATCGGATTCTTGTGAAACGCGAGGAGCCGACGGAAACCGTCAAGGGCGGAATTATCATCCCCGATACCGCCAAAGAGAAGCCCCAGGAGGGCAAGGTAATCGCGGTGGGCCCCGGCAAGCTGGACGACAGCGGCAATCGGGTCCCGATGGAAGTGAAGAAGGGCGACCGGATTCTGATGGGCAAGTATGCCGGTACGGAAGTCAAGATCGATGGCGTGGAGCACATCATCATGCGTGAAGATGACGTGCTGGCCGTGATCGAGTAACGGCGCGGCGCGGCGCGAACCGAGGAGGATATTGAACCATGGCTGCCAAACAACTTCAATTCGGCGAGGATGCTCGCCGCGGTATTCTTGCTGGCGTAGTGAAGCTGAGCAGAGCCGTCAAAGCCACATTGGGCCCGAAGGGCCGCAACGTCGTGCTCGACAAGAAATGGGGTGCGCCGACCGTGACGAAGGACGGCGTGACCGTGGCCAAGGAGATCGAGCTCGAGGACAAGTACGAGAACATGGGCGCCCAGATGGTGAAGGAGGTTGCCTCGAAGACCTCGGACGCCGCGGGCGACGGCACGACGACCGCGACGGTGCTGGCCGAAGCGATCTATCGTGAAGGCCTGCGCAACGTGACCGCCGGCGCGAATCCGATGGCGCTCAAGCGCGGCATCGACAGCGCGGTGGCCGCGGTGGTCGACGAGCTGGCCAAGATGAGTAAGAAGGTCCGCGACGACCGCGATGTCATCCGGAACGTGGCGGCGATCTCGGCCAACAGCGACATGGAAATCGGTAACATCATCGCCGAGGCCATGGAAAAGGTCGGCAACGACGGCACGATCACCGTCGAAGAGGCCAAGGGCATCGAGACCACCCTCGACGTTGTCGAAGGCATGCAGTTCGACAAGGGCTACCTGTCGCCGTACTTCGTGAGCGACGCCGAGACGATGGAAGCCGTGCTCGAGGACGCGTACGTGCTCATCAACGAAAAGAAGGTCTCGAATCTGAAGGACCTGCTTCCGCTGCTCGAGCAGATCGCGAAGTCGGGCCGCCCGCTGATGATCATCGCCGAGGACGTCGAAGGCGAAGCGCTGGCCACGCTCGTGGTCAACAAGATTCGCGGCACCTTCCAGGCGTGCGCCGTTAAGGCCCCCGGTTTCGGCGATCGCCGTAAGGCCATGTTGCAGGACATCGCCGTGCTGACCGGTGGCCAGGCCATCACCGAGGATCTCGGCCGCACGCTCGAAAGTATCCAGCTCTCCGACCTTGGCCGCGCCAAGCGTATCGTCGTCGACAAAGATAACACGACGATCATCGAAGGCGCCGGCAAGAGCGCCGAGATCATGGGCCGCATCGGCCTCATCCGCCGTCAGATCGAAGAGACCACGTCCGACTACGACCGCGAGAAGCTCCAAGAGCGGCTGGCCAAGCTGGCCGGCGGCGTCGCGGTGATCAACGTCGGCGCGGCCACCGAAGTCGAGATGAAGGAAAAGAAGGCCCGCGTTGAGGACGCGTTGCACGCCACGCGTGCGGCCGTCGAAGAAGGTATCGTGCCGGGCGGCGGCGTCGCGCTGTTGCGCGTACAGCCGATGGTCGAGAACCTGAAGCTCGAGGGCGACGAGGCCGTTGGCGCGAAGATCGTGGTGCGGGCGCTCGAAGAGCCGCTGCGCCAGTTGGCCGCGAACGCCGGTGAAGAAGGCGCGACGGTCGTGCAGAACGTCAAGGCCAAGAAGGGCTCCGTGGGCTACAATGCCGCCACCAACGAGTACGAAGACCTGCTCAAGGCGGGCGTCATCGACCCGACCAAGGTGACGCGGACGGCCCTGCAGAACGCGGCGAGCGTCGCCGGGCTGCTGCTGACCACCGAAGTGCTTATCGCCGAGATCCCCGAGCCCGAGAAGCCGGCACCGGCCGGCCCGGGCGGCGGCGGCATGGGCGGCATGGACGGGATGTACTAGGCTAAGGTCCCCTTACCGGCCGAGCAGTTGGCCGGCGTTCCATAGATTGCGGGGCCCCGTTTCCTCCGGGAGACGGGGCCTCGTGCGTTTCGGCCCCAGAAGGGAATACGTCCTATCCGACCTATAGGACCTATGAGCCGGAAACGCGGCCGGTCTTGGTGGCCCCGCCTACCGGATCCTCTTGAGGTATCCCCTCGGATTCCAGGTGATGAAGAAGGACTCGCGCGACCGATCGGACTCGAAGGAGTCGTTCTCGGCCAGAAACTGCTGGATGGCCTCGTAGGGGCCGGGCGAGGGGCCGATGTCGACACCGTGACGGCAGTTCGAATCCTCGACGATGAAGTAGCTGCCGAGCGTGACGAGCGGATGGTACGTACGCAGAACGTTGAGGGTGTTCTCGTAAGTGTGCGAGGTGTCTTCGATGACCAAGACCGTCTCGCCTGCGCCGATGAGCGCCGCGACCTGCTCGAAGGAGGCACAGGCGTCGCCGCCGATGAGCGTGATGCGCGGATGGGCACGGACGATGGACGCGATGGCATCGGGGACGATGTCGACGCCGATGATCCGGCCTCGGCCCATGTGGTCGAGCCAGTGCGCCATGACCAATGCGGAACCACCGTAGGCGTTGCCGAGCTCGACGATGACGTCCGGTTTCAATTCGAAGAGGATCTCCTGGTACACCCAGAGATCCAGCGGGCACTTCTGTGTGTTCACGCCGAAATAGGTCGTGGTTGGTTGCCGCCACTGCATGAACTGCATGACGGTCTTGACCGGCATCGACAGGTTGAGTTCCATGGGCGGCGCTTGCGGCGGGGCTTCCGCCGTCGGTGTCGCTTCGTCGACGCAGAGGCGCATCGGCATCGAGCAACAGATCGGTTCCCCCTGACCTCGATGCAGCGCAACCACCATGGCGCCGCACGCCGCACAGGCGTACACCGCCGGTGGCGCCGGCATCGTCCGTTTGCGCTCGAGCGCTTCGGCGCCGGTCTCCTGATACAGCGTCATGGCCTCGCCACAACACACGAGGTCGCCCTCGCCGCCGCGCAACACCGCCAACCGACGATCGCACCGCGCGCAGCGATACAGTTGCAGCCGTTCCGTCATCCGTCCGACTCCTCCTCATCCGACACTTGCGCGATTATACACGCTCTGCGCTATCCTGGTGAGGTTCTGCCGGAGTATGGACGAAATGGACAGCATGGGTTTTCGGTCATCTTGTCCTTGGCGTCCACAATGTCCATGCTTCTCGGCATTGAACGACCAAGACCAGGAGGACTGAGACACCTTGAGGGCCTTCACCCACAGCGCCGAGTACTACGAAGTCCTGACCAACGCCGAGGCGCGTTTGGCGCGCGAGGGGCCATTGCTCGACGCGTGCCTCAACGAGGCGCCAGGACGCCGCATCCCCTACATCTCTTGTAGTAGTGTTATATATCATGCCATGGGCGTCCACACCGTCACCAGAGGCCTGAGGCGCAGCTACGATCTCGTGATAGGAAACACCAGCATTTCGGCGAAAGGGCGCTTCCCATATGCTTGCTTACCTTCCGGATCCCGTTCCTTCACTTTTTCCTGAAGATGAACAGGCAGGCGGGAGTGAACGAGAGCAGGTAATGCTCGAGTATCCCCGCCATACCCAGGACGTTGGTTCTCAGAGCCCCTTTTCTGAAACACCACCCCAGGCCGTCAGACCTTCTCTCCACCGGGAACCAAACAGGGATTCTTGTAGAAGGCACCTGGCAGCAGGCGGCTGCGTTGGCCAAGGTGACCATCACCTCAAACCGCAGCCATTGCCCTCGGTCTCGGCTTTCGGGTACGGCGTTGGGGGGAATCGGTATACGAAGCGCTCGGCCAATGCTACCATCAAACCGAGATGTCCCCCGATGGGTATCTACCAGGCACTCAATACCTCCCTGGATAGGTCTTGTGAGGTGATGGCCTTTCACTCCATAGGGGTACTCGACGCCGACATTGACGAACACGCGGAGATGCTTGTCGGCCTCGATTCGGTTGCAGTTCTCAAGTCGGTAACCGTCCATGACCACGGCAGGATTGAGCGCGTTCACAGTAGGGCCGGTCGGCGGCAGAAATGCGTCGCATCCCCACACCAATGGGTTGACCTGTACAGCCACGGCTAGCCCTCCCCTTCTGTGTCAAGGAAATCACCGCTGTTCCCACGAGCCCAGAGAATGGTCGGCACTTGAGACACCTGTCCTACGCACGCGATCACGCGTTCTCGAAGGGCCTCGTAGGAATCATCCGCGAGCAGAGCCAATCCGTCGCGCGTTTCATCCGCATCGAGTCCGGCATTGCTGGCCTGCTCTTCTTCCAAGAAGGCCACCCACTTGTTGGGAAACCGCATACCCAGCCACTCTGAGTTAGCTACACACCATTCATGAGTCGGCGGTATCGCGGGAGTCCCAGGCTCACGTAGTAGGTCCTGGCATCGGTCAAGAAACGCGTCCAGACCTCCCTCGAGGTGGCCCAGCCCGTTCTTCAGTTTCTTCTTGGATATGTACGCGGCAGCGCCGGCCTTGACGGATTTCACGCAGTTCTCATAGCTCGCGTAAGCAGTGAAGACGATGACCGGGCAGTCCACTAGTTGATATGCGTGCAGGAAGTCCACGCCAGCTTCCACGTTGGGCTTAACGGTCTCCTTGTCTGTGAGCGGCAATTGCATGTCGAGCACGACGAGGTCTAAGGGATCCTCGCTCTGCGGGTCATGCTGGCTGGCGAGCTCGAGACCCTTCCTCAGGTTGTCGGCTTTCAGTACCCGAACTCCGAGCTTCTCGAGTTCCGGTGCGATGATCATTTCACGGAACTCCGGATCGTCCTCGATGATGAGCACCAAAGGTATTCGCGCTTCTTCAGCCATGGCTATTCCTCCGTTGCGGCAGGCAACCTCACGACAAAGTGAGCCCCCCTGCCAGGTTGACCGATTTCATCGATACTCCCGCCGTAGGCCCCACTGACCGTTTTCGCGTAGGATAGTCCGAGGCCGAGCCGGCCGGCAGGATGGCGGACGAACTTCTCGAAAAGCTTGGGCCGGATTGCGGGGAGGACTCCCGGGCCGTTGTCAAGAATATCAACGCGGCACATTCCCCGCTCTCGCGCCACGCGCACCTCGATACGTCCCTTGTCGGCGGGTGCGAAGTCTCGAGCATTTGCCAGGATCTCAAGGAAAAGGTTACCGATTTCGCCACGATTGCCAGACACCACCACGCTGCCCGGGGAGGATGAGAAATCTATTCTCGTATCGGCAACAAATCCAATTGTTTCTGCAAGTACGTCGTTTAGGTCTAGGCGCTCCTGCTCTTCAATGGCCAGCAAGTCGGCGCGGAGATGTCTCGATGCGAGCGTGCCTGCACGCGCGAAGAACTCGAGCGCCCGTTCCATTCCGGCGACCGCCTCTCCATGAGCGCCGTGAAGCTCGCGTTTGAGGATGGAAAGATGCGACTCGAAAGCGGCAGTACGCGTACTTAACGCATAGCTAACGCCGAAGGCCAACTGCTCGCTGATACTGGCCTCCTGCTCCTTGCGGCGGCGGTCAATGGCCTGCAGCATCAAACCGAAATCGCGGGAAAGCACTTGCAGGAGGTTTCGATCTTCCTCCGCGATCTCACAGGGATCGAGAAAAGTACGATCTGCAAGCACTGCCCCAACCAATTCCTTCTCCGCCATCACAGGAGCCAATACGTACTCCGCGGGGTCTTCGCCGGGTGGCACAAGCAGGTCCCTGAGTTGCGGACAGACAACGACATGGTCATCGTCCCGGCGGCACAAAGCCAACTGCGACTGATGGAAGACCGCGCGCAACACAGGCTCCTGATTCAGCTCAAGGACAAGGCCGTGGATGTGTCCCTGCAACGCGCCCGCAGTCGGCGCCTCATTCCGAGCAAGACAACGATCGATCTTCTCCTCAAGGGAAATCGCATCCGCCCCATCAAACAATGCCCTGGCAGTGGGTCTGTCAATGGCCCCTATTGCCATGACCGCATTCAGTCTGTCCGGGTCTCCTCTTTGCCTGAGGAAAAGAATGGCGCGGCTGAAGCGCAAGCATTCACCTGCGGTGATCCCCAGCAAGAATAACCGATTCAGCGCATCCTTGTCGGAAGTCCCCGCCATGGCCGCTTCGACCAGCACAAGGGACTGCATGGCCTTCAACTCACGGTTCAGATGCTGGCCCAGCCGCATCGCCTCGATGCAACGCCCTATCTTGAAAGCGAACTCGTTGACGATCCCGATGTCCTCGTCGGTGAGCCAATTGGGAATCGGGCTTAACGCTACGAGAACGCCTTCCACTTGGTCGCCTACGAGCACAGGCGCGACGTCTGTTCCGCCGATCCATTCCACAGCCTTTCGTTGCGCGCCATCGGGCACGGCGTCGAGAAGCTCTTGACGGGATATCGAGAAGTGTTCCTCCTGGTAATTCCTTGCGACCTGGGTTTGCCTAGTTCTGACCGCCTCGCCGACTAATCCAAGATCCGCGGGCAGAACAGGGGGGACTTCAATGCCCTCCCGTAGGGTGCCCTGGAAGGAATCCTCCACGTAGCAGAGCCTGGCGTTCTGCCGGTCGTAGCGGTAGAAGAGAATGGCGTGCGAGCACGTCAAGTCGAATACCATTTGGGCCGCAAGTCTCAGTACCTCGTTCTCCTGTCTTGCAGGCGCAATCTCCGGTGCGCTCCCGAACATCATTTGGTCCAGGCTACGGAAATCGTCTGCCATGAGGCGGCGTTCCTCAGTCCAAGCGAGCTGACCCAAGGCGTTGCTGAGCGCCCCGGCCACATGCCTCAGAGAGTCCTTCCGCCGTTCGGAAAAGAGCGTGTCGTCATCGAACTGCGCGCTCAGTGTGCCAAGCGTTCGCTGCGAGAAGACGAGCGGGAGTATGGCGTAGCTCGCTATCTTCTCCAACTCGAGGCTTGCGGCCTCTGTTAGGTCACCCTCAACACTGTCTTTTATGCTCTCAACAGAAGCCCTCGGTGCCCAAACCTCTTGGCGAGTGCTTGCTGCCGGGACAGACCCTATCCCATCGAGATCGAGCAGACGCCGTTCCGACGCGATCTCATAGTAAGGCCCGAATCCGGCGCGCTTGGTGAGGCAGTTTGACTTCCGGTCGAGAGTGCGGATATGCATCGAGACGGGCTTGAGCGCCTTTTGAACGCACGCGACGGCTTCCTGGAGAATGAGGTCCTCGGTGATTCTCTCGCCTCGTGTACCTTCTGCTGTCTGCGCCAGAAACTCGCGCACCGCGGTCTGCGCCTCCATCGAGAGTTGCTGGTCGCGGTTCTCCCGTGCTTCCTCGAAATTCTCACGCAAGTAGCGCCAGTACGGCTCGAGATCGTGTGTGAAGAGCCCTACGGGCTTCTCGTCAAAGAATGTGACATCTATGAGGAGTCTTGTTCCCGTGGCTCCGTCCGAGGTGCAAGACCACAGGAAATGCGACGGAGTCTCTCCTGGCGTGAATGCCGGCAAGACACGTCCCCCTTCGCCAGCTAGGACCTCCCTATACGGCACGGTTAATGCCTTGTGGCGCAAGAGTTTCGGAGGCGGCTCCGTACCCCGTTCCGTATTGGCGAGAAACAGGTGAAGGTCCTCGGTATCCGCAGGCTGGTAGTAGATGCACAGCGAAGCACAGGGCAACGCATCTTCCGACTGCCTTGCCATTGCTCGTGCCACCGCCATGACTTGTGCAAGCCTGTCGTGTGCTGGATGCGCTCTCTTCCACTCCTCCTCGACGAACTGGACGGCCTCGATAATAGCTAACACGCGCGTTCCCGCGCTATCGAGGAGCGCGGCCGTGTCGACTTCGACGGGGACGATCTTTCCATCTACCGGTAGCAGTTCGATCCCATTCATACGCACATCCGGGTGAATCTTGCCCTCCTGAATGAGCGCTTCTTCTTTCTCCTTGACTTGCGCGGCAATGCAGCCGGCGCACGGGATCCGGCGGTGGAGGAAGTTGTGGAAGCAACGCCAACATCGCTGTCCCCTAAAGTGCTCGATACGGGTCTTCTTTCTCACCCTGTTGTTTGCCCATAGTACATGGTAATCAGTATCTTCTATAGTGATACCCATACTCATATCATTGAGGATTTGCCCAACCAAAGGGCTCGTCGTCTGGAGTTCGTGAAGTTCTTTCTCGAGAGATATCTGTGCGATTACACCCGCCACTTCTTCCGTGCGCACATAGCTCGACGCGCCCGCATCCATGACCGGTTTGCGGATATCGCCCAGAGGTTTCAATGTATACCCCAGAATCCGCGTATCTTCAGGCAATCGCTTGCGAAGTTTGGCGATGAGGTCGAGTGCAGGCTTGATGCTGAGCCTGGAGGCGAGCGCGAGGTCCACCGCCACAACCTGGGGATTCTGCGCTGTCAGGCCATCGAGTTGTCTAAACGCTTCCGTCGCGTTGGCGGCTTCGTAGACAGCGCATCGCCCCCCGAACTGCTTCGCGATCTGCTCTCGAAGATCTGTGCGTATGTCGTCCTTGTCATCTACGATCAATACGGCAAAAGGGATGGTGCTGCCGCCATGCTGACAGTCCTCTGCTGCCTTGATCATCAGGCTTCTTCCTCCCCTTGGGTGATGGCCTGGTCCGTTTCCACAACAGGTAGCGTGAACTGGAACGTCGCCCCGCCGTACAGGCAGCATTCCGACAACTGAAGCTCGCCTTTGGCGTCCGTAACCAATCGCCGGGATACCGCCAAGCCAAGACCGGTGCCCCCGGGTCGTGTCGACACTCCCGATTCGAATACTGCGGTCCGGTGTTTCTCGTGAATACCAGGTCCATCATCGGTTACGGCTGCGACGAGCCTTCTACCACCAGTCTTCTCTCGAATCAACCGCAAACTAACCTTCACGCGGCCTCCTTGAGGGCAGTAGGCCTGGATCTGCTGACGTGCGTTCAGGACAAGGTTTCGCAATGCACATTCGAACGCCAGACGACGTCCATACACGTATTCCCCATCGGACATGTCCGTGTCCAATTCCATGGGAATATCCGGTGACTCCTCATGCTGCTGGCAGAGCTCGAAGAGGGCCTTCACTATCTGGTTCGGTGAGAACCGAACGTGGGCCGTCTTCTGCCCGGGCAATAGCTGCGTCATTGTCGCATGGGTCCTCATTGCGCCGAACCGCACCGTCTCCAATTCGCCGCCTCGAAGTGACGATGACCTGTCGGTGCGCCGGATGATTTCGAGGGGGCGCCGAAGATAGCCCGTGGCTTCGTGCGCGAGGAACTCGTAGTCTGAGGCGCGTTCGGCGCGTTCGCGCATCCGCTCGCAGCGTTGGTCCAGGAAACGGCCCAGAAGCGCAAGCTCGATAGAGCGTCGCACAAAGCGAAGCAGAGATTTCGAGAGCCCTGGATTGTCCGCAAAAGCAGCCTTCTTGCCGGAGAAGAGGAACGCGGCATAGCAGAACGGGCTTCTCGGGGGTGGGACGGGGCGCAGCCCAAGGACGCTCAAGTCTCGGTTCCATCCGCAGGCTGCCAGAAAGTAGACATATCTACCCTCATGCTTTCTTGCGTTATCCGTATCGGCATCCTGCCGGTAAATCGCCAGGTCGCGAATGGGGCTCTTGTGAAGCTTGAGCCGGTAATTCTGGAATCCCTCTACCATCTGGTTGTCGCCATGGGTGGCCACGATATTCACCGCGTGACCGTTCTTGTGGATCTCGAAGAGAATGGCCGCGCAGGGCGCGGCCTGGTCTCCTGCGGCTTTGCACAAGGCTTCAAGGGCAGTGCGGCAATCGCCAACAAACGAATGATATCTGGGTGCTTCATCGCGCGGCGCCGAACCGCGAGCTGACTCTTCGCGCGCTTCAGCCGCATCTTCTCCGCCAGAACCGGCCAATGCCTGAGAGAGCCCTGATTGGCGCGCGAGAACGGCACTCAAGGCTTCGAGACCCGTGCTGGCATCCCACTGGCCGAGGATGTGCAACGCATCCTTGCGGGAACGGACCTCAGTGAGATGCTCGTCTTGAAGGAGGTCCGCCGATTGATAGGTGAGAATCGTGTCCACGTAGGGCAACTTCTGAATCAGCAGCTCACTGACCTCTTGCCAATCGGTGTTAGGGGAATCCACTCTCACGAGCGCAAGAATGGCCTCGCTGTCGCTATCCGGATTCGCAGTACCGCTGCTGAAGCCATCGAGCCATTGGCTGACATCGTCTGCGTCTACCAGCCAATGGGTAGCGCATCCGCCATCGCGGAAGAAGTGATCAACCGAATCCGCTGCATCCACATCCTCGTTGATAATCAACACCTGCTTGTACAACGACACGGGGGCTAGCATCGGCTCTGGCGAAGCGCCAGCATGCCCTTCTGACGGCGCCTCTAGCAGCCGAGTCAGGCGCCCTCGCACCACCAAGCGTCCCTCAAGCATCGCCTCGGCGGGTTTGCTCACGATCTGGACTTGGATGCGATCCCCTACGTAGAGCCAGGACTCCTCCTCCTCACCTTCCAAGTTGAGACGCCGCAGGAACTCCTGCGAAATGATGTCCTCCGTCTCTTTGACCGGTACGCGAACATCAAACCCCATGTCCGTGAGGGCATAGATATTTGCCGTGGAAATCTCGGTGACCCCTGCAAGAACGGTGTCCCCTATCGCGACACGGTTGGCCGCTTCGATGATCGCGAGTCTGCGCGAAAAGGACCCTTTCTCTTCAGGCACTGGGAGAACTTGAATAGACTGGCCAACGAATACGCTGGATGGGTGCACATACGCGAGATCTTTGAGTATGACTGGTGGATGTGGACTAGCAAAGATCTCCCCGATCGGCACATTCCCCTCCGAGCCATCGGGAAACTCGATCGCCAGACCCTCCCCACATATCCGTCTAATTATTGTTCTTATAGATGACATGATCGCAACATATAACTATATATTATAACCGTGTGTAGAATGATGCATCACGCTGTTCAAAACCCACCGCGGTGAGATGCGGCCCCGCCCTTTCTGATCTCAACCGATACTGCCCCAATGAGCCAACCCGCGACCGCCGATGACTTCCTAGCCGCCATTATAGCCATTCTTCGTAAGGTAGTCAATGCCAACAATGCTCTTATGGTCGCCCTTTGACGTCGTATTATACCCAACAACAGACATCAAGAGCCATCCGCAGTGCTGTCTACGCTAGGTTGCCTCCATCTGGGGCAGCGAATCGTTTTGGACACTTGCGCGATTATACACGCTCTGCGCTATCCTGGTGAGGTGCTGCCGGCGTTTGGATGAAATGGACAGCATGGGTTTTCGGTTATCTTGTCCTTGGCGTCCACAATGTCCATGCTTCTCGGCAGTGAACGACCAAGACCAGGAGGACTGAGACACCTTGAGCGCCTTCACCCACAGCGCCGAGTACTACGAAGTCCTAACCAACGCCACAGCGCGTCTGGCGCGCGAGGGGCCATTGCTCGACGCGTGCCTCAACGAGGCGCCAGGACGCCGCGTGATCGATCTCGCCTGCGGGACCGGCTTGCACGCGCTGTTCTTCGCCGAGCGCGGCGCGGCGGTCACGGCGGTCGACTTGAGTCCGGACATGGTGGCCCACGCGTCGCGCGTGCGGCGACACGACGGCATCGTCTATCGCGTTGAGGACATGCGCAACGTCACCGGCGGCCCTTGGGACCTCATCCTCTGTTTGGGCAACTCGCTGTCGCTTCTCGCATCGGAACAGGACCTCGCGGCGATGTTCGCGCACCTCTCGGGGCAGCTCGCGCCGGGCGGCCTCATGCTCACGCAAACGCTCAACTACGCGGCGCCGCAGGCCGCGCAGCCGCGCCATCGCATCGAGGAGGTCACGGCCGGTGACACCACTGTGACGGCCGTCAAGAGCCTGGTGCCCCGCGGCAACCGAACGCTGCTATCGTTGACCTTTTTCGCAACGCAACGCGACGCGGTCGACACGGTGGCCGAGGCGGCGGTGCTCCGGAATTGGTCGATCGAGGAACTGTGCCGAGCCATCGAGCAGGCCGGACTCGATGTGAGGGAATCCTTCGGTGCCTTCGACCGGAGTTCGTACGATCCGACCCAATCGCCCGACATCATCCTCAGGATCGTGAAGCCTGCGTCGTAGCGGAAACCGCGCCTCGGCTCATAGCGGACCCGTGGACATGACAGGACTGAGTTCCTCGATGGCGTTGTGCTCGATCCGGTACTGGTAGAGATCTTCGAGGTCCTTGTACACCTGGAACACCTGGAAGAAGCCGTGCCAGTGCGCGTAGTCGGGGCCGTTCATGGCAGCGCCTTGACGCGCCCGGCGGCCGGTGTGGTGCCACAGGTAGTAGTAGAGCTCCTGGAACGGATCCTTCCAGGGGTCCTCCTTCAGCAGCTTCTTCTCCTTGAGTTCGCTGAGCATGGCGGTAGCCTTGTCGTAATAGAGGTTGTACAACGCCACCGCGTTGTCCAGCGAGGCCATGATCGCCTCGGTGTGTGTCGAGCTGTGGCAACTTCGGCAAACCTGCACCATCAACGCGCGTCCCTTTTCTCCGTCGCCCCGTTCGCCGCTGCGCACCTCGCTGCGGACGTGCATGAGGTCCCACTTCAGTCGGTCATTGATATTGTGCGTGGTTGAGAGGAGGCCGGTGCCGCTCATGTGGCACGTGGCGCAGGTCGGACCTGTGAAGTCGCCGGGTTCCCAGGCGTCTGGCGAGGAGTCCCAGTTCCACTCATCGCCGTGGGTGAGGAAGATCTGCCCGTGCTTACTGCTCAGGTAGATCTCGATATCCGGATGGTCCGGGCCGAGGTGGCAACTGGCGCATGCCTCGGGCTTTCGGGCCTCGGCGAGAGCGAATTGGTGACGGGTATGACAGACGGTGCAGTTGCCGATGCTGCCGTCCGGATACCGTGTGCCGACGCCGCCCGGCCAGGTCTCCTCGATGGGTTTCTTGTTCGGCCCCAGTTTCACTTCACCGCCGTGACACATCTGGCATCCCGCGGCGCGGGAGGCGCGGTTCGACGGTGCGGTGCGCGGATTCCCGAGAAACTCGGCGCCCTCAAAATGGTACATCAAGCGATCCATCCCCGGATCGTCGACCACGGGCGCGCTAGCCATCCGGGCGTGGCCACTTTTCGAGAACTGCTCGACCTCGGCGGGATGGCACTTGGCGCAGGTCTGCGACGAGACCAGGGGCGAGATGTAGATGATACTGCCCTTGAGGCCCGGGCACTGATCCGCCGTGGGCGAGGTCGCCGGCACCACGTGGCAGTCGTAGCACGAGATACTTACATGCGCCATGCGGCCGATGCGCCACCCTTCGACGATGCCCGGGGTCTCCTTGGCATGACACTCGATGCAGCGCGCTTCATCGGCCGTGAAGCCTCGGTGCACCGTCAGATCGCGTTCGCCGCCCAAGGGTGCCGGCAGCGCCCGCGCGGCCTCGAGGTCGGCATCCTGTGCCGAGGAAACGCCCAGTACGAGCGTCAGCGCGAATGCCCATGCCATCGCACATCCCGTCCGGAAGTTCATGTTCTGGCCTCCTTTCTCGTTCAGGGCGCGGTCCTTTTCTCGAGAACGGCGCGCAAGTCACCGTGGCCGGTTTCCGCGTGACAACCGATGCACGTCTCCGTGGTCTGGCCCACCTCGTAGTCGCGGTGCGCGGTGATGGCTTTGAGCGGCACACCAGGCGCCACCAGCTCGACGTGGCACTGTCGGCAGCCCGACTCGTAGGTGTACGCCTCGTGCCGCTCAAGGTTGGCCACCCAGTCGGGCTCATGACCGAGGAGGTGGTAGTAGATGTCTTTGGTGCCGCTGGTGCCCTTGGCCCAGAAGTAGGCCACGATACCCTCTTCGGGATCGGGCAAGTGGCACTCGACACACGTCGCGGCGATACTGCCGTGCGCGGCGCTTCCGTGAGGGGCCTGGGCCCAGGTTTCGCGGAAGACCTCCATCTCGTGGCAAGCGGAGCAGAAGCGGACGGTGCTCGTCAGCTCCAACATCGTCATCCCCGCCGTACCGCCGATGACGCCCGCAACGCCCAGAGCGGCGAGGAAGAAGACAAGGCACACGAAGCGCAGGATCCGGACACGGCGCCCCGACGTGAGCCTGCCGCTCTGTCCCGTCTGCCGGGGCTCATCCATCCCGTGTTGCCCTCCTGGCCGCCGCGACTCTATCAGAAAAGGTGCCCCGAGGCAATAGGTAGAGCCTTGGCCCTGGGTGTCCCGTGGTACCGCCGATGCCGGCGTCCACGCCCAGGGCGCCGAGGAGAAGGGCAAGGCACACGAGGCGGAAGAGCCAGGCACGGCCCCGTGAATTCCTCCGTTCTTGGCATCTGTCTCCTCGGTTTTCAGTCGTGAAATTCGGACTCTTCACGGCCGAGACGTTGTTAGAAAGCGCCGTCCGGGGCAAGGTGTAGGATTGTGGCGCGGCCCGGGCTAGGGTTCCGGCACGTCTTGGGCGATGATCTCGGCCAGGATGGGGGTGACCAGATCGGCGAAGAGGCGGTTACCGGCGACGGTGAAGTGCACGTCTGTAGAGAAATAGAGGCCCGGTTCGTCCTGGCGATCACGGAATCCCTGAACGCCGTCGACATAGCACGGCACGCCGGCCCGGTCACAGGCGCGCATGACTACGCGCTCGGGTAGCGTGTTATGGAACGCGGCATCCGGCACGTCGTAGCCCATGCGCCCGAGATTCCGGCGGGCCTCTGCGTTGACATAGGGCCCGTGAGGGGTGACGAGGGCCACGGCGTGACCGCCCTCGCGCCGCGCGAGCCGGTTGATCCGCTTGAAGTGTGAGGCCATGCCGTCGATGGCCTCGCGGCACTGAACGGAGTCGATTCCATCGGGCGAGTCAAAGGCGGCCGGCCAGAAGTATCGCGGACTGCTCATGGCGATGCTGACCGACCAGGGGTTTAGTTCGCCCCGGAAATACGCTCCCAGCACCTCGACGGGCAGCGACTCGAATCGACGTTTCGCCAGCGGCGGGCTGTCGCGATACATGGCGGCTGCAGCCTCCACCAGTGTGCGCCGGTGTTGCTCGGCACTCTCGACCGTGGGCGTGTCGGGGATACGGAACTCTGCGTTCATCCGGTACTCATGCCATAGCGCGGCGACACCGGCCAGCTCGGGGAGCAACGTGGTGTACCAAGGAATGAACACGCCCATCGCCTGGATCGCGTCATCCCCCTGAAGATGGGCGATCACCACGAGATTGGGGCACAGGCGAGGAATGGCGCATTCGGCGAGCCGCCGCTGTTCCGCGGGGCCGGAGCCGGGCCGGCCGCCGTTGACCACTTCAACATCGAATCCGCGATCACGGAGGCGCCGCTCGACGACCTTGACCCAGGTATCCTCGAGCTCGACGCCGGAACCGTACACAAACGAATCGCCAATGACGAGAATCCGGTAGTGCGGGCTGGGGCCGAGTGTCACCTCATGGTCTCGAAGACCCAAGGAGTTGACGCGTTCCGTGTACGAGAAGATGGGATAGTCGAACTGGCGCACCGAATGCGGGAGGAGTACCAGGCCGCGCTTCGGTATCGCCAACAGCGGAACAAGACGGCCGACGGCCCAATCGGTTGCGAAGACCAGCGCTGCCGCGACCACCAGCCCGAGCACGAGCTCCGCACTGCGGATAGCGCCTCTCTTCAGTAGCGTCACCGGGAACCCTCCCCGCGCACCGACGAATTGTGGGTAACTCGTAGGCACTATACACGGAGCGCGGAGGGTCGTGCACGCAACGCCCGAACCTTGCCGAATGCCGGTTCTTGATCAGAGGAACGCGGGCGCTATGACACCGCAGACGTTCGCCAGCGTCTCGGTGACGGGGCCCTTGCCGGGATACTTGATGAACTCGACGTGGCCGTCGAGAAAGAGGGTGTTGCATCCTCCCGGGGCATGGTTGAAATAGGGAATGCCGACGCCCGTGCCGATCATGTCGAGCATGATGGGCATCTCGCTCTGCCCTTTGGCCGAACTGCCGGCGTCGGCGACGTTCGTGATCAAGAAGCGCTCGATCCCTTCGCGCAAGCGGTAGACGATGTTCCCGCCCGCGTTCCCGTGTAAGGCGCCGCCGATCTCGCGCTCCACCAGGACGTCGTTTTCGGTGGCGGTTGCGGGGTCCGACAGCAGCGGCATCACGATCTGTTCGAACGTCAGCGCCAGTTGGACGGGCACCAGGACATGCATGTCCACCGACGCCAACTTGGGAAACAACACCGCAAGGCCTCCGGTGATGCCGGGGGCAACAACGTCGAAGTAGCCGTTGTATTCCGGTTTGTCATCGGTTCGATCGAAGAGCCAGCCGAAATACGCGTAGCTGTCGGCAATCAAGTACGCTCTCGTGTCGAGACGCCATTCGCCGACCCGCGCCGGATTCTCCTGGGCCGTGTACTTCAGGTCCTCTACCGTGCAGTCCGGGTCCGAGGGACACACGGCGATGCTGGGATCCGTCAGGTACTCCGGATAGATGGCAGCCACGCGCGGGCCGAGACAGAAATCCAACTCGCCCTCGTGGTCCACCGTCTGCATCGGCGGGAAGTACTGGCCGACCGCCTCGTCGGCATACATTTTGTACACGATGCCCCATTGCTTGAGATTGTTTTGGCAGCTCGAGCGCCGGGCGGACTCCCGGGCTCGGGCCAACGCCGGCAACAAGATCGCCGCCAGAATTCCGATGATGGCGATGACGACCAACAACTCGATGAGTGTGAAACCGCTGGAACGCATGGGCACTCCCCTCCCTTTGGCGGCTGCACCCTCCGGTGCCGCCGACCGTGTCGCCTCGGCCCTTCGGCGCCCTGGGCCGCATGCCAAGAACGACACGGGAGCCACAAACCCGGAATCCGCATCGGTCGACATCGTCGCTGAGAGTCAGGGAACATCCGCCTTCATCCGAGGTCTACCGATTGTGGTTCGCAGGCTTACCTAGTGCAGAGTATAGCACTGGGGTCTCAAAAAGACTAGCGTCGCGAAAACCCCCGACTCGCTCGGACAGCCCGATTCCGCCGTCCTCACTCGACGCGGATGAGGCGATGGGCGGTGTAGGTGTGGCCGAACATGTCGGTGGTGCGCACGGTGATCCGGTGCACACCGATGTCGAGGCCGTCCGGTAGGGGCGCGGTCCAGATATGTAGGCTATCCTTGGGTTTCGAGGTGCGCCGGAAGAGGTTCTCGGGCAGCTTGTTCTCGAAGGCGATGACCTGTTCGAGGTACGGATCGGCCATGGGCGTGCGTTGCATCGGAATCCACGCGCCGGCCGAGTCGAGTTGCATCTCGACGGTCGACCGCTCGGAGCCGAGGAAGACGTTCGCAACGACGGGCATGTCGGCCGTCTGGCCGGCGGCGGCCACCTCGGGCGTGTAGATGGTCATCTGGTAATCGGCAGGGCGCCGGGCGGCCTTGTACTCGATGGCGTAGTCGACGCCGTCGAAGGTGAGTATCGAGTAGCCGTTGGGTGCGCCGTCGGCCATGAGCGTGGGTGGGATGCCTTGCTCGTCGGGAGCGCCGCACCACCAACTGCCGCACACGGCGCCGGCCACGAAGTGATGGTGGGGCTCATGGCCGTGCCAGCCGGCGTCTTCATTGAGGAAGTACTGTTCGAGGGTGTGCCAGTGGGCGCTGGCCGAGAAGGTGTGGGGATAGGTTTCGAGCAGGGCGAACAAGTCGGCTCTATCGCGGACGTCCAGGAGGGGGATGTGCATGAGCAGCACGATGAGCCGATCCTTGGGCACGAAGGCGAGATCGTTGCGGATGAATCCAAGTTGCTTTTCGCCGATCTCGCCGTGATAGCCATCGCCGTCCCAACAGACGTCGTCGAGAATGATGAAATGGACCTTGCCGCAGTTGAAGGCGTAGTACTCGGGGCCGTAGAGGCGTCGATAGGTCTCGCTGGATAGTGTGTCGTCGGGCACGTCCTGGTTGGTATCGTGATTGCCCTGGACGTTGTGCCAAGGAATGCCGATCTGGCCGACCACTCGATTGATCGGCTGGAAACAGGAGAGGTCATTGGACACCACGTCGCCCAACGATGTGCCGAACGCGGCGTCGAACCCAATCAGTTCTTCAACGACGTCGTGGGACACGTAGTCGACCTCGCGCTGGTTGTGGGGCTGAGGGTCGCCGAAGAAGAGGGCTCTGAATTGCCTGGACTCGCGATGGCGGTAGAGCGGGAAGTCCAAGGAATCGGGCAGGGGCCCCGTCGGTGCGATGCCGGCATATTTGAGCGGAGGCGAGCCGGCCGGCTTGTGGATGTAATGAAACTTGGGAAAGTTGTTCTCGTCCACAGGCAAACGCCAGTGTCGCGGCTTGATGACGAAGACGATCGTGCTGTCGTCAACCCGCAGCTCGTAACGCCCCTTCGAGTCGGTCTGCACTACGTCGCGGCCGTTGGAAACGCAGACATGGCCGACGCCCGGCTCGGAACGCTCGCGCACGCCATTTCCGTTCCGGTCGTTGAACACGACGCCGTGAGCCTTGAGCAACTCAGCCTCGGCATAGCCGGCTAGCGCCAAGATCGCGACCAGCGCGGTTGCCGCGCAGATGCTCATGCACCGGTTCGAACGCTCCTTGATTCGCCGTGAGGTGACACGCATGGTTCTGGTTCTCCTCGGTGATCGCCGCTGTGTTTGCAGAGCTGCACCTACGGCTCGGATGATACCACGCGTAGTCGAGGGCCTGTCCAGTCCGACTACTGCTTGCGTAGCGGCAGGATGAGCGCGCTGGCGTGTGCCGGGCCGGCATGGACGGCGTTGTGCGCCACGCGCGATTCGGCGCCTTCGTCGAGGAAGTCCGCGCCGGTGTTGGGATTGAGCGCGAAGCGCGGAAAGTTGCTGCTCGACACGTGCAGGCCGACGCGGTGTCCCGGCGCGAAGATGATGCTCGTGCTCCACAAGTCGATCTCGATATCGACCACGTCGCCCGGTGTGTAGGGCACGGTTCGATCGAGGCCCTCGCGCGATTTTAGTCGCCGGATGCCGTCGAGGACATTGATGATGCGGCCGTCCGGCTCGGGATAGATGTCCACCAACTTGGCCGTGAAATCCGTATCGGGCGCATCCGTCGAGACGAACAGCGTGACGGAAATCCGGCCGACGACTTCGAGCGGCTGTTCGAGCGGCGCCGTGGCAAACTGGAGGAAGTCCTTGCGCGTTTCACTGTACTTGCGCTGGTCCCACGGGCCTGCAGGCACGTTGAAGAACAGGTTCCCGCCGCCGTGCGTCGGATATGGATCCTTCGGATCGTACGTGAACGCCCACGACGTGTCCTCCGTGGCCGTCGCTTCGCGCGCCATGCCGCCGTCGGCCTGGAACTGGAACGGCGTCGGCACGGTTTCGAAAGGCGGCCAGGTGGCGGCGGTACGCCACTCATTGCCCGGCGCGTCCGCCGGCGTATCGGCGCCTAGGACGAAATACTGCACTTTCGGTATCGCTTCGAGCGCCGCACAGTCGCCCTTCAAGTGGCAATCGAAGAAGGCCCGTCGGAGCTTGCCGGCGCTTGGGCCGCCGCCATCGCGAAACCGGTAATCCGGCGTCGCCATGCCGTTGTGCGTTCTGGCCGTCATGATGAGGTAGTTCCGGCCGCGCGCGCCGGGGCCTCCATGTTGTTCGCGAGCGATGAAGGCGTCGAGGGTACCCTGCAGAAAGATGTCATACCATTTCCCCGTGAGCACCGCCGGGGCGGTGATGTCCTCGGCGTGCGCAACGGTGTTGTAGAAATCCCAGAACTCACTATAGATCGGATGGGCCTTGTAGGTGGGCAAGATGTGCGGCTGGAAAACGGCCGAGAGCCATCCGGTCACGAGGTTCTGTCGAAGCACGCCGCCGTAATACAGGGCGTGTTCGTAGAAGCTGGCCGGGGCGACGCCGATGCACTGTGCACCGAGATCGGATGTCGACGCGCCTAGGAGCATCGCCGTCATGCCGAGACCGGAATCGCCCATGGAGCCAACGTGGCCGTTACACCACGGCTGGGCACGAATCCAGGCCACGGTATCGGCGCCATCGTGCATATCCTCGCGCCATCCGTCGGCGTAGAACACATCGGTCTTGCCTTCGCTCGTGCCCATGCCGCGCACGTCTTGAAACACGATTGCGTAGCCGGCGTCCCGCAGGCCGTTCTTCACCTCGCCTTGCGCGGGGAAGTACCGGCCGTACACGCTGCGGTACAGGAGCGCCGGCCACGGCCCGGTGCCCTGCTCCGGCAGGTACACGTCGGTGGCGAGACGCGTGCCGTCGGTCATGGGCACGCGCTCCTGCAAGTCCGGATCGACGGCGAACGTCGAGAATGCCAGCGTGCAGAGGTATAACGCCAGCGTCAGGCACCGTACAAGGCGTCGATACATGGTATTCCTCACTCTTTCGAGGGGCCACGCCCTGCGAATCCGACCGCGAGGCGGCCGGATAGGTTTCCCTAGGCCCGGTCCACGATGAACGGGGTGGTCGTAGGGCCTTGCGGCAACACCGCCACGGGCGGCCAGCGGCCCGCGGCACGTACCGCCGCGTCTACGGCCTCCTGGAACGCATCGATGGGCGTCAGGTGGCACGCGCGCACCACGTCGTCCGGCAACTCCGAGTATAGGGCGACGGAACACCGCCGTCGAATCCGGGCCAGCACTTGGGCCTGCCACTGGTCGAGCACGGGCGCTTCGAGCTCTCGGAGATACGTATCGAGTTCCCCGATCGAGTCCGCACTTGCCAGGAGTTCGCGGAACCGGCCCACATCCGGCACACCGTCGCGACATTCGCTTGCCATCACGATGATGCCCTCCTCGTCGACAATGCGTTCCGCGGCCGCCATGCCCTTCACGGACTGATAGAGATTCTGGTCGAGGGGAAATCCGCTGTTGGAGGCAATCACCACCGGAAACACGTCGTTCACGGGCACCATGCTGTCTTCGCGCACGCGGGCGCACCCCACGCGGTGGGCCGCTTCGTAGTGCCCGGCGAAGATACCGGTGATGGCCTTGTCGGCATTGAGCGTGACGTTCACGAGAAAGTCCGGCGGACAGAGCGCTACCGCTTCGCCAAGGGCGGCCTGGAGCGGATTGTCCTCGAGTCGGCCGTAGGCGCTGCACGGATGAGCGATGAGATCATAGCGGTGCAAGCCGAAGATCGTCTCGATGCCGGCCACGCCCGGCGCGACGGCCTTCGGCCCGCCCGAGAAGCCGGCGAAGAAGTGGGGCTCGATGAAGCCGACGACGATCCGCTTGTCGGCCTCGACGTAGGCGCGATTGAATGCCACCGAGACGCCATCCGCGCTACGACCCACGACGGTATGGAGTGAGCCATCGAAAGCATCATGGTTCTCGATACGCACGCGGTGTCTCACGTCATTCCCGAACATCGCGTCGAGTTCGGCGGGCGTATTGGCCCGATGCGTACCGTTCCCCACAAGCACGGTGACACGCTCGGCCGGAGTCGGCAACTCATCGAGCAGCCACGGAATGAGCTGCCGGTTCGGCACCGGACGCGTCCCGTCCGACGTTACCACGACCACGCAGTCGCCCGGGGCCACGACCTCGCGCAGCGGCGCGGATGCGATGGGGGAGCGGCATGCCTCGACGAACGCGGCACGCGCGTCCGCCAAGGGCGGGGTATGTCTCGGGGTAAGGACGCGCCAGTCGGCCAGATCCGGGTCCAGCACGAGGGGTAATGGGCGTTCGCCATAGTCGATCAAACACGTGGGCGGCATTGACATCTCCCATTGGTCCGGTACATCGTCCACGCTCCGGGCCGGCGAGTCAAGGGATTTGCCGAATTCACCGTTTTTCACTTGACACGCGAGGCGACTTTTTGGCACTCTTATCAGAGTGTGTCGGTGGCTGTTCTTGTCGGACGTGGGTGGGCTTTGTACGAGCGATAGCGCAAAACTGGAGGAGGATTTTCCATGAAACGGGTACTCGTTGGGGTGTTAGCTCTGTGTCTCGTGGGCACGTGGGCCGTCGCCGCGAAGAAATCCGACGACGGTTCCGAACCGATCAAGATCGGCGCCATCTTTGCCGTCACGGGCCCGGCCTCATTCCTCGGGGCCCCGGAAGAGAAGACGGTGCGGATGATGGTGGACGAGATCAACGCCGCGGGAGGCGTGTTGGGGCGCAAGGTCGAGGTCATCATCAAGGATAGCGGCGCCAGTCCTGAGAAGGCCGTGTCGTTCGCCAAGCAACTGATTGAGGAAGACAAGGTTTTGGCCATCATCGGCCCCACGACGAGCGGCGAGACCATGCAGATCAAAGGGCTCTGCGAAGAGAACGAGATGATCCTCGTCTCGGCGGCAGCGGCCGAGGTGATCGTGAATCCGGTGGCCAAATATGTGTTCAAGACCCCGCAGAAGGACAGTCAGGCCGTCACGTGGATCTTCAACACGATGAAGGATATGGGCATCAGCAAGTTCGCCATTGTGAGCAGCAACGACGGTTTCGGTGCGGCAGGCAAAGCCCAGCTCGAGCAGATGGCGGGCCCGGCGGGCATGGAAATCCTGGCCAACGAGGTGTACGACAAGCAGGCGACCGATCTCACGGATATCCTGACGAAGATCAAGGGTACCGCCGGTGTGCAAGCGGTGATAAACTGGTCCATCGTGCCGGCACAAGCGATCGTATGCAAGAATATGAAACAGATCGGCCTGGACGTTCCTCTGTTCCAGAGCCACGGCTTCGGCAACCCGAAATATGTCGAACAGGCTGGCGTAGCGGCGGAAGGCACGCTGTTCCCGGCGGGCCGGCTGCTGGTCGTGGACGAACTCCCCGCCGATCACCCGCAGAAGAAGCTCTTGGCCGACTACAAAGAGCAGTATGAGGCCCTGTACAAAGAGAATGTGAGCACCTTCGGCGGCCATGCTTACGATGCCCTGACGGTGGTTCTCGCCGGCATTCGCGCCGCGAACTCGACGGATCGCGCCAAGGTGCGCGATGCCATCGAGAACCTCAAAGGGCTGCCCGGCACGGCCGGCATCTTCAATTTCTCGCCGGAAGACCACACCGGTCTGGACCTGAGTGCCTTCGAGATGCTGGTGGTCAAGGATGGGAAGTTCACCATCTATAAGAAGTAGTGAACCGTCGTTCGCGGCGGAGTCTTTGGAGAAGTGAGGCAGGGGTCCCGGGCGGCTGGCCCGCCCGGGGCCTCAGGCCTACGACGAGCGCATGTTGTCCGCCTTGGGGGGCGGTTGCGCTCGAGCAGCTTTATGGATCCAGGAATTCTTGCGCTTCAATACTTGTTGTCCGGCATCACCAAGGGCAGCATCTACGCGGTGGTGGCGATCGGGTTCAACCTGATCTACAGCGCGACCGGTGTGCTCAATTTCGCCCAGGGGGAGTTCGTGATGCTGGGCGGCATGACGGCGGTTTCGCTGGCGGTGTTCTTGCCACTGCCGGTGGCCGTGCCCGCCTCGGTGGTGATCGTCGCATTTGTCGGATGCCTTCTCGAGATTTTGCTGTTCCGTCGACTCCGCCACCACTCGATTCTTCACATGATCATCATTACCATGGGCTTGTCCATCGTGATCCAGGAAGCCGCGCTCCACATCTGGGACGAGAAGGTTCGATCCCTGCCCTACTTCACCGGGAACGAGATCTCGTCGATTCGGTTCATGGGTGCCGCAGTTTCCCCGCAAGTGCTCTGGGTGCTGGGCGCGGTGAGTATTTCCGTGTGTTTGCTCCACGCCTTCCTCAAATACACGTTGCGCGGCCGGGCGATGCGGGCCTGCTCCTCCAATCCGGAAGCGGCCATGCTCGCCGGCATCAACACCTCGAACATGCGCACCTTGTCCTTTGGCCTGAGCGCCGGCCTCGGCGCCCTGGCCGGATGCGTCATCTCACCCATCACGATGACACAGTACGAAGTGGGCGCGCCCTTGGCCATCAAAGGTTTTGCCGCGGCGATCCTCGGCGGCCTCGGCAATCCCATGGCCGCCGTGCTCGGCGGCCTCCTGGTGGGCGTGCTCGAGGCATTCAGCGTCAGCAAGCTGCCTGCGGCCTATAGCGACGTAACGGCCTTCGCCGTGCTCGTGCTGGTGCTGTTCATCCGTCCGCACGGACTGTTTGGCAGGCCCGCCGGCGAAAACGTGAGGGAATGCTAGCGTGAATTGGAAGTCGGTTATCCCCGTTGCGATCCTGCTGGCCACGATCATCGCGGTGCAGGGGGTAACCCATGCCTTAGACAAGGACTATTACCTTACCCAGCTCACGATGGCCGTCTACTACTCGATGGTCGTCATCGCCCTGTGTCTTGTCATGGGATACGCCGGCCAGGTGTCGCTGGGGCACGGGGCTTTTTTCGCCGTCGGTGGATACACGACCGCTTTCTTGACGACCCATTCGTTCTCGCCGTATGAAGGCACGGTGTGGGCGGGATGGTTGAAGCAGGCGCACGTTTTCATTCTCAAAGACGACCTCTTCGGCAATCCGATTATGACGGTGACACCGTGGGCGGCGTTTACGGTGGCCCTGGCGCTGACGGCCCTGGTGGCGTGTCTCATCGGCTATCCGGCCCTCCGGCTCACCGGGCACTATCTGGCCATGGCGACCTTGGGCTTCGGCCTGATCGTTTACAAGATCATCCTAGGCACGTCGTGGCTGGGCGCGGCGGACGGCATCACGAACGTGCCGTCCTGGACCCTCGTCAAGGGTCTAACCGTTTGTGGCAAGCGCGACGCGCGCATCGAGAATTACTACATTGCCTGCGGACTCGTCTTGCTGCTCATTCTGCTCTTGCGCAACCTGCTGCGATCTCGTGTAGGCCGTGCCCTTCAGGCGATGCATGATCGCGAAACGGCGGCCAACACCATGGGGATCAACACGTCCGCGATCAAGCTCAAGGCCTTCGTGCTGAGCGCGATGGTGTCGGCTGTGGCCGGTGTGTTCTTCACGCACTACACCGGTGGCATCGGGCCATCTGAGGCGGGCGCCCTGAAATCCGTCCGTTACGTCGCGCTAACGGCGGCCGGCGGTATGACCAACCTGTGGAGTGTGGCCGCGGTCAGCACGACGATCAACTTCCTATCGCTGCGCGATTTCTTCGGGTCGTACGACAACGCCGTGTTCGGCGGACTCCTAATCATCATCATCTCGGTGTCGCCCGAAGGACCGCTCAAGCCGCTCGGCCACTGGATACGGCGTGTGTCGCAAGGCCGTGCCGCAGCCAAGGGAGTCGACCATGGCGCTGCTTGACGTCCAGAACGTGCATCGGGCTTTCGGCGGCGTTGTGGCCGTGAATCGCGCCTCGTTCCAGGTGGAACCGGGCAAGATCAAGTCCATTATCGGCCCGAATGGCGCCGGCAAGACCACCCTGTTCAATATCATCTCCGGCGTGTTGGCCTCGGAGAGCGGCCGGATCCTGTTCAAGGGCAAGAACATCCGCGGGCGCCGGCCGTACCGGATTGCCGAGGCGGGGATCTCGCGCACGTTCCAGAATCCGAGTCTGTTCCTGCAGATGAGCGTCCTCGAAAATGTGATGGTGGGCCGCCACGCGCGAAGCCGCTGCGGCTTCGCCAGTTGCTGCCTGAGTTGGCCGTGGCAGCGGCGCGAGGAACGGGCGATCCGCGAGGCCGCCCTGGCCGAGATGGCCTTCGTCGGTGTCGAGGCCGAGGGTCATGCGCCGGCCGGTTCGCTGGCGTTTGGCCGCCGCCGCATGATCGAGCTCGCCCGAGCCCTGGCCACCGAACCGGAACTCCTGCTGCTCGACGAGCCGGCCAGCGGGCTCAACACCAGAGAGACCGATGATCTCGGCGAGCTGATTCGTCGGATTCGCGATCGGGGCATCACCGTGTTGCTGGTCGAACACGACATGGCCCTGGTTATGGACATTTCGGACGAGATTCTCGTGCTGCACAACGGCGCCGTGTTAGCCGAAGGCGCGCCCGCCGAGGTCCAGAACGACCCCCGCGTCATTTCCGTCTATCTGGGAGAGGACTTTCAGCATGCTGCTGCAGGTTAAGAATCTGCGCTCCGGCTACGGGAGTCTCGAGGTCGTGCACGGCATCAGCCTGCACGTGTGCGCCGGCGAGATCGTCGGACTCCTCGGGGCCAACGGCGCCGGCAAGTCCTCGTTGTTGAAATCCATTGTCGGACTGCTCTCGCCATGGCGCGGCGAGATCTACGTGAACAACCGCCGCACCTTCGGCCAACCCGCCTGGCGCGGTGTGAGCCACTCGATGGTTCTTGTGCCGGAGGGCCGCCAGGTCTTCGGCGATATGACCGTCCGCGAGAATCTCTTGATGGGCGGCTTTCATAATCCGGATCGCAAAATGACACTCGACGTGGTGCTCGAGCGCTTCCCGAGACTCGGCGAGCGTCTCGGCCAGATGGCCGGCACGTTGTCCGGCGGCGAGCAGCAGATGCTGGCCTTCGGGCGCGCGCTCATGGCGCGGCCGCGCCTCCTGCTGCTCGACGAACCGTCGATGGGGCTCGCGCCGCTCATGGTGAAGGAGGTCTTCAACGAGATTCTCAAGATGAAAGACCTTGGCGTCACCGTGCTCCTCGTCGAACAAAACGCCGCCGCAACGCTCAAGATCGCCGATCGCGCGTACGTGATGGAAACCGGCGACATCATCATCGAGGGCCTCGCGTCGGATTTGCTGCACAATCCGGAGGTCAAGCGAGCGTATCTCGGCAAAGGCTACAAGGAGGTCTGGGAATGAGTGTGTTCGACCGACGCTACGAGATGATGCCACGCGCCGAACTCGAGCAACTCCAGCTCGAGCGGCTTCAGGCGCTCCTGGTGCGCGTCCGCCGTAGCGTGCGCCGCTATCGCGAACGCCTCGCCGACATCCGCGTCGAGACCCTCGCCGATGTCGCCCAACTGCCCGTGACCACGCCGGACGACATGGTCGAAGCCTTTCCCTACGGCATGTTTGCCTTGCCGCTGCGCGAAGTCATCCGCCTGCACTCGACCATGGGCCCCGACGGCCGCCCGCTGGTGATCGGCCATACGCGCAACGACCTGGCCCAGTGGGGCCGCCTCGCCGCGCGCCAGTTCGCCGCCGGCGGCGTCACCGCCAACGACGTGATCCAAGTCTGCCTCGGCGAAGGACTCCAACGCGGCACGTCCGGCTACGAACTCGGCGCGGAACAGATCCAGGCGCCCGTCATCGCCGAGGATCCGTTCCATATCGACTACCAGTTGGCCATGCTTCAGAACTACCGGCCCACCATGCTCGTCACGACGCCGACCAACGCCATCGAACTCGTCCGGATGATGGAGCAGCGCAAAATCGATCCGCCGTCCTTGAACCTACGCACGGTGTTGCTGTCGCGGCCCGTCGACGACGAGACGCGCGACCAGATCCGCGCCGGACTGCTCGTCGCCGTCAAATGCAACTTCGGCGTCGACGAGGTGCTGAATCCGGGCCTGTGCGTCGAGTGCGAGTCCGGCCAGTTCCACGTGAACGAGGACCATTTTCTCGTTGAGACGCACTCCGGCGAACTCATCGTGACCACGCTCGGCCGCGAGGCCATGCCGCTCCTGCGGTACGCGACGCGTGTCTCGTGCGAGATCGTCCACGAGAAGTGCTCTTGCGGACGCACCGGCGCCATCCTCAAACCGGGCCCGCGGCTGGACCGGCGGCTCCGCGTCCGCGAGATGTCGGTCTACGAAGAGCAGATCGCCGAAGTGCTCAACCAGATGCTGCCCGCCGAGCGGCCCTTCCGGATCGACGTGCTCGAACGCCAGGTGCTCATTTCCGTCCAGATGACCGCCGACATCTTCACCGACACCGTGTGGCCCATCGCCAATCTCCAGCGCGAGATCGAGTCCGAGGTCCTCGCCCGCCTCGGCATCGACGCGGAGGTCCGTTTCCGCCAGACCTGCCCCCTGACACAGCCCTAACGCCGGGCGCGTCGGCTGAAGAGGTGGCATGGCCTCCCAGGCCATGGACGGCTGCGCAGAATATCCCTCGTTCGAACGCTCCCGCGTGGGAATGCAGATCCGGACGTGCATCGAACGATGGCATGGCAAGACGCCAGCCGTATGCATTCCCCACGGAGGACCGTGGGAACGAGGGAATCGTAGCCCCGGCGCGACGCGCCCTACTCCAGATAGCCGAGTGCCTCTAAGGCCTCTCTGCGCTGGTCCGAGTCCTTTTGCGTGTCCTTGGCCTGCCAGTCCACCGGCACCAGCCGGAATCCATTTGCGATGGCCCACATGCTGGGATTCCCCACCGCCAGCTCGACATCGAAGGAACCGTCCTTGATACTGTACTCTCCCGCATCGAAATAGGAGTAGGTTTCGCCCTTTCTCGGCCAGCCCCGGACGAGGCGGAAGCCGGTATCATCTTCAACTTTCAAATTAAAGGCCGATGCTTTGAGGCCTTCCAAGTTGTCGGTGCACAGCAAGCTGATCTGGACGAGGTAATCCCCGTTGCGAACCTGGCAATGCAGCGTCACGGGAGGCGGGGCGTTGCCTGCGCCTGGAAAGCCACGTAGGCTGCCCTTCTGAAGCAGCCACTTTCCTTCAGCACGGGCGACGTCCGGATTCCCGTCCGTCTCCGCCGTCACTTCAATGGCCTCCTCGGGCTCGAACCGGACGCCGTCCTGATTGAAGCGAAGGTGGATGGATACGTCGGGCCTCGATTGGTATTCCCCCCATAGCGGTTCGAGCTTTGCCATGACGTACGCTCTCATGGTATCGGCGACCGCACGATCCTCGTCAAGGCAGTCCCTGCGTGGGAAGACCGTGTCAGGGAGGCGCCACAAGTGCTCCTCTTGGGTCTCCCAATTCAGTTCGTACTTGAACGTGGCGTTGCGAAGGATGAATGTCGGCGTACCGCCATCGATGCCGAAGAACTTGGCGAATGCATAGTCACGCACCGGTTTGCTGGTCTCGCCGCGCAGGAGTGGAACCAGACTTGTGCCATCCGTCCGCGCATCGGTCTGTAGGCCCAGGAGATCGATCAGCGTTGGCACGATATCGACGTTCTCCGTCAGCACGGACACGCGGTGGCCCTCAGGAATGCCCGGGCCGACCATGATTAGTGGCACCTGCATAATCAGGTCGGTGCTCACCAACGTGGCGTGTCCCCATTTGACGCCGTCCTCGCCGAGCATTTCTCCGTGGTCCGAACCAACAATGACCATCGTGTTTGGCGTTAGTCGTCGCTCATCCAGAGAGGCCAGGAGAGCCTGTAGTCCGTGGTCCGCGCACCGAATGCTGCCGTCGTAAAGGCCCCGGAGATACTCGAGGTCCGCTTTCGAGAACGTATTGTCGCCATGGCTCACCGGCTCGCCGATGTCAAAGTCTATTTGTGAACTCTCGTGTACGGGATTCAGCCACAGGTCGTGAGGCGACTTGAGTTTATGCGGGAAATGAGTGTCCATCGTGTGAACGTAGAGGAAGAACGGCTCCGAATGCGGTCTGTCCAGCCAATCGTCGAGTGCCGCGTTGACTTCCTCGAAGGTTGCGTAGGGTACACCTTTCTCTCGTCTACTGGAATCGATCTTCAGATAAATGCACTCATCAAACGCTGCACCAAGGCGGCTTTGTGGAGGGAATCCGGGATGCGCGGTAATCATGACGGTATGATAGCCGTTCTCCTTCATGATTTAAGGAAGAAGATACTCGTCCGATGCGGGCGAGCGATAGACGTCGACGGCGGTCGGAAACCGGTCGCACGAAATGGGAAAATAGCGGCCTGACATGTAGCTGGGCACCGAGACGCGAGTCCAATAGGCCTGAGCGAAGTGCTGCTCGAACAGAACGCCTCGCGGGGCCAACGCATCAATGTTTCGACTTGTGTCGCGCGAGTAGCCGTAGCATGAAAGGCTCTTGGCTCGTAGCGCGTCGAAGAGTACCCAAACAACATTTGGCTTGGCTGCCATCCTCGTCTCACTACGGTTCGGCAGCCCTGGGGTCTTCGCCTCTGTCCCAACGGCTCTCGAGTCAAAGGCACCGAATATGAGCAAGGACACACACGTTCCACACGCAATAATCCACCGTCGCATAGGTCTTCCTCCGACGAGAATTGGGGAGGCCCTCGGTTCACTCCATAAAACGCGAACAATACGAGCGATAGGAGAGTATATCCTAGGGGCCGGACCTCTGCAAGAACGGTGAATCTCGATGAATCTCGAATGGAGAGACCTTAGGAGCCGCGCGCTTTCCAGAAGTCGCTCTTGTGATGTGAACCCGATCCGCCGGCGTTCATACCGCTTCCCTAAGCCGTTCCGCGCCCCCGAATCGTAGCCCCGGCGCGACGTGTCCTACTCGAGGTAGTCGAAAGGCCGGTGCTTCACGAGAGGGGCTCTTGGGATTTGAAAACGGCGCGGCTCCTCGGCCATTCTGATATCGACAACATGAGGAGGCTCGATACCCTTGTCTGACTTGGTTCGCCTGAGCATGTCCATCGAGAAATCGCTGTATGATCGGCTCGAGCGGTTGGTCGCCCGAAGCGGCTACTCGAATCGGTCCGAGTACTTGCGCGACCTGATTCGCGAGCGGCTGGTCGAGGAGGAATGGGCGCAGGACGAGGAAGTGGTGGGCGCGGTCATGCTGCTGTACGACCATGAAGTGCGCGAACTGAGCGCCAAGCTCACCCACGAGCAGCATCACCACCACGATGCGGTGCTGGCCACCATGCACGTCCATCTCGATGCGCACGTCTGTGTCGAGAGCATCCTCGTCCAAGGCACCGCCAGCGACATCCGAGCCCTGTTCGACCGCCTAAGGCAGCAGAAGGGCGTGTTGCACGCCGCGCTCTCGCTCAGTTCGACCGGCAAAGACCTCGCGTGAGGCCGCGCCCTGCTATACTGGGCGTCCCAGGCCGCGCCGACCGAACGGGAGTCCATCCGAATGCGCATGACATCGATATGGGGCGTCGCAGTGGCCGTGCTCGCGCTGGGAACCGGCATGCCCGCGCACGCCACCGAGACCGCAGCATTTCCCGACCCCATCCTTTTTCTCGACTTCGAGGCCGCCAATGCCTTCGAGGCGCTGCTGAAAGCGGACGGCGAGGTCATGCTGCTCTCGGGCCGATTCCACGGCGACGGTCCGCTTCCGACAATTGGCCGCAAGATGGGCATCGCCGGCACGGCATGTGTTGACCTGCGCATGCCCAACGGCAACGCCCGACCCTGCGCGCTGTACTACGAGGACGTCCCCTTGCTGGACGCCCTCGCCGACGCGCGGTCGCTCTCCGTCACCGGCTGGATCCGGGCCAATCCCGGTGTCGACCGTGAGGAACCGAGATACATCCTGAACTGTCGCGGCCGGTTCAGTATCGTCTACGGCGTTGGCGACGGCTGTCTCGGTCTCGACCTGTGCGATGACGGCGAGGATCACCGGGTCGTCCGGTCAACGCCGCTCGCGGCGTTCCTGCGGGATGACCGTTGGCTGTTCTTCGGCGTGACGTATGACGGCACGCGCGAGGCCGACAACGCGGCCATCTACTTCGGCACCGAGCGTTATCCCACGGAACTAGACCGGCGGATATCCGTGCGGCCCGGACCTGTCGGCCGCCGTCCATGCGACCGGCTCGTCGTCGGTGGGGCCGATGGGAGCGGCGTGGCCGGTCTCGATGGGCTTCTGGACCATCTGCGCCTCTTCGCGCGATCCGATCAGGACGGCAGCGCCGCGCTATCCCTCGAGCAGGTCGAGGCCGTCCGCCGTCGCGATCTCGGCAAGACCTGGCTGGATCGTGTTGCCCACGACGAACACGATGCCGAGGCCGCCGAGCGCGTACGTCTGAGGCACGTTGAAACCAGTTGTTGGAGCTTGCCGCTGAACGTGGTGCGCGTCGACGCCCTTGATCGTGTGTTTGCGGACCAAGCGCCCGAACCGGCCGCCGCGTCGGACGCCGTCGGCGTGCCGCGCGGTGTTGTCTCCACGCTTGTCTTCGGTGTGATGTCCCGGCGCGATGCCAAGGCCGCCGTTGCGATTTCGCCCATCCGCAGCGCGAACGGAGACGTCCTCGATTCGGCACCCCGATGGTTCGAGGTGGTGGCGGTGCCGGTCGAGGCGAACAACCATGGTGCCGGGCGTACGGCCGCCGGCGTCAGACCGTCGAGGTTCTGGCTGGATTCGCTGGTGCGCGAGGCGCCTTTCGAAGTGGCTGAGCCGTTGATCGCGTGCGACACGCTCGATCTTAAGGCGAGGCGGTTCTGTGCCATGGCCGTCGAGGTCGACGTGCCCGCCGATGCCGCCCCGGGCGTGTATCTGGGGGTTGTCCACGCCGAAGCCGGTACGTGCGCCGTCGACGTGCCGTTTTCGCTGCGCGTTTACCCGGTGACGATCCCGGCCAAGCCGAGCCTTCATGTCAGCCATTGGTTCTGGCCACAGCCGGAGAACGTGTGCCGCGGCAACACGCCGGATTGGTGGAGCGAGGAACATTGGCGGCTCATCAAAAATAGCGGCCAGGCGTTGCGCGCTTACGGACAGGATACGATCTTCACGCCGATCATCGACGGCAAGCAGCCGCTGATCCGCACGATCCGCGCTCAGGATGGCGCCTACACGTTCGATTTCGCGCGGTTTGACCGCTGGGCGGAACTCTTTTTCGACCTCGGATTCGAGACGCTCGAGGGGCATCACGTCGGCGGCGACCACGAGATTGACGTGCCGCCCATGGCCTCGGGCGGCGGCATCTGGCTCACCGACGCAGTCACCGGCGCGTCGAGTCCGCTCGTTGCCGATGCCGAGGATGCTGAGTTTTGGCTGGCCTGGCTTCCCGCGTTCTACGATGCCCTCTACGCCCACCTCGTCGAACGCGGCTGGACGGATCGCTACGTCCAGTGTCAGCTCGACGAACCGCGCGATCCGGAGCTATACCGTCGCCTCGCCGAGCTTGCCCGGAAGCATCTGCCTGGTATCGCCACGAAGGACGCCATCAATAGCCGGCCCGGCGACTTCTCGCCGTTTGTCGACATCCCCGTGTTCTCGCTAACATCCCTCGCCGCGTCACGCGATCTCGCTGCCGAACACCGCGCCGCCGGCCAATCCGTGTGGTTATACCATTGCGCGAGTCCCTATCCGCCCTATCCGAACCGACATCTTGACGACCCGTTGACGGATTCAAGGCTCTATCCGTGGTTGGCCTATCTCCTCGATGCGGACGGCTACTGTTACTGGGGAGCAAACGCTTATCGCGGGGCTGATCCGTATGTGTCCAGTGTTGGTCCGTTGCCCAATGGCTCGCAGAATCCCGGCCACCCGCCCGGCGACAACTGGATGTTCTATCCGACTGCCGATGGAATCGTGCCCGGAATGCGTATGGTCGCCTTCCGCGAGGGCCTGATCGATCATGCCCTCTTGACCATGCTGGCCACGCACGACAAGGCCGCCGCCGAAACCATCGTGGACCAAATTGTCCGGTCCGTGCACGACTACACCAGGGATCCCGAGGCGTTTTACCGCGCCCGCATCGCCCTGCTTGAGACCCTAAGCCAGTAACGCCTTCCGTAAGAGTAGGCAAAACAATGCAGAAGGTCGAATCCCTGTCCGGCAGAGGGATCCCGCACGTGCCCTGGTCTGGCCCGCAGGCCGCAGGATCTTTGACTTGGTTTCTCGGGGCTGTTATACTCCGGTTGCTGCCTTGGTTAGTCCCAACCTGTTTCGGCACAAGCGTGTAGTGGCTGCGTATGGAGCGTTTCCGAGAGCATGCGTGCCGTGGCGGGGTTGAGTGATCTTGCTGGGGAGTCGCCAAGTGGAAAGGCACCGGGTTTTGGTCCCGGCATGCGCAGGTTCGATCCCTGCCTCCCCAGCCACTATCATTTGTGTCCGGCCTACAACGCAGGAAGAAGTCGAGTGGGCGGTTCGCTGTCCCTAATGGGGGATGAGTGACTATGGTGTACGCGCGCGAATTGAAGGTATTCAGCGGCAACGCCTCGACGGCGCTGACCGACGGGATCTGCTCGCACCTCAAGGAGGTTCCGGGCGAGATCAAGGTTGACCATTTCAGCGACGGTGAGATTCGCGTGCAGATCGCCGACAACATCCGCGGCGACGACGTATTCATCATCAACAGCACGTCGCCGCCGGTGAACGACCACATGGTCGAGTTGCTGATCATGATCGATGCGGCGCGGCGCGCCTCGGCCGAACGCGTAACGGCCGTGATGCCGTACTTCGGCTACGCGCGGCAGGACCGCAAGGATCGCCCCCGCGTGGCCATCACGGCGAAGCTGGTGGCCAACCTTCTGGTGGCAGCGGGCGCCGATCGCGTCTTGACGGTGGATCTTCACAGCGGCCAGATCCAGGGATTCTTCGACATCCCCGTGGATCATCTTCGGGGCGATGTGCTGTTCGCAAACTGGTTGCGCCAGCGGAAGATGACGGACGTCGTCGTGGTATCGCCGGACATGGGCAGTGTGAAGCGCGCGCGCGAGGTGGCGAGTCGGATCGACGCCCGGTTGGTCATCGTCGACAAGCGACGTCCCAAAGAAAACGTGGCCGAGGTGATGAATATCATTGGCGACGTCGAGGGGATGCACGCGGTCATCTTCGACGACATGATTGACACGGCGGGGACGTTGGTGAACGCGGCCGAGGCCGTGAAAGCCCATGGCGCGTTGGACGTGATCGCCTGCGCAACGCATCCGGTCTTGAGCGGCAAGGCGGTGCAGCGCTTGAACGATTCGGTGTTGAACGAGGTTTTGGTGAGTGACTCGATTCCGTTGAACGGCGAGGCGGCGGCAAGCCCGAAAATCAAGGTGATTTCTCTTGCTCCTCTCATCGGTGAAGCCATCCGCCGTATTCACGATGAGGAATCGGTCAGCAGTCTGTTCGAATAGGACGATTTCGGAGGCAATGGTACGATGAAGATACAGACACTCAAGGTGAAAACCCGGAGCGGCCGCGGCACGGGTGCCGCGCGCAAGTTGCGCCAGGCGGGCGAGGTTCCCGGCATCCTCTACGGCGGCACCGGGGAGGCGGTAGGCATCCGCCTCAATGCGCGCGCATTCGAGCGCATGCTCCACGCGCACGCGGGCGAACAGGCCGTGGTACAACTGGATGTGGAGGATCAGCCCGAGTTGAGCACGCCTGCGTTGCTCAAGGTGGTGCAACACCATCCTGTGCGTGGCGACGCCATCCACGCGGATTTCCTTCGGATTCGCCTCGATGAGCGGATCACGACCATTGTGCCGATTCGCTCGGAAGGGCGCCCCGTCGGCGTGGCCGATGGCGGCATCTTGGACCATCAGTTGCGCGAAGTCGAGGTGGAATGCCTGGCCCTGGACGTTCCGGAAGAGATCCGGGTGGATGTCTCGGCGCTGAACGTGGGCGACAGCCTGCACGTTAGCGAGATCGTTCCGCCCGAGGGCGTCACGATCGTAACGGATCCGGCGCGCGTCATCGCGGCGGTTCACGCCCCGCGCCTGGCGGCGACCGAAGAGGTGCCGGCCGAGGGTGCCGAAGAAGGGGCGGAGGCCAAGGAGCCCGAACTCATTGGCGCCAAGAAGGACATCGAGGAAGAAGACGAGTAGCCTCCCGGATGGGGCGCGTTGGGCGCCGTTTCCGCCGAGGGCCGATACCGGCACTCTCGGAAGGCAGATCGCGTGAAGATAGTGGTTGGACTGGGCAATCCCGGATCGCCGTATGGCCGGACGCGTCACAACGTGGGTTTTCGAGTGCTGGATTGTCTAGCCGCGCAGCTGGGCGTCGATTTTGATCGTGAGAAGTATCATGGTCTTGTGAGTGAATCGGTGATCGACGGCGTTCGCGTGCTCATGGTGAAGCCGCTTACGTTCATGAACGCCAGCGGCGACTGTGTTGCGCGTGTCGTACGAAACAACACCGAGTCGGTATCGGACGACTTGTTGGTGATCGCCGACGATGTGAATCTGCCGTTGGGCAAGATTCGGATTCGGCGTGGCGGTAGCGCGGGCGGCCACAACGGGCTGAAGTCCATCGGCGAGCGCATTGGCACGACGGAGTTCCCTCGGTTGCGCTTGGGCGTTGGGCGCAACGAGGTGTCCGATGGCTTGATCGGTCACGTGTTGGGACGTTTCCGTCCGGACGAGGCGCCGATGGTTGAGGACATGGTCGCGTTGGGCGCGGAGGCCGTCGTTTGTGTGGTGCGTGACGGCCTGGATCGCGCGATGAACCGTTTCAATTGAATGAGACCGCGATTCGCAGGCAGGATGCCGAGCGTTCTTGAGTCGAAGCGGGAAGACGGATGGGTGTTATGAAGCACACGATTAGCGTACTCGTCGAGAATCACTTTGGCGTATTGGCGCGCATCGCGAGTCTGTTCAGCGCGCGGGGCTATAACATCGACAGTCTGTGTGTAGGCGAGACGGAGAATCCCGAGGTTTCGCGAATGACCGTGGTCGTGCGGGGCGACGACAGTGTCATCGACCAAATTATCAAGCAGCTAAACAAGGTAGCCGACACGATTGAGGTGTCGGACTTGACTCGGCATCGCTTCGTCGAGCGGGAGTTGGTACTGATCAAAGTTCAAGCCAGCGGCGAGGCGCGGAGCGAAGCGCTGGAGATCGCGGGCGTCTTCCGGGCTACTACCGTCGATATCAGCGCCGAGACAATCACGTTCGAGCTGACGGGATCGGAGAGCAAAGTCGAGGCCTTCATTGATATGATGCGGGCCTTCAGCGTGCAGGAATTGGTGCGCACCGGGGAGATTGCCATGAATCGGGCCGCGCGGACTTCTCAGCCGTAGTCCGTTCGGGCCATGACCGGGTCGGCCACGCGACGAGGGCTCGACTGAGGCATACGGCGACGTGGGTGACGACATTTGAATCGGACCTCGTTACGGCGAGGCAGCAGGCGAAGGCCGCCAATGAAGCGTGCGGGAAGCCGCGGGAAAGGTAGTGCTCTTGGAAACGTTGTTGTGCCTACAGGAGTTGGATCTGAAGATCGAAGCGCTGAAGATGCGCGAGGTCGAGATTCCCAAGCAAAAAGGGAAATACGAGATCCATCGCAAGCGCATGGTGGCCGAGTTGGAGGCGCGGGAGGCCGGCTATAAGAAGCTTGCTGTCGAGCAGCACGAGTGCGAGGGCGAAATCGCCCAAATGCAGAGCCACATCGACAAGTATAACCAGCAGCTCTACGCCATCAAGAAGAACGAGGAGTACCAAGCGCTCCTCCACGAGATCGACGTGCTGAAGAAGCAGATCGGCCTCAAGGAAGAACGGATCTTGGCGATCTTGATGGAGATGGACGATGCGAAGGCACGGCTCGAGGAGGACAAGAAGCGGATCGATGCCGAGCTGAGGAATATCGACCGCGAGTGCGCCGCAATCGATGCCGAGCTCGAAGCGGCCGTCAAGGCGCGTGAGGCCCTCGAGGCGGATCGGGCGCCGCTGAAGAAGCAGATCGCTCCCGATCTGCTCTTGCGATATCAACGGATCCGGCGCAGCAAGAAGAGCGGTCCGGCGGTCGTGGCGTTGAACGACGAGGTGTGCACGGGATGCAACATGGCGATTCCGCCTCAGATCGCCAACGAAGTCCTCGAAGGCGGTAAGATGCACACCTGCAACCACTGCGGACGCTTGCTGTACAGCAAGGAGAACTTCCCGAAATCGCAGAGGAATGAGTAACACGGGTTCCCAACCGGACGGCCGCGATCGCGGAGGCTCCGGCTCACTCTTTGTCCCGGCACCGGACCTCGCTCCCCAAGAGTACCTGCTCAGCCTGGAGCGTCACGGGATCAAGCTGGGCCTCGAAACCATCGGCTATCTGCTGGACCACGCCGATCGACCTCACCAAGGCTATCCAACCACGCACGTCGCCGGCACCAACGGCAAAGGCAGCACCGTCGCCATGCTGTGTGCGATCCTGCGCGCGGCGGGCTACACTGTCGGCCGGTTCACGAGTCCCCACTTGATTCACCTCAATGAGCGGTTTCAGATCGATTCTATTCCCATATCGGACGATGCGCTCGATGAGCAGATCGTGTTCTTCCGGCGCATTGCGGAGGCCCGCGAGTGGCTGCCGCCGACGTTCTTCGAGATGAATGCCGCCATCGCCTTTCGTTGGTTCGCCCAGCGTCGCGTGGATGCCGCCATCATCGAAGTTGGCATGGGCGGCCGATTCGACGCGACGAACGTGCTGAATCCCGAGGTAGCCGTCATTACCAACATCGAGCTCGATCATATGCGGTTCCTGGGCGATACGCTCGAAGCGATTGCCTTTGAGAAAGCCGGCATCCTTAAGGAGGGCCGGCCGGCCGTGGTCAGCGAGATGAAGCCCGGGCCCTGCCAAGTCATCCTCGATCGCGCCCAGGAACTGGACTGCCCGGTGAGTCTCCTGGGCCGGGACTTCACGTGTCATGTGGAAGGGACGCCTCTCGACGTCCGATTCTTCTTCAAGAGCCCGGAGCTCGATATCGGCCCGGTGCCTCTTGGTCTGGCAGGCCGGTTCCAGGGCCCGAATGCGGCCGTGTCGACAATGACGGCGTGGCTCTTGCGACAGCGGTTTCCCAATATCGACAGGGGCGCTATCGAGCGCGGCCTGCGCGGCGTCCGATGGCCCTGCCGGCTCGAGCGCGTCCTCGACGATCCGCCCGTCATCATCGACGTGGCGCACAACGTGGCCGGGGCCGTCACGTTGGCGCCGGAACTCCCGCCCGGATGCATCCTCGTGTTTGCGGTGTCCAAAGACAAGGACGCGTCGGCCATGCTCGATGCCTTGGCGCCGCTCGCGCACACGTTAATCCTGACGCAGTTTTCGGGTGATCGGGCCCTGCCCGTTGGACAATTGTGCGCCGTGGCCAATCAATACTCGCATTACAGCACGCCGGACCTTGCCGAAGCCATTGCCACGGGCCTCGATCTCGCGTCGGCGGAGCATCCGTTGGTTATCACCGGATCAATCTTCACTTGCGGCGAGGCGCGCCAGATCCTGATCGAGCGTCACGGCGCCCCCGCGCCAGCCTTCTAGGGCGGCCATCATCGGACCGATCCGCCCGACGGGTTCGCGCTCGGGTTTTCGGCCAAGCCCCGGGCGTCAGTACGCGCCCATCTCGAGTCCAGCGTCGATCCAAGCGAAGTAGTTGCGTTCGGTCTGCGGCGAGAGGGGCTCGTTGATGGGCGCAGCGGTAGGCAGCATCACATAGCCGCCGCCACCTTTCGCGGCATTCATCTGTGCTCTGACACAGGCCCTCACCTCGTCGGCGCTGCTGTGCTCGAGGACCTTGAGTTCGGTGTTGCCAAAAAGCACGAGCCGATCGCCGTATAACGCCTTGACCTCGGCCAGCGTGATATCGCCGTCAGGCGGCGGCTCAAGGGGATCGACGCCTTTGGCGCCGATCGCGACGATCATCGGCAGGGCTTCACGAACGCGACCGTGCGAGTGGAGCCGGAGGAAGATACCACCTTCGTCGAGGATGGCCGCGGCGGCGGAAGCACCGGGCACGACCATCTCGCGGAAGAACTCAGTGGGGAGGTAGGGCGGGGTGTAGTACTCGGGGCCGCACATGCGCAGGATCGGGCCGAAGCCCTCGGCGGTGTCGATGCGGAAGCGTTCGAGGATCGGCCCGACGAGGGCGTCGATAAGCTCGAGAATGGCATCTTTGTGCTGGATGCACATGAGGGTGAACACGCCGAACTCGAAGAGGTCCGGCACAAAAGCGGACGGATCGCCGCAGTCGTTCATGACGACGCCGTGATCGCCCACGCGCTCGTCGGCAATGGCGTAGCTCTCCCGGGCGGCCGCCACGCGCCGCTCGTCGATGGTGAACAGGGCCGGTAGGACGCCCAGGTAGCGGTCGATATCCTCGGCGGACTTGAGCAGGTGCTCGGTTTGCCATGAGGTGTGCACGTCCGATTTGAGCACATGGGTACACGTGAGATCGCCTCTGGGGGTGCGCAAACGGCTATGCGTCACCACGCTGCCGTCGGCGAGTGCCTCGTCTCGGCTCGTCCAGAGACCGCTGTCCGCAAACGGGCTCCAGCCCCACATGTAGAGACAGTCCGTGTCGGTGCGGATCTTGTCCATGAGGCGTTGGTACGAGGGGGCTTGGTTTTCCCACGCGTCCGGATTGAAGCCGTTCAGCTCATAGGTGGATATCGGCACACGATCGACAGGTTCGCGGCGGAACGTACGGAGCAACCGATCTCGAGACGTCATCGCGCACATACCTTTCCTCGGCGGCGAGGCCGCCGCGCACACGAGAAACCAATCCCCACGCGTATCCGGGCGCACACCACAGCGCTACAGCGGGCAACTCGAGGGGACACAACGGCTCGTCGGGTTTCTGTGGATTGAATATACGTCCATCGACCGCCGGTTGCAAGCGCGCTGGACGGCTTGCCGGCGGTATTGTAGTATATGGCTTTGGCGTTGCCTGGTTTGGGCGAGCGACGGAACAAACGGCGGCCCCGTGCCGCCAAACGGATCTTGGGAGGATCTCAGAATGACTCGTATGCGAAGCCTGTGTGCAAGAGCCTTGCTCCTGGCGATGGCCGTGGCGGTGATGCCGGGTGCAGTCGCCCAGGAAGGCTGGATCGATTTGTTTGACGGAGAGACCCTGTTCGGCTGGCAGCAACTCGGCAATCTCGAGTGGCAGGTCGAAAACGGCGCGATGGCCTGCAAGCACGTGCGAGGCGCGGCCGGCTGGATTGCCACGACCAGCGTCTTCGCCGATTTCGAGTTGTCAGCCAAGATACGCGTCGGGGACGGCGGTTCGACGGCGGTTGCGGTGCGCGCCGGCCTTGATGGCCATCCCAGCGAGAACGGCGCGTCGTGGATCACGCTGAGTGAGCCGGAGCGGTCGAAACCGGCCTTCCGTGACGTTGCGATCACGGCGAAGGGCGATTCCGTCACGGCCACGGTGGATGGTCAGTCCGTCGAGATCCAAGGCGGTGGCGCGGCGTGCGGCCACGTGGGCGTGCTCTATCACTGCAGCGGCAAGATCGAGGTGCAAGAGATGAAGCTGCGGCCGTTGGACATGACGCCGATATTCAACGGCAAAGACCTCGAAGGCTGGAACGTTATTCCGGATCATGCGTCGGTATTCTCGGTAGTGGACGGCGCGATTAACATCAAGAACGGCAATGGCCAGATCGAGACAGCGAACGTCTACCGCGATTTTGTGCTCCAGATGAGCATCTTCTCGAATGGCGACCATCTCAACAGCGGTGTCTTCTTCCGTGGCCCGGTGGGCGAGTTCTGGCGCGGCTACGAGTCGCAGGTGCGGAACGAGTGGCGTCAAGACGATCGCACGAAGCCGGTGGATTTCGGCACGGGCGGGATCTACGGCGATCAGGAAGCGCGCAAGGTGATGTCGAGCGATCGCGAGTGGTTCGAGAAGACCCTCGTTTGTCACGGCAACCACATGGCGGTGTGGATCAATGGTCACCAAGTGAGCGACTGGCTGGACATGCGGCTGGTGTCCGAGTCGTGGAACGGCAAGGAAGGATATGTCCCAGGGCCGGGCACGATTCACCTGCAGGGCCACGATCCGACGACGGATCTCTCGTTCAAGGATATCCGGATTCAGACCTATCCCACGGAATAGCGGGACATAGCGTCCAATGAGCATAGAGAGGAAAACACGATGATGAGGACCATGAAATCCGTACTGGTGGTTGTGGTAATGGCAGTGGCCGTGTCGGCTGGCGCGTTCGCCGCGCAGACATGTCCGGCGACGGGCGGCCCGTGCTGCATGGCGCCCGATGAAGGCTGGATCACGCTATTCGATGGCAGCAACCTGGATCAGTGGCAGAACGCGCGCAATCCGGAAGCCGAGAACAAGTGGTTCATCGAGGATGGCTGCATGACCAATAAGGAGCATGCAAACAACATCGGCACGAAGGAGAGCTTCAAGAACTTCGACCTCAAGCTCGAGTACAAGATCGTGGCGAAAGGCAACAGCGGCGTCTATCTCCGCGGCCGCGTCGAAGTCCAGATCCTCGATAGCCACGGCAAGGAGCATCCTGGCAAGGGCGACGACGGCGCGATCTACGACAAGTTCGTGCCGCTTGTGAACGCGTCGAACCAGGCCGGTGAATGGAACACCCTCGTCCTGACGTACAAGGACGACGTACTGACAGCCAAGCTCAACGGAAACGTGATTCACGACAAGCAGCAGATCGGCGAAGTCACCGGCGGCGCGTTGCCGGGCGGCGTGAATGAGGCCGGCCCGGTCATGCTTCAAGGCGACCACGGCAAGATCTGGTTCCGCAACATCATGATCCGACCGTGCAAAGCCCAATAGGTTGGGACGCCACCGTCAGCGACGCGATAGGCGATTGGCGGATTCCTCGAGGAGGCCGAGACATGGCCAGAGGCATAACGCGTCGAGAGATGATTCGGTGCGCGGCGGGTGCTGTAGCGGCCACCGCCTTGGGATGGCGCGGATCGGCATGGGCCGAGACGCGCCGCCCGAACTTCGTGTTCATCAACATCGACGATCAGGCCTGGAACGCCCTCGGGGCTTCAGGTCGCTTTCCGTTTCTCGAGACGCCGAACATGAATCGGCTGGCACGCGAAGGCGCACGGTTCGACAATGCCTTCGTGACGATCTCGCTGTGCTCGCCGAGCCGCGCGTGTTCGCTCACCGGCTGCTATGCCCACCGGCACGATGTGCGCACCAACGAATCGACGGATCCGCTGCCGGAACTGCCAACCTACGCCCAAGTGCTCCAGCAGGCCGGCTATGAGACGGCCCACATCGGCAAGTGGCACATGGAGGCGAAGGCCGATCCGAGGCCCGGTTTCGACTACTGGCTGAGCTTCAAAGGCCAAGGCCGATACGAGAATCCGGATCTCAACGAGAACGGCCGCGACTTCACCGAGCAAGGCTACATGACCGATATCCTGACGGACTACGCCGTGAAGTGGCTGAAGGTGCCGCGCGAGAAGCCCTTCTGCATGAACCTCTGGCACAAGGCCGTCCACGGGCCATTCACACCGGCACCTCGCCACACCGGCGCGTTTCCCGACGCCGAGTTGCCGAAACCGCCCAACGCCGACGATACCTTCGCGGACAAGCCGGCTTGGCTTCGCAGGAACATGACCTACGGCGCGCGCCGGGATGAGTGGAAGGCCTCCGAGGGCAAGCCTGTTCCGGAGAGCATTCCGCCGGTGCCATGGGACGCCAAGAATGCCGCGCGCCTCGACTACCTACGCACCCTACTTGCCGTTGACGAGAGCATCGGCCGCGTCCTGGCTACGCTCGATGAGATGGGTCAACTCGACCACACAGTCGTTGTGTTCACGAGCGATAACGGCTTCTTCCTGGGTGAACACCGGCGCGGCGACAAGCGTCTGGCCTACGAGGAATCGCTCCGGATACCGCTGATCGTTCGCTATCCGGGCCTGGCCACGCCGGGCGCCGTACTCGACTCGATGGCGCTCAATATTGACGTAGCGCCAACCTTGCTCGAGTTGGCCGGCGCGGCGATTCCGGACTCGATGCAAGGGCGTTCGCTCGTGCCGCTACTGCGGGGCGACGCGGGAGGCTGGCGCGAATCGTTCTTGTACGAGTATTTCCAGGAGGCCTGGCAGCAAGGCATTCCGACGATTCTGGCCGTCCGCACGGCGCGCTGGAAGTACATCACCTATCCGGATCTCGACGGCGAGATGGTCGAACTCTACGATCTCGAGAACGATCCCATCGAGATGCACAATCTCGCGCAGGATTCCGCGCACGCGGATCGCCTCGAGGCCATGCGCGCCGAACTCGAGCGCCTGAAGAAGGAAACCGAATACGGCGCGCCGAGGCCGCGACGTGTCGACACCAAGCTCGAACTGGCCTTGGCCTACGCGTTCAAGGATACGGCCGGCGGCCGCGTGCCGGACGCCTCGGGCAACGGCAACGACGGCATCCTGAATGAGCTTGAGGGTATCGTCGAGGCCGGAGGCCTGGTGTTTGACGGCAACGGCTACATCATGGTTCCCGGCAAGGGCAAGCAGTTCTCGTGCGGCCGGAAGTCGCTGACGGTCGGCGGCTGGGCGGTGCCAAGTAGCCGCGACGGTGTGCTTGTCGCCTGGGGCGGCGAGAGCAATGGCTTCTCGCTCTACGTACGCGGCGGGCAACCGTGTTTCGCCATTCGCGCGTCCAGCGCCGAGCACATCGTCGAGAGCAAGGTCGAGCTGGCCGAGGGGCGGCGCATCCATCTGGCGGCCGTGTTGACCGGTAGCGGCGGCCTTCGCTTGTTTGTCGACGGGCTGTGCGTGGCCGAGCAAGAGGAAGGCGGCCATATCGTGACGCGACCGAATGAAGACCTGACCGTCGGCGCGGACATCGGCTCGCTCGTCGGCGAGTACGCGAAGCCGTTGTTGTGGAAAGGCCGTATCGATGAGGTCCGTTTGTACTGGGGCGAGTTGGACGACACGTCCATTGCGAAATGGGCCAGGAATAGCCTCGATCTGAGGTGAGGAAGGACACCATCGTGTTGAAGTTCGAGCGAATCAAGATCAGCGACACCACCTACGAGGCGGCCGGCGTGTTCGACGTGAATGGCGACGGCATCCTCGATATCGTCTCCGGCGAGTACTGGTACGAAGGGCCGGGTTTCACGGTACGGCACAAGGTCGGCGACATCCAGCCGGTGGATGACTACTTCGACGATTTCTCGAACTACCCGATGGATGTGAACGGCGACGGCTTTCCGGACATCATCACGGGCGGCTGGTGGGGCGAGACGCTACGCTGGCGCGAAAATCCGAAGGGTCAACCGGTCGACTGGGCCGTGCACGACGTTGCCAAGGTGGGTCCCATCGAGCGCGCGTGCTTCTTTGATATTGATGGCGATGGCGAGGTCGAAGTGATACCGAACACGCCGGGCCATCCGTTGCGCGTGTTCAAGCTGGCGCGCGACGCCTCCGGGCGGCCTGCGGGCCGCTTCGACTGCTTCGTGCTCTCCGGGCAGCCACAGTCGCACGGCATCGGTTTCGGCGATGTGGCCGGCAAGGGGCGCGTGGATATCGTAATGGCGAACGGCTGGTATGAAGCGCCGGCGGAAGGGCTCCGTGGCGAGTGGCGGTGGCATCCGGAGTTCGATCTTGCGAGCGCCAGCGTGCCGGTGCTCGTCCATGACGTAGACGGCGACGGCGTCAACGACTTGATCGTTGGCCAGAGCCACGCCTACGGCCTCGCGTGGTGGAAACAGGGTCGCGACGCCGCCGGTAATCGTACATGGACGAAACACGACATCGATCCGGATCGATCGCAGTACCACGACATGCAGCTCGTGGATATTGACAACGATGGCGAACTCGAGCTGATTACCGGCAAGCGATATCGCGCGCACTGCGGCCACGATCCGGGCGCGAACGATCCCATTGGCCTCTATTACTTCAAAATCAACGGTGGCGCCTTCGATCGCGTGACCTTGGACTATGGCCCGGCCGGTCAAGCCAGCGGCGTCGGGATCTACTTCTGGGTCGAAGACCTCGACGGCAACGGTTGGAAGGACATCGTTGCGCCCGGCAAGGACGGGCTCTACCTGTTCAAGAACCTCGGCCCCGAGTGAGGCACACGATCGGACGGATCGGTCCGATCCTCAAGGGGCGATAACGCGCACCGGCACGCGGCAGCGGAAACCGAAGTGCGTGACAAACTCGATCGCGCCCTCGACGTCGGTGGCCGGCCCGGAAGCGCCCTGCGATATCGGTAGTGTTGCGACAGCTTCGGCCTGCGGCCCGATGTCGTCCATCGCGATAGGCTCGATGGGTACCGCATTAGCCGACAGCGTCATCCGCACTTCGCGCAGCGTGCAGCGCCGCTTGTTAACGATCTTCAACGCGATTCCATCGGCGCGCTTTTCGACAAACTCGACGCGCGCGTCGGCGAAGGCCTCGATGATCGCGTCGTTCATGATCCGATGTGTGTTGAGGCCGTCGTCGAATACGCCGGGATGGCGATCCGAATTCTGCTTCATGTAGAAGAAGCCGCCGGCCATGCCCCGATCGATGCCCCACATGAAGAGATCGCGCATGGCCTCGACGCCTGTCGAGTGCACTGCGCCGTACCACGAGTTGAACTCGTCGTAGATAACCGGCCGGTTGTGCTCATGGGCGATGTCGACGCTACGCGCGACCAGTGGCTGCCGCATCGCCGCGGCCTGGCCACGGCCGAAATAGGTGTTGACGCCGACGACGTCCTGGCCTTGCCAGAAGTCTTGGCCGTAGAGGTTGGCGTACTGCACTGGCCGCCGATACGGATCCAGATTCGCGTACACCGGATAGGCGCTGACGAGGAGGTGCTCCGTTTCGCCGCCGATCTCGTTGCACGAGTTCCAGAACAGCACGCCGGCGGAGTCCGTGTAACGCGCCATGAACACGCGCGAGAGTTCGCGGGCCGTCGTAAGCGGCGGCGCGCCGGCCTGACGCCGGAAAATCTCTTCGGTCGACGTGCAACTGAACGGCGCAAGGACGTTGTACGCCGTATTGAGTTCATAGGCCAAGTCGACTTGCCATCGCGCCGGATAATCGCCGCGCCACATGTTGAAACCGAGATCGCGCATGATCCGCATCATCGCCGCCGTGCGATCCGGACTCCCGCCGTCCATGCCGTGAACGTTCACGCCCTTCACGATGAACGGCTCGCCGTTGACGAGGATGTCGGCGCCATCGGCTTCGACCACCGTAGCCACGAGGCGCTGATCGTATCGGAAATCGCCGGCTATCACCTGCACATCGTAATAGCCGAACCACGGCTCGCACGCGATGGTCACGGCATCGCTATCGGACTCCGCCTGGCCGACGCAGCATCCATCGGCGTACACGGCCGCGGACCACAGCGCACCCAGGGATTTGCCGAGATCCACGGTGATCGGCGTTGAGAAACGGTCTCCTTCGTGCTCGACGCGGTTCGCCTTGGTGATGTCGACAGCGAATCCGGCGGGCGGTTCAATGCGCACGTCGCGCTTGGCCTCGGTGACGACGCGGCCGCCGTGCATCACGCGTAGCGAGAAGACCGTCCCGCCGGCGGTGTCCGGCATCCACGCGAGGTCCACGGGAGTCTGGGTGCCGCCCGCGAGCGTCATCACGCGCACTTCTCGATACACGACGCGGCCTGTCTTGGCGACAGCGGAGAATACGACTTCGCCGTCGAAGGGATGAGTGCCGACGTTGGCCACGAGGAAACGATCGGCACGCGGATTGAGGACGACGCTGGATTCCGGGTCGAGTTCACGGATCTCGAGGGGCGCTTGAGCGATGTACACCTCGCGCGCGCAGTAACCGCTACCGGGCCTATCGCACTGCGGGCCGGGCGCGTTGCCGAGAAGCAGGGACGCGCCGGTGGCCGGATCGCGCACACCGACGACGAGGTAGTGGTATTCGTCGAGGACCTGCGGCTGGCTGCGGTTCTCACGGCCATCGAACCCGTCCTCCGGCAAGACGTCGAGCGTGACGCGCTGCTCGTACATCTCGCCGGGCCGCCACTGGCTTGTTGGCACATCCGGCGCGGTATTCGACGCCGCCACGCACCGGTTGCCGAGGGGACTCACGAGGCGCACCTCAAAGGCGAAGTCGCGATCGGGCGTCGCGCCTTCGACATGCCACGGAATGACCGCCTCGTACGAGCGGCCCATCGAGAAACTCGACGCGGCGCAGCGCACGTTGCCGAAGGATAGCCGGTAGTCGCGGCTGAGTAGCTCCGTGGATCGCTCCTCCGGCTTCTCGTCCGGCGCCGTGGCCGTCGATGCGATGGCGATCTCCGGAACGGGCCGACCGGCGGCGGCCTCGCGCAGCCAGGCGCCCTTGTAGCCGCTGAGTTCGTCGAGGGCCTCGGCCGCGTAGTCGGCGCCGCTGATTGCGTCGTCGATGCGTGTTTCCACCAAGGCGCTGGCGGCCAACTCGATGTGTGCTCGCGCCGCTTGTGTGATCACGCGCAGAAGGTCGACCTTCTCGTCGGGTGTAGCGACATCGAGGATCGCGTCGATGCTATCGGTGAGTTGCGTGAGGTGGTCGAGGCGCTTGCGGATCGTGTCGACGGGCAACACCTCGAAGGCGGCTTCGGCTTTGAAGGCATCCGAGGCCGACGCCAATTGCGCGCGGCACGGCCCCTCGGCCAACGTGCGATCGAGAGCGCCGCTAGCGACGTCGTTCACGGCATGGCCGGCGGCGATGGCCAGGTCGAGCTGGGCGGCGACCTGCGCGCCCTGTGCATCTTCGATGCGGAGCTCGAAGGGCCCGGCCGCATCGCTGTCGAGATTCGTGAACAGTTTGAGCGTGACGGATTCCATATCGGCGGTGCGGCCGCCGGGCATCACAAGATAGGCCGGCGGTGGAGGCACGACGATGTCGGCGGCATCGGCGGCGAAATAGGCGAGGTGCATGTCGCCCGAGGCGATGTGCAGGCCGATCCGGCCCTCGGGCGGCCAATCGAAAGTGCCTTCGATGCCCCACTCGGCAGGCTCGGGTGTTCCGGCAGACCAGTACTTGGCGGCGTACCGCGATCCCTGAAGACGAACCTTCTGCCAAATCCAACCGGTGACGTTCCACTCGCCGGTGACCAAGCCAAAACCGGGCCGCTCGATAGGATTCACCTGGACGCCGTTCGCGTCCACGTAGCAGAATTGGAGCCCCGCGTCATTGTCCTGCTCGAGCCAGGCTACCGATTTGAGTTCCTTAACGTTGTGCGCCTCGGAGATGTCTTCTCCGTATTGCGCGCGGAACAGGATCACGCCATCGGCGTCATCGCCGGCCGCGTCGAGTTCGCGATACAGCGCGACGATCGTGCCGTCTCCCATCCAGGCGCCCTTGGCCATGGCGAGCATGCGCGTGCCGCGCAGATGCAGCACCTCGGGGCCGTAGCCGGACGGACACGTCGCGTCAGTGGCCGTCTCGGCCCGGCCGTCGCCGTCGATGTCGAGGATGTCCCACTGCTCGATGGGAACGCCGTGAATCTCGGCCGTTAGCGCCGAGGCGTAGCCGGGCGTGGCGCACACGAGTATGAGCAAGACGACGCGCTGCGCGTGAGTGGTCATGGCATGATTCTCCTCTGTCGTGGACGCCGCCGCGCGTCGGCCTCACAGGCGGAACTTGCGGCCTTCGTCCAGCATGGCCAGGTAGTTCTCTACCGGCACGTAGTTGGCGATGCTGTTGCCTGAGCCGAGGACATAGCCGCCGCCTCCCATGCAGATCTCGAGCGTGTCGCGCACGCGCGCGCGGACCTCTGCCTCGGACCGGCGGCACAGGAAATCGAGGTCGATGCCGCCGAGCAGGGCGATGCGCTGGCCGTAGGTATGCTTGGCCTCGCGCACGTCCTCGATGGTGTCCTCGAACGAATGCTTGGCGTCGATTTTTACATCGTCGATCAAATCGTCCATGAGCAAAGCGAGGTTGCCGCACGAGTGGAGGAGATACGGCCTTCCGGCGGCATGCGACATCTCGGCCATGAGCTTGTGGCCGGGCAGCACGAACGCGCGCATGTCGTCGGGGCTGATCATCGGCCCGCCGCGGAAGCCCATGTCATCGCTGCCCCAAACGATCTTGACGCAGCGGAACTCGAGCATGCGGTCGACGGTGTCGCGGTAGATCGCGGTGAGTCGGTCCGCAATGGCCTGGACGAGGTCGCGCTGCTCGAAGAGGGCCGTGCACAGCGTCTCATAGCCCATGAGCCACGTCAGCAGCTCGGCGAAGTGCGCGAAGCCGCCGCTGCCGATGACGCACATCGAGTCGGGCAGGTTCTCTTCGTACCACTCCAATGATCGAAATGTCACGTCTTCCGGTTTGGGCCACGGATACGCCTCGAACTCGGCCCAGTTCGTGATGGGGCCGACGTGTTCGTTTACAAACGAGCGGCCACCGTCGCGGGCGAGCCCGGCGGTATCGGCGGCGATCTCGTGACGGAGCGGCATGTCAAATCGATCCGCGCCGCAGCGGATGAAGTCGTAGCCGAGGAAGGACTGAAGGGCCACTTGCTTCTTCTCGGCGAAATACGGGTCCGATGCGTCGAGACCGTCGAGAACGCCGAACCGCCGCGCGATCTCGTCCTGCATCTCTCCGTCCAGGAACAACTCGATGTGATGGACACGATCCGGCATGCCGTCGCGTAGAACGCTCTTGACCAGGCCCTGCCAGTCCGGTGTTACGGGAACGCTAAACGGGCTCTTCATCGATGAGGCCTCCTCGCTTCGGTTCGCCACGTGTCGGCGGTCTGCCAGGGAGAATCTAGCAGAGAGTCCACTATCCCGTTCAACCCGGAGGCGGCCCGCCCCAGCATCCCAAGCCGATCAGACTTGAGCACCATGGGCTGTATCGGCAAGAGGAATGGAGGCGGGAGGCGAGCTGCGGAAGCGCCGACAAGAGGGAAGTGGTACGCGGGATTGGGTTTTCTCGGAATAGGCAAATCACAACATATTGTATGCATATATTTCCAAACCACATTATATTGTTTATTTCGAGATCTTTCGTTGCCATTGAAGGGGTCTTTTCCGGACATTTGGCCCGCGCTTTCGCAGCTTTGTCCAGAATACCGCCCCGGGGTTCCCCACGATAATCAACACCTAGTGGTTCATATCAGAATTAACCACAATATTTTGTTGCGTTTTGGGGTCTTCTCTGTTATCATACTTGCGCCAACGGTTTTGATATCATTGTTTTAGGGGTCGGAAATGCGTTCGGAGTCAGGTCCCCAGAACAAGCGGTGGCGAGAAATTGCCGGGCTTGTGGTGCTTCTGCTCACGGCGTTGCTCTTCCTGGCACTCGTGACGGACGGTTACCGGGGCGAGCCGCGCCGTTCCTTTGCGGGCATCACGGAAGTGCCGAACAAGCTTGGGGTTGCGGGTGCGATGACGGCGGGGGTGCTCAGCATGTTGGTGGGCCCTGCGTCGCATCTTCTCTACTTCTTGCTTTGCGTCTGGGGCATCATGTTGTTCAGGAATCGTCCGTTCGATCGGTTTCCTCTTCGGCTATTGGGGATGTTCCTGCTGGTAGGATCGGTGGCCGGGTTGCTGCACGTGAATCTTCTGGCGCGAACGGATTGCACAGCGCCGGGGGGCGCCTTTGGCGCGTTTGTCGGGGATCACCTCTTGCGCTTCTTCGGCGTCATTGGGGCGAACGTGATCGCGGCGACGCTGGCCGCCATTGGCGTGCTGCTGGCCACCGAGTTTCTGTTCGTGCGCCTGTTCAAGCTGTTCCACGACTTGGCACTCGTGGCGGCGCGCGGAATGCGGGGTTCCTTCCGTTGGCTTCGCAAGCAATGGCAAGGCCACAAGGAGCGAAGGCTCCAGCGGCGGCAGCCGTTCCGCAAGGCCGCGGAGCGGATCCTGCGTGCGGAACCGGTGCCCGAGGCCACAACGAGTCAGGCGTCTTCGGGATATCCCGAGGAGGAGACGCCGGACACGGTGCAGGACGACCTGAGCCGCATCCTTATCCGAACGCATGTGCCGGCCTCCGGTCTGGATAGTGACGAGCCCACGACGAAGATCGCGGCGCCTCCCAAGGCTTCGCGCAAGACGAAGAAGACCGACGAAACGGAGGCAGCGGAGTATCGGCCCTTCGAGGCCATCGCAGAGCCGCCTACGGCCAGGATGCAGCCGGATCTCGAGGATGCGTTGGGGGACGCTGTGTCGGCGCAGGACGAGGATACCGACCTCGAAGAGGTGTCGGACGAAGCGCAGCCGGCGACCGTGCCGACAGTTTCGGGAACGCAGCTTGGCCTGGAGGCGTTGCTGGGTCTCGATGCGGGGGATGCGCGGCAACGGGCCGTATTGCGGTGCAAGACCACCGAGGCGCAGGAACTGCCGCCCGATTACGAGTATCCCAAGGAATACACGAAGCCGCCTATCGACGTGTTCGATCCGCCGCCTGCACGGATTGTGACTGATTTGACCGAGCAGCTTCGCCAGGTCAGCGTTCACCTCGAGGAAACGTTCAAGACGTTCGGCATCGAGGCGCGCGTAACGGAAGTGGTACGGGGCCCGACGATCACGCGGTTTGAGCTTCAACCGGCGCCGGGCATCAAGGTGAGTCGCTTCCATGCGTTGGCCGACGATATTGCGTTGGCGCTCAAGGCGCAGGGCGTCCGCGTGGTCGCGCCGATTCCGGGGAAGGGCCGCGTTGGCGTCGAGATCCCGAACAAGGTGCCCGAGCCGGTCGTGGTGCGGGAGCTATTCGAGTCCGAGTCATTCCACCACAGCAAGGCGCGGCTCAATCTGGCCCTGGGCAAGGACATTGCCGGCGAGGTGGTCGACGTGGATCTGAGCACGATGCCGCACTTGCTGGTGGCCGGTGCGACGGGGGCTGGCAAGACGGTATGCATCAAGACGTTCCTGGCAAGCCTGCTGTTCACGAATACCCCCGATGAGCTTCAGTTCGTGCTCATCGACCCGAAGATGGTGGAGTTATCGATCTTCAACGATATTCCACACCTGGTGACGCCGGTAGTCACGGATCCGCGAAAGGCGTCGACGGCGCTGAACTGGCTGATCAATGAAATGGAAGAACGGTACAAGCTGTTTGCCCATCTCCGGGTCCGGAACATCGAGGTGTATAACGAGCGGGTGGAGAACGGCGAGATAGAGATGGTCGCGGCGGCGGGTGGCGCGCAGCAGTCATTCACCGTAAACCGAAAGCTGCCGTATATCGTGTGCATCATTGATGAGCTGGCGGACCTCATGATGCTGGCCCGGGCGGAAGTCGAGGGCGCTATCGCCCGTCTGGCGCAACTGGCGCGCGCGACGGGAATTCACCTGATCATCGCGACGCAGCGGCCGTCGGTGGACGTGCTGACGGGGGTGATCAAGGCCAACTTCCCGGCGCGGATGTCGTTCCAGGTGTCGTCGCGGGTGGATAGCCGATGCATCTTGGACGAGATCGGGGCGGAGCGGCTGATCGGCCGGGGCGACATGCTGTATCTTCCGGCCGGGCGATCGAAGCCGATCCGGGTTCAGGGGGCGTTCGTGAGCGACCGCGAGATGGAATCGCTCATCGGGTATCTGAAGACGCAGGCGCCGCCGCAGTACCGCGACGAGGTGCAGACCTTCGGCGAGAAGAAGGAAAGCAAGCAAGATCTCCTCGACGAGACGGACGAGTTGTTCGACGATGCAGTCCGGGTGGTCTTGGAAACCGGACAGGCGTCCATTTCTATGGTGCAACGACGGCTTCGTGTAGGCTATACTAGAGCCGCGAGGCTAATTGACATGATGGAACTGAAGGGGATTGTCGGCCCGCACACCGGTAGTAAGGCTCGGGAGATACTCACGAGTCTACCGCGCAGCGAAGACGAGGTAGCATGAAGAACGCTCACTATCCGGGAGATGAGCTTCGTGATCGGCGAGAAGCCTTGGGGCTGAGCACGGAAGATGTCTTCCTCGAGTTGAGTATTCCCCGGGCGTACGTCGAAGCGTTGGAGGGCGGCAACTTCGATGCGCTACCGGCGTCCTGCTACGCGTTGGCGTTCTTGCGGACGTACTGCACATTTCTCGGGCTGGCACCCGAGCGGTTTCTCGATAGCTTCCGGGCCTGTGCGGGCACGACGCCGCGGGTTGTTCCGGCCGTGGCGGAGAAGCGAAAGGCGCGCCTGGTCGTCCTGAAGGAAGAGCTGCTCACGTGGGCGACGATCTTCGCGATTCTCCTGTTGGGATGGGTGACCTACGCCTTGGTGTTATGGCCCAAGAGCAACATCGAGGAAGGGCGGGTGGAAGCGGATACCATCGAGATGGTGGTTCCGCCTTCTTCGTACGACGGCGACCGCTAGCCGCTTGGGGTTGTTTGTGGCGATCACAAACCGCTTGCACTTGGGGTGGGTTCTGCTAGAATAGACCCCGTTATGAATCTGCCTAATCAATTGACATTGGCGCGTGTCATCATCGCCCTCGTTTACGTGGTGCTCATGTCGTTCTCGAGTCTCGTGTGCGAGGTGATTGCGCTGACCTTATTTCTGGTGGCGCTGGTCACGGACTACTACGATGGCCGCATCGCGCGATCACGCAACCTCATCACGAACTTCGGCAAGCTCCTGGATCCCGTGGCGGACAAGGTGTTGGTGGTCGCGGCGCTGATCATGCTGATGGAAAACCGGTACCTCGACATTCCGGCATGGACGATTGTGCTGATCCTGGGCCGCGAGTTCTTGGTGACGGGGGCGCGGTTGCTCGCCGCGAGCAACGGCGTGGTGATTGCCGCGAACAAGTACGGCAAAGCAAAGACGGGGCTCCAGATGGGATACGCCTTTGGGGCCTTGCTCTTGGCCATCGTGGTCCGTCAATTGGATACCATTGGCGGTATCGCGCAACGATTTCCCCGGGCGGTGGCCTTCTCGAAAGACGCGCTCCTTTCGGTATCGTTCTGGGCCATCGTGCTGATCGCCCTCTACACGGCGTACTCAGGCGCGCAGATCCTGCACGCCAATTGGGACGCCCTGGACATACGGAAGACCTGACACCTATGCCGGCCAGTTCTCGCGCCATCATCGATCTGAACGCGTACGGACACAACCTTGACGTCGTTCGGAATCACATTCCCCGCGAGTGCGGCATCATGGCTGTCGTGAAGACGAACGCGTACGGACTGGGCGGCATTCCCTTGGCGCGCCACGCCGTGGATTGCGGCGTGGACATGCTCGCGGTGGCCACGGTGTCCGAGGGCATCGCTTTGCGCGAGGCCGGCATCCACATCCCGGTGCTGGTGTTGGTACAGCCGAGCGAGAGCCACTTGGCGGATGCCGTCGAGCACGATCTCCGAGTGACCGTGTCCGAGCCGGCCTTTGCCGAGCGGCTCAGCGAGATCGGCCGGCGGATGAGCAGGCTGGTTCCGATTCATTTCAAGGTGGACACGGGTATGGGGCGCCAAGGCGTCGACGTTGAGCGAGCACTGGACACGATGGAGTACCTGGTCCGTTTGCCACAGATTGATATCGAGGGCATCGCAACGCATTTCGCCCAGGCCGAGATACGAGACGATCCGTTCACGCTCGAGCAGATTCGCGCGTTCAAGAAGCTCCTGCGCGACGCAGACAAGGCCGGGCTTCCCTACGATTTCGCCCACGCCGCGAACAGCGCCGGGATTGTGAACTATCCGCATGCCGCCTTCGATATGGTTCGGCCCGGACTCATGACGTATGGCGTGTGGCCTTACGATATCCCTGCCGAGCAGAGCCCGTTGAGACCTGTGCTGCGCTGGATCAGCCAAACCGTCGTGTTGAAGGACATCGAGGCGGGCCAGAGCGTCGGCTACGGGCGCACGTACCGGGCCGAGGCGCGGATGCGGGTCGCTGTGGTGCCGGTGGGTTACGCGGACGGTTACCGCTATCACCTGGCGAATCGGGCCGAAGTGCTGGTGCGGGGCGTGCGCTGCCCGGTGCGCGGCAGCGTCTGCATGGACCAGATCGTGGTGGATGTCACCGGGCTCGAACACGTGCGCCTCGGCGATACCGTCACCTTGATCGGAACCGACGGCAGCGAAACAATCACGCCGTGGGAACTGGCAAAGATTGCCGGAACGGTGCCCAACGATATCCTCACCGGACTCGGTTGGCGCGTGGCGCGCGAGTACGTCGACTAGTCCGCTTCCTTCCCGGGGTGGCCATGTCTTGGACATACTACATCGACGGCTACAACGTCATTCACCATTCGGACGCGCTGCGGCACCTCGCCGACGAGAGCTTCGAAGCGGCCCGAGATGCCCTGATTGAACGAACCGGGCACTTCTGCTCCACCAGTGGCGGCACGACCGCCGTGATCGTGTTTGACGGCCAGGGCCGGCTCGAGGAACGCAAGGCCGGCCCCCTGCCGCGCGGGGTTCGGGCCACGTACTCCGCCGCGGGCCAGACCGCAGACAGCGTGATCGAGCGCCAGGTGTTTCTGGCGGCGGATCGCGCGAGCGTGATGGTGGTTACGGCGGATCGTGCGATCCGCGCCGTATGCGCCGGCATGGGCGCGAAGGTCATGTCGCCCTACAACTTCCTGGGCTCGGTGCTCGAAGCGCGGGCGAGCATCGCGCGGAGACTCCGGCAGGGCCGCGAAACGGGCGGGGCTCGGCGCATTGAGGAAAGACTGGGGGCGGAGGTGGTCCGTCGGCTCGGTGAGCTGCGGGACAAACTCCATCGCCGACCCACTCCGAAGAAGCGCGTGCTTCCTGCCAACGCGGGGCACGAAGCGCAAGGGCCGGCGTCTACGTCGCCCACGGTTTCGGAGGGACTCGAAGCCCTCCCCTGGGTCGAGCAGTTGCGGTTCCTCCGAAACCAGCTTCGCCGGGCCGAGCGCGAGGCACAACGACCGCCGGTCCGACTAAGGCCATCGGCGCAGCGGCCCGAGCGGCTCTACCGATCCTTCTCATCGGAGCGCGTCGAGGCGCGACTCGACGTTTCGTCACAGGCGGCCCTCCGCGAGATCCGAAACGCGCTCAAGCCTCCTGAGCCTGTCCCGCCACCCGCGCGCCCTTCCACAAGAAAGCTCCGAAGCCCGCGTGTGACGCGGCGAGTCGTCGAGCCGAGTCCACCGACGTACACCTCCGGATCCCAAGGCCGGGGCCTCGACGAGAACGCCCAAGAGCGACTCGCCGAGATGCGGCGGCGGCTCGAGCCGGAGAAGCCTCCAGCCACCTCACCTCCGAAGTCAGCGCCGAAGGGCCAGAGCAAGGCGTCTACACGCAAGCCGGCGCCCCCCTCGGAACCCACACACACCTCCGGCGCTGCCCAGCGCGGCCTCGGCGAAGAGGCCCTCGAACGCCTCCGGGAATGGCGCGACAAGCTGGGAGAGAAGAAATAGGATGGGGCTGTTTGCCTCGAGCTGGCCAGGCGGCCACCGCCGGGTAGCTGGGGCGGGTGCCATCAACAATACGGACCGGATGGACGGAAAGGGCATGTGAAAAATGGCTTGAGCGGCGGCGTACATCCCAGTCCATCGAGTCCATTCGGTCCCTATCGTCCATAGCCTGGACCCGAGGCCGGCGCGCACGTCTCAGAAGTAGATGACCGTCGAGACGTAGGCGGCGTGTTGGTCGACGTCGGTCTTGAAGCCGCTCTCGATGATCCGATTGGGCGTGCGGATCGTCTCGCTTCGAACGTCGGAGCCCCAGCGATATTGGTACACGGCATCGATGTTGACACGGTTCTTGATGAGGACGCCGGCGCCCAGTGTAACACCGTAGTAGTCGTCGACCTTGCCATCGCCATCCTTGACCCACCAGAGAAACTGCTTGCGGCCGCTGGCCGGCTCGGGATCGTAAAAAAGGCCGCCGCGGAGGCTGGGCAGGAAGTTCTGGACGGGTTTGGTGGCGTCGACGAAGACGTATTCCGCGCCGAGCCGCACCGAGTAGGTGGGATCGTGTGGGCTCATGTCTTTGCGCAGGCCCGTAATGGGCGAGATGCGGCCGCGGCCGCCGAGTTGGTCGTCGGTCTGCACGAAGTCATCCCAGTCGCGGCGGGTGACGTCCAGGGATAGGGTGAGCTTCTCATCGGCGAACCGATAGGCGGCACCGAGGCCGTAGGCTTGGGGGAACTCGATTTCGAGGCGGCTGCGGTAGGTGGGAAACACGATGTTGAATACGGGGAATGGGTAGTTGAGCGATGTGTAGCGCCGGGTGTAGTCGACGTGAGCCTTGAATCCGGCATGATAGACGGCGCCGAGGCTGAGTCGCTCCATCGGTTTGTATAGGAGACCGACGGTGTAGTTCGTGCCCTGGAAGTTCTCGTATTCCTCGTACGTGGACAAACGCCCGATGCCACCGAGACCGCTGTTGAGATGGCCCCACACGCGGCCTTCGGTGTAGGACTCCCATCCGTTCGAGGAGATGAGGTCGCTGTCCCAGAGATTGGCCACGAGACCGCACGAGAGCTTGTTGGTGATCTCGAAGCCGAACGCGGGGGATAGCGCCGAGAGGCTCCCTTCCTGTTTGTAGCGGATGTCGTAATTCGTGTGGTAGAAGAGGCCGCCCCCGAGGGCGGTGAGTGGGGAGCGCGCTTGGAATTGGAAGGCGCGGTCGAAGTCGAACTTATGTTGGTAGTTGAGGCTGAGCACGAAGTTGCGACCGGCGATAGTGCGCTTGAACGGGTAGGCAACACTGAGATAGTTGAAGTCGTCGAGATGGACCTCGTATCCGGTTTTCGGGGCAATGAAGGTGGTATGGGCGAATTCCTCGCCGAGCCACTTGAAGCTGTACACCGCCGAGATCTCGGGCCGTTCGAGCTGGGTCAATCCGCCGGGATTCCACGAGGCGGCCGTGGCATCGTCCGCGACGGCGATGAATGCGCCGCCCATACCGAGCGCCCGTGCGCCGCTGCCAACGAGGTTGGGGGAGGAGTTGATCTGGATCTGGCCCCAACCCGCCGGGGCTACGAGCATCAGCGCTCCGCAAATCAAGACGCTACATGGTGACCGCCGCCATCCCTTGAACAATCTCGACTCCTTCCGCCGTGCGCTGGACGACTACGGCTTTGCTGCCGCTGGTGAGAATTCGGTCGATGCGGGCCTTGCTGACCTCGACGATCTCGCCCGGCTCGAGTACTTCGCCGGTCTGTTCGTCGATCCAGGGCTCACCTTCCTGGACAACCAGCATGTACATCCCCTCGACGATGCCGTCCTCCTGGGTCCAGCTCACGAGTAGTTCGTCGCCGCTCGGATTGGGCCGAACGGACAGAAGCTCGCCCGACAGCCTCGGGAATCGATCCACGACCTGTGTCGCCAGCGTGCGACACGCGAGATCCACCTTGGCGCTGTCTTCGCGATCTTCGACGAACACGTCCATGGTTGCCACAATATCCGAAGTCTCGGCGCTAATGGCGCGCGCCTTGACCTCGATGCCCTTCTGATCTCGGGGAAAGACGTCGGCCACGAGGAAGACCTGGGCGTTGGTCAGTTTCCCGAGTTGAATCGCCTGGGTCGGGTCGGCCAAGGCGGCAGCCAACTGCTGCTCGGTGAGAACGTCCTGCAAGCGCGTACGATCGAGCATCCGGAATCGATCGCTATCGAAGAGCTTCATCTCCGTCGTCACGCGCAGCATGTCGCACGTCGTCGTGTCGAGATCGCTGCCGCCGAAGGCCAGCACGGCCACGGGCATCTTCGAATCGCGGCTGTTCAACTGGATGGGACGAATGGCGACCTCGAACGCGCTTGTGGCCTCGTGGCCTGCGTCATCGGTGGCCGCGATGGTGATGACGGCCTTGGCGTTCTCACCGTCCGATTCGTCAGTATCGATGGGAATCCGGCGGTTGAAGCTTTCTTTCGGGGCGCCGGTGATGGTCTCGAAAGGTTCGCCATTGATGCTAAGCGAGGCCACCTTGGTCTTGGCAACGATGTCACCCGAGATACGCAGGGTGCGGTTGTGCCGGTAGGGGCGTTCCGGATCGGGCGATTTGAGGTGGATCTCGACGGGGGCGCCTTCGGTCTCGGCCAGGGCCAAGTCGAGGACGGGCAGCATCTCGGGGAACCCGTTGGCCGCGTAGGCCAGGAGGTGAGGCGCCTTCTGCCGGATGAGCCATAGCCGGGCTTCGGTCGAGTCGGGCCGGCCTCGGAAGACTTTGAGGGAGGAGCGCGTCTCGTTACCGGCGGTATCCTTGGCCACAACGACAAAGGAGTTCTCACCGCCGGTCAGAGGCATCTCCGTGCTGAACTCGAGGCGGGGCTCGCCGGTCGATTCGGCCAGGATACGCTCACTCAACGCCACCGAGGTGACGCCGTTCGTGTCGATGGTCACACCATCAAGCTTGACCGTGACGTTCTCGGTAACGGTGGGATCGATGGGGGTGAAGATACCGATGGTCGGGCCCGTGAGATCGACCACGACCTCGACGGTCTCCTTGGATTCCTTGTCGGCGAGGTCGCTCGCGGCGACTTCAATCTCGTGGGTTCCCTCGTCGAGGATCACCTCTTCCCTAAAGACGACCTCCTCGGAACTGCCTCGCTGGGGCAGTGCCTTACCATTCATCTGGACCGCCGCCACGCCCACGTCGTCGTTTGCCCGGATCTCGAAAGGCAACTCGCGACAGGCAATCAGGGTCTTGCGATCCACAGAAGTCGAGACTTGCGGCTCGGATCCGTCGTTGACCTCGCCCAGCGCGATGCGTTTGCGCGTGACGAGGTCTCGGTAGCAATGCGCGCGATCCGTGTCGGTCTGATCGAGGGAACGCTGCAGGGATTGCTCGGCAGCGTCGAGCTGACCCAGATGGTAGCGGGCTATGCCCAACTCGCGATTCGGGAAGTACTCGACGTAGTGCATGCCGTAGGTTCGGGCGCGCCAGGTGTCTTCGGAGCGCATCTTGATAGCCGCCTCGAAATCGGCCGCGGCCTCCTCATGAAACCCGCCCGCCTGATAGGAACAGCCGCGCTCGTAGTAGTTCCACCACCGTCCGTGGAAGACACCTTTTGTGACGCCATATTCTTGACCTTCGCGAACAAGGCCCTGTTGCGTTGTGCAGCCCCAGATGACCACCCCAATTCCGATAGCCGCCACGACCCACGCGTACGTTTTCTTCATAATATCACCCTACCCCTCCATGCCCTAAGAATAACATACGCGCGACGGCCTGTAAAGCAAATGCGTTGCGGGCGCACACCCCAATGTCTTGAATACCAGCAACTTAGCCGTCGAGGTTGTATAGGAAAGACCTGATGGACCTGGGATCACGAGGCCATTCCTAGCCTTACGGAAGAAGCGGCCTCTCAAGTTGACAGCATTGTCGGAGCGTCCGCACAATGATTGCGGAAACACGGCCCGACTTAAGCAGTATCGGGTATGCTGGACGGCTGGAAGGAGGGGCAGGGCGTGGAACGCGACCGGAACATCCTATTTGGCGTGCTGGCAATGCGTCTCAAGAAGGTGAAGGCATCGCGGCTGCGACAAACGGCCGAGCAGTGGGCGCACGATCCCGAGTCGGATCTCGGCCAGCGCTTGGTGGCGGCCGGGGCGCTTACGGAGAGCGACCGCGAGAAGATCGAGTCGATGGTGGACAGTGCGGCCAAGGTCTATGAAGGCAACGCCACGGCCGCCCTCACCGCGTTCGGAGGCGACGAAGAAGTGCAACGCACCTTCGGCGATTCGCTGGCCCCGGGGGCGCCCGAGACGACGCCGACGATACCGGGCGGCGCGGTGAGTGAAGGCGCCGACGAGATTCCCGCGGTGCGCGAGCATCCTGGCCGTTACACGCAGATTCGCGAGTACGCCTCCGGGGGCATGGGCCGGATCCTTCTCGTGCGCGACAAGCACATTGGCCGCGATGTCGCCCTCAAGGAATTGCTGCCCGAGCAACTCGTCGGGCATGGTTCGGTATCGGGCGCGCCTACATCGGAGTGGCTGACGATTCCGGCATTCGCTCGGTTCGTGCAGGAGGCCAAAGTTACCGGCCAGCTCGAGCACCCTTCGATCGTGCCGGTGTATGAGTTGGGGTATCGCGAGAACGGCAGCCTGTACTACACGATGAAGTTGGTCAAGGGCCGCACGCTTCAGGAGGCGATCCAGGAGGCTGGCGGTTGGGCCGGACGCCTCACCTTGCTCACGCATTTCCTGAACCTGTGCCAGGCGATCAGCTATGCGCACAGCCGTGGCGTTATCCACCGTGACATCAAGCCGAAGAACGTCATGGTGGGCGAATTCGGCGAGACGGTGGTGATTGACTGGGGCATTGCGAAGGCGCGGGGCAAGAAGGATATCCACGCGAAGGATCTCGTCCAGACGGTGAAGGCCCTGGGCGTGGCCGAGGAATCCACCGTGAAGACATTGTACGGCCAGGCCTTGGGCTCGCCCTACTTCATGCCGCCCGAGCAGGCCCTGGGCAAAGTCGACGAGGTAGATGAACGATCCGATGTCTACTCGCTGGGGGCTGTGCTCTACACGCTGCTCACGGGCCAGGTTCCGTTCGTCGGGCTGACGGCCCGAGAGTTTCTGGCCAAGGTCGTCGCCGAGCCGCCCCGGCCCATCCGCGCGATCGAGACGAAGGCGCCGGCCGAACTCATAGCCATCTGCGAACGCGCCATGGCCCGGGAGCCCAGCGAACGCTATCAGAACGCAACCGAACTGGCCGAGGAGATTCACCAGTTCCTCTCGGGCGGATTGGTGCGGGCCTATGACTACCGGTTGCGTGAGCTCATGGGCCGCTTTGTGCGCAAGCACCGGGCCGCGTTGAGCACGGCCGCCGCGGCGTTCGTGGTGTTGCTGGCAGTGGGCGTGTACTCGTACGTCCGGGTGGTCCAACAGAAGCGGGTGGCGGTCGAGCAGCGGCAGTTGGCCGAGGAGGCGCGGGATGTGGCCGAGGTCGCGCGACAGCAGGAGGCCGAGGCGCGCGAACGTGCCGAAGAGGCCCGACAGGCCGAACAGGCAGCGAGACAGGAGGCCCAGCGCGAGCTGTATGGCTCGAACACCGCCCTCGCGGAGCGATGCCTCGACGAACGTCGCCTTGCGCAAGCGCGCAAGTTGCTCGCGGGGTGTCCCGAGCCGTATCGGGCATGGGAATGGGGGAGGCTGCAGTATCTCAGCAACGCCGACCGCATGACGATCGCGGCCGGCGGCCGGTTCGTGGCATGGTCTGGCGATGGCGAGCGGTTGGCACTCGGTTCCGTGGACGGGACACTGGGCGTGTATGCTGCCGGGGACGGTTCGCCGCTCCATCCATTGGCCGACAAGAGCGGCTTTGGTTGTGCGATGGCGCTGAGCGGGGATGGCCGGCGGATGGCCATGGCCGGTGATGGGGCGATCACCGTGTGGGATACCGCCATCGGCACCGCGTTGTTCTCATTCGACACGATCGAGAAGACCGACGAATGGGGCCATGCTATCGCGCTGAATCGGGACGGCACGCGTCTGGCTGCCCGCACCGACGCTAAGACGGTCAGGGTTTGGGACGTCGACGCCAAGCGCGAACTGAGCTCGGTACCCATCGAGCGCAATATGGGATTCACGCTCGCGATCAGCTCCGATGGCGGCCGGTTGCTGACAGCGGCATCGGTTCTTGGTGCGGGGAGTTGGGAAAACCGGCTCGAATTGCGCGACGCGGCGTCCGGCGAGGTGACGGCATCGCACTCGTTGCCGGCGCCGCCGTTCGTGCACGCGGCGTTATTCAGTCCGGACGGCGTGCGCGCAGCGATCGGCACGGACGCGGACCTCACGATCTGGAAGCTGCCCGATTGGACGAAGGAAGGAACGATTCCGACGGGTATCTACTACCCAAGCGCAGTGGCCTTCAGTCCGGATGGCGGACGGTTGGCGGCGGCCTCGCGCGACAAGTGCACGCTGACGGGGTGGAACGTGGCCAAGGCGGCCGAGGAGTTCCACGTTCGTGCGCACTTGGACACGATTCACGCGGTGGAGTTCGATCCCTCCGGGCGGTTCGTCGCAACGGCAAGTTCGGATCGTCTCGCCAAAGTGTGGGACGCCTCGACGGGCACAGAACTGCGCGTGTTGCGGGGCCATAACGCCGCCGTGTTCTCGCTCGCGTTCAGTCCGGACGGCGCGCGCCTGGCTACGGCGGGTTATGACGGCGTTACCAAGGTCTGGGATGTCGCCTCGGACCTGGATCGATTGGACCTTGCGGTCAACGCCGTGGCATATAGCGCCGCGCGCGATTTCTTGGCCGGCGCATCCGGCCCGGCGGTCTGCGTGTGGGACGCGCGATCCGGCGTACTGGCGCATAAACTCGAGGGGCACAGCGCGAAAGTGATTCGCCTGGTCTGTGACGCCGAGGGCGCTACGCTGGCATCGGCGGCTATCGAGAAGACCGATGGCGCCGAGGTGGTGCACGTTCGGTGCTGGGATCCAGCCTCAGGTAAACGCACGGCCGAGTTCACGACCGAGTTGTCCTCGATCCATGAACTGGCGTTCAGCGCCGACGGGGCCTCGCTGGCCGTTCGAGGTGGCACGGTACTCGAGATCTACGAGGTGAAGACCGGCAAGCGCCGGCAACGCCTCGAGGCCGTGCACGGATTCCAGTTTGCGCATCGGGGTGGCGCGTTGGCCGTCGGTCGCGCCGTCGCGGATCACGAGAAGATGCTGCGGGTGTCGGTGATGGACGGGCCATCCGGCGAGGTCCTGCGCGAGGTGGACGTTGAAGTGTGGCAGGATCTCTGCATCGGATTCTCGCCCGACGGCGCGCAGGTGCTCGCGGGCAACGAGTCGGCACGGCACGAGGAAGGCAACACCGCTTCCGCCTTCACGAACACGCTGCGCCTATGGAATATCGAGAGCGGCGAGGAACTGCCGCCGCTGGCGTGCGACGGGGCGGTGACCTGTTTCACCTTCTCGGCCGACGGCACGCGCCTGGTCACGGGCGGCCGGGCCAACAAGGCCGCCCTGTGGGACCTCGGCACGCGCGCGCCGCTGGCTACCTTCGAGGGGCACGCCGGCGCCATCCGCGCGGTATTGCTCACGAGCGACGCCAAGCGCCTCGTTACGGCCAGCAGCGATGGAACCTTCCGCCTATGGGATTGCGAGACGGGCCGAGAGCTCCTGACGCTTCAGGATTCGGCGCTCCGGGCAAACACGGCGAACGCCGTGCCCAGCCGCGTGGCATTCAGTCGCGATGAACGTCGACTGGTCGTCATGACGGATCCCGAACCGCTGCCGCCGTTCGTGTTGCACAGCTTTCCCGTCGACCTGGCCGAGTATCCCGGTGACGCGGGTACGGACCTCGGCAAACGCGTCGAGGCCTTCAAGCGAACCTATCGCTGAACCGGCACCGTAATGTCGGGCGAGTCAGACGCCGTGTAGCCTTCGCGTGAAGGGACGGCATGCCACATCCGACAGTGAGACCTCCCCGTTGATTCCCCGGACACGCGGAGAGAGAAAGTCGGAAAGCCAGCTACTGCCATGCAAAGATGAAGCGTACACTGGCGATCCTTTGATCGTGCAGGAGCGCAGGCTATAGCGTCTTCTCCGTTACCTGAATCGGGGCGCCCTTGCTCGGTGCTTGCGGTGGGGCAGGCCGGCTGCTATCATGAGTCCTGTCTCGCGCCAACGAGACACGCGAGGAGAGATGAGTCTCTATTACCCCTACCTTGGGCTAGTCGTCGTTGTGCTCGTCGTGTGGATCGTGATCGCCCTTCACGATGACACAAAAAAAGACGACAGCGAAGGCAAGGAGTAGCGTTCCGGCGCAGGATCCCGAGTCAAGCGCCGTGCGAAAGGAAAGAAACACCATGCTCAAACCGTCTGTCTGCATCGAAATGTTCTGGCCCGAGATCGCGCTCGCCGACCGCATTCCTCGAGTCGCCGCCTTGGGCTATCCGGCCTTCGAGTTCTGGGGATGGTGGAACAAGGACCTCGACGCCATCGAACGCGCTGTGAAGGACACCGGTCTGGCCATGGCCGTCTGCTGCGTCAAGACGGCGTTTTCGGGCGCGCCGACCTCCATGCTGACGCCGCAGGGCAAGGCGCCCTTCGTTCAGGCCGTCAAAGACTGCCTTACCGTGCGCGACCGCCTCGGCTGCACGCGATTCATCGTCACAACGGGCAACGAGCTCAAGGATGTGCCTCGCGCCGCTCAGCACGCAGCCTGCGTTGACGCCCTCAAAGCGGCCGCCCCGCTGGCCGAGGACGAAGGCATCACACTCGTGCTCGAACCCTTGAACCTGCTCGTCGATCATGCCGGCTACTACCTGGCCACCTCGGCGGAAGGATTCCAGGTCCTCCACGAAGTAGGAAGTCCGGCGATCAAGCTGTTGTTCGATATCTACCATCAGCAGATCACCGAAGGCAACCTCTCGCTCAACATCTTCAACCACATCGACCAGATCGGCCACTTCCACGTCGCGAACCATCCCGGCCGACACGAGCCCATGCTCGGTGAGATCAACTATCCATACCTCTTCTCGCGGATAGCCCAGACGGCGTATGACGCCTTTATCGGCCTCGAATTCTCGCCCAGCGATGCCGACAACACCGAGGGCATTCTCAAGGAAGTGCTTGATGGGGTACGGCGGCTCGACGCGTAACGCCATCACGCGATGCCGACGCCACCGCCTAGTCGTCGGCGGCGTCGCCGCCATCGTCCGGCGCGTTGAAGACGCCGAGAGACCGGAGGAACGAGTCGATGTCGACCTCGGCGTCTACGCCACCCTGTTCCGGATGGAAGCGCAAGGGGCTGCGGATGAAGGCCCGCTGACACGCGGGACACAGATCCAACCGGATGTGCTTGTAGATGGTCTCTTCGATCTCTTTGGGATCGCGATGGCGAAGCTTCTCAATCAGGTCGAGCATCTCGGCGCGATGGCTCTGCACCAAGTCCACCAAGCCGATCTCGAGTTTGTCGTAGGCCGCCTTCACCTGGATCTCGACCGTGTATCGCAGGGCATGCCGCCGGAGTTCTTTGCCACACCCATCGCAGCGGTACGTGATCATCGCCGCGTCCTTCCCGGCTACGCCTTTCCAGCAGTATACCAGATTTCCAGACCCCGTCCCGGGAAACGCAGCAATCCCCCAGGGCAATCGCATTAAAACCTAGCTCCCCGCCCTTGGCGTGTCACGTCACCCCCCTCGCACTTTGAGGCCGTCTCGCTTCCGGACTGTGTTCGCCCCTCGCCCCCCTCAACTCGCTCCAGATTGCG
>Ga0209097_10000171_pt1 | contig 76057 bp, 62 predicted proteins | sample AD_UKC052_MetaG_FD_184419 | JGI IMG/M metagenome (GOLD analysis project Ga0209097, IMG submission 184419) | Active sludge microbial communities of municipal wastewater-treating anaerobic digesters from USA - AD_UKC052_MetaG (SPAdes) (version 2) | ecosystem: Engineered > Bioreactor > Anaerobic >... | reverse complement strand
AGAGTTTTAGTTGTGCAGGTGGCTACCCCGTCATTGGCACGCCTGTCACTAACAATAATTTTGGTGGAGCAAGTTACTCAGCCTATGCAACCAGTGCTTCGGGAAATACTACAAGTTTAGTATCTGTTGGCTCTTATAACGGTACAGATGTGACACTGACACGCAACAACATCTATGTTTACCAAAGCTCCCCCAATACCTATACGCTTCAGCCAGATGGGGTTGCGGGCAAGGATACCTACATTGACTCAACTACCGCTACGACAAACTATGGTGCAGTTAGCACCTTAAAGTTGAGTGATGATAAGAACATGCTTTTTAAGTTTGACCTGTCAGCTTTTCCTGCTGGGAGTCGCCCTATTTCCGCTAAGTTCTCGATTAAACAAAACGGTGCACTACTTAGCTCATCAAACTTATACCGTATGACAAGTGACTGGGTAGAAGGAACTGGCGTTAGCAGCCCTTTAGATGGCGCCACTTGGGGCAGCAAAAACGGCAGCGCCGCTTGGGTCGTGCCAGGGGGCGATTATCATCCAGTACAACTTAATAACACTGCCGTTGTTAACGCTTTTGGCTCATGGGCGGAATTTGACGCAACAAACATCGTAGCGGCTTGGCTAAGTGGGCAATATCCCAACTATGGTGTCATTGCTAAATCGAATGCAAGTAATTCACCAACATTTATCAGTAGTGATAGTAGCTCAGCGGCAGACCGCCCCAAGATGGTTATTGATTATCTTGTGCCATGCGGCACAACTGGTCCAACTGATCCTCCTCCGATTAATGATGTTACTTTAAACCCCACTGCTGATAGCTTTAATGATAGTGGCGCAATATTGGCTAATAATGGAACAGCGAATACACTAAAAGTTTATTACACGCCAACACGTGAAAACCGCATTCTGATGCAATTTGACACCAGCGGCATTCCATCAGGAGTCACAATTCAAAGTGCAAAGCTCAGAACTTATGTCAGCACTGTGGGCAGTGCAACCAGCAACACCAAAGCTATCTGGGCGAATGCCGTGAATCAAGCATGGGTAGAAGGCGCTGGAAATAACACCAACAAAAACTGCCCAACGGTAACAGCTGGCACCAGCTGGAGCTATAAAACGGGTTGCACAAACTGGGCTTCAAACATTCACCCCCCAAATATGCCAGAAACTTGGACAAGTGAAACTGGAATGAAAACGCCAAGAACAGCCCATATTGTTGCTACCATTAACAATAAAATATATGCCATTGGTGGTCAAGTTGCCACTACAGGTGCAGCATCTAACGCGGTTGAAGAATATGACCCAGTTACCAAGATTTGGACAACAAAGTCGAGCATTAATTTTACCGCACGATCAAACGCATCAGCCGTTGTGCTGAACAATAAAATTTATGTCATTGGAGGTACAACTGATGGTAATAATCCAGTCACAAAAAATGAAATGTACGACCCTGCTACCAACACATGGACAGCAAAAAAGGTAATGCCTATTGCTAAAATGTATATGGCGGCGGCAGTTGCGAATGGAATTATTTATACAGTCGGTGGGGCAACTAGCACAACAGCGGCTTCAAACACTGTACATGCTTACGACCCTGCAAGTGATTCATGGTTAACAAAAGCACCTATTACAAATACCACACTCACCAATATGGTAACTAAACGTGCTTGGCCTGTAGCGCACGGGGTTAATGGCAAAATATTTGTGTTTGGTGGTATGTCTAATCTTATGTCATTAACATCCGTTAGTTCAACTGAATTTTATGATCCAACAACAAATACATGGGGATCTAAACTCGCGCTACCCGTTACTGCAGACTCGATGTCTTCAGCCGCTATTGGTAACAAAATTTATTTAATTAGCGGTTATCAGAATGGTGCATTGAGCAATGCCGTAAGAGTGTATGACACATTGAGTAATACTTACAAATCATTAATGGCAATTCCCGTTGCTAGTAACCAACCTGCTGCCAGCGTGATAGGTGGAAAAATTTATAGTTTAGGTGGTGATAGCGCTACATCCACAGTTTTAGCTAATCATTATTTGTATGACCCTGGAACACCTACGCCTGTTGCTACAGCTTCTGATGAAGCCACTTCTAGCTTGCCTTTAGCTGCTAATTTTTCCAGTGGTTGGATTAATTTTGATTTAAAACTGTTGGTGCAAGAATGGGTAGATGGTGTGCGCCCCAATAATGGCGTGGTACTTTACACAGAAGTAGCTGATCAGTTCAGTATTAACAGTCGTGAGAATAGCAGTAAAAATCCCCAGCTAATCGTCACATACCAATAATAACTAATCGTTTACTATCTGAATAAATTCCTAGAGTCCGAGCATGAATACTGTTGTCAACAACACAATTGAAACCAAATTTAAAGCGTGGCTATCTTCGCTGTTATATGGGGAATTTAGTCGCCAATATTACATAGGTTTAGACATCGGTTTTGACCGACTTAATTTGGTGCAAATGCAAAGTAAAGCTGATGGTGTGCAGCTACGAGCTATTGCTAGTATCCCATTTAAAAGTAGTCGTGAGGCACTATTAAGCAATCCAAAAGAACTCAAATTATTGTTAAACCAAGCATTTGCAACACACCCATTTAAAGGTAGGAAAGTGGTTTCTTGCCTACCTGCTGAGCATATCAAAATTATCACCATCGCATATAAGCCGCTAGATGGGCAGACTGAAGATGAAGCTGTCGTTGTTGAGCTACGAGAACGATATAAAAGTGAATTAGATAACCTAGTGGTAGATTTTATGTCATTGCGTCAAGAAGAAACTGACGCTAGCAAACGCGACGCTTTAGTAGCATTAGCGCCCCGTGACAAAGTCTTGGCGTATTTAGACTTATTAACGGAAGCTGGGTTAAGTGTTGAAGCTCTTGATATTGGGCCAGCCGCTTTAACGAGATTGGTATGCCATACAGGGGCAAAGCTCGTACCAGACTTTCCCAACTTGCCGAATGTTTTGTTAATCAACTTTGGCACAGAGTCTAGCTTTTTAACCATTATTTGGGGTAGAAGGCTGATGTTGGATCGGCCAGTAGAGTTCTCAGAGCACCGCATTTTTTCTCGTTTAAAACAAGCGTTAGATATGCCCGAGGACTTAATGATTAGCTTGCTATATGACGAAAATACAAGCGCAAGAAATAATCAATCTTATTCGCTTGAGGTTAAAAAAATGGTGACTGACATTCTCACCCCAGAAATCAATTTGTTACTACAAGAAATCAACAAAACACTGGTGTATATGGCATCAAAAACACGGGGTAAATCAATTGATCAAATTTATCTCACAGGTCGTGTTTCTCGCTATTCAGGCATTGTGCAATTACTTAGAGAGCAACTCAATGTCAAAGTGGAAATTCTTGACCCCGTTGAGATATTTACCGCAAATAAAAGCAAAATAAACAGTGCGCATTTAGGCACGATGCCTGGCATGGCGCTTACAGCAGGGCTAGCACTTAGGGGGTTGCCAGAACGTGGGTAATATTAATCTTATTCCTGATGATTATCGCCAAGACATAGGCTTGCGCAGATTGTTACGCAATTTCATGTTAGTTTGTGTAATGGCAATTGTTGGCGTTTTATCTGCTAAGGCATTATTAAGCTATTTAACTTGGCGCGAAAATGCTCAAGTTGTCATTCTTGAGCAACGTGAACAAGCGAGTGAGCAAACAAAATTTAAAGCTGAAGAATATCGACAAAAAATACAAATGACCGAGCAACAGTTGGCCGCACTCAATATTTTACGTGGGGGTGACCAAGTGCTGGTTTTATTGCAAGCCGTTGACAAGGCTTATAGTGAATGCATTTGGTTTGATCGTTTGCATTTTATGCGTGGCAATACAAAATCCGCTTCAGAAACTTCAACGCAGAATGAAAGCACAAGCGTAGTTGCTTCGCCAGATAGTCAGGCAAGCACGACAGATATTGAAATCAATAATGCAGTAGAAATCGTTGGCCATGCTTTGAGCCATTCGACACTTGCTGATTTTATGAAAAAACTTGGTAATGCTACTCATGTGGCTGATTTGCGCTTAATCGACACTGGCACAAGGAGCTACACCACGGTAGAGGTGGTGGACTTTAATATGGCCTTGCAATTAAACAACAAAGGTCAGGTCAGCCCATGATGAATAAATTAGTGTTGGCATTGAGTAAGCTCAATCGACATTTAGTTATCGGGGTCATGCTATTTGTTATTGGGCTAATTGTGCTCGAGGGTTGGATGTTGCTAATACGCAAGCCATATGCTGAGTACAAGCGTATTGTAGAAACTAGAGAATCTTTAGCGTTAGCGTTGCACCAGCACCCTGATCAGGCTAGCGAAATGAGCCACTTAGCCAATCAGCTTAAGCAGCTCACAGATAAATTAACGAGCGAATTAACGTTTCCCGCTTCAGATGACAAAGTGGCTGCATCATTTATGGCCTCCCTAGACCAATCAGCAAAAGTGCATGGTGTTTCACTGTTTAGTGTTAAGCCTAAAGATCAAAAAACTGTTTCAGTATTTGAAGAAATGTCTTTTGAAGTTAGTGCTAAAGGCTCTTATCTTCCGCTTTCTGAATGGATGCTTGATTTTACAAACACTTTAGGAAACAACGCAACAGTGACTGAATTTGACATGAAAACGGTAGAAGAAGGTAAGCAAGTGCTATTGACACTGAATATCGCGCTTTATCGACCATTAAAACTTGGAGAAACTACGCGATGATTTTGTATCTCCGTTATGTGGCTATTTTGCTCTCAGTTTGTCTAAATCCGCTTGTGTTTGCAGAGGGTATATTGCACAACGATCCTTTTACACGCCCATTGATAAACACTTCGCCTGTCAGCAACGCACAAGGTTTGGCAGAAACGGTTGAAGAAGCACCTTGGAATCCGCAACTTAGTGCAGTGATGGTGGCGGGTAAAAACTCATTAGTGACTGTCGATGGTGTCACACTAAAATTGGGCGAAGAGAAAGACGGCTATAAACTCATAGAGATAAAAGACCATCAAGCCACATTTAAAAAAGGTAAAAAACGTGTCGTTTTAGAAATGCCGGTGATGACGATGCGACAAAATAAAGAACGAGGTGCTGAATGAAAATGTTTAGGGTAACGGTTTTTACCATATGGATTGTTGGCGTATTAATTACTAGCCAAATGGCACGTGCAGTTGAAGCCAGCAAAAATGAAACGATAGATGAAAAAATTACACTTAATTTTCATGAATCCTCGATTCAAGAGGTATTTGACGTGCTTTCACGCAAAGACAAAGTCAATATCATACTTGGTAAAGGCGTGACGGGTGTAGTGTCAGTGAATCTTTATAACATTACGGTTAAGGAGGCGATTTATCGCGTAGCAGAATCTGCTGGATACGCGGTAGAGTATCGTAATGGCGACTATGTGATTTTAGACCATAAAGAGGCAGGTCTTGAGCATCCTAACGGATTATTACAACTTAGAACCTTTAAAGTGCAATATTCTGACCCCAAGCAAGTAGCTGATATTTTAAGTAAATACGTTTCTCGTTATGGCAAAGTGACGCCTTTAAATGACAGAAAAATGGTTGTTGTTGAAGATACACCAGCATTTGTCGAGCGCACGGCTAAGCTACTGTTAGAGTTAGATGCACAACCAAAACAGATTTTAATTGAGGCCAAAGTGCTTGAAGTAACACTGGATGATGGTGAAATATATGGAGTAGATTGGAGCCATATTTTTGGCTCAACCACCACCATAGGCACAAATGGCTTAGCTACAGGCAATGCCGTGAATGGCCCAAGACAAGCAGGGTTTTTCTTTGGGCTAGCCAATAAAAATTTAGAGTTGTTTCTTGAAGCACAATCAACCAGAAACAGAGTAAAAACACTTTCTACCCCAAAATTGCTGGCTATGGAAAATCAAGAAGCGCGAGTTTCAATTGGTGATAGCACAGGTTTTAAAGTGACCACCACAATTAATCAAGTCACCACGGAAAGTATCCAGTTTTTAGAGTCAGGCGTTATTTTGCGTGTCACTCCATCGGTTGACCAACAAGGTAAAATCTTACTCAAAGTGCACCCTGAGGTGAGCTCGGCTTCACTCAATGCTGGCATTCCATCTAAAAAAAGCACAGAGGTCACCACCGAGTTATTGAGCGAGGATGGTCAAGCTGTATTTATTGGCGGGCTAATTAAAAAAATCAGTCGTAAAGATAAAACTGGGGTACCTATATTGGGCGACATTCCAGGCGTTGGGCGGTTGTTCTCGAGCACCACGGAATCAGTCAACAATACTGAAACGGTGATTATTATCACCCCAAGAATCATTCAAAATGCAAGCGCAACAAATGACCTGAGCGCAGAAAAAACAGAGCAGATAGAAGAAGAAAATTCACTAATTTTAGACCACCAGTTAAATCTAGAATCCACCGAACTTAGTGATAAGTTGGAGACGAGCACGAATTGATTTAGTTTGAACCCATAAACTGAATTACTCTTAACTTAATTTGAGAAATCACTTATCAAAAAGGGTTCAAATTGCTCAATAGGCAATGGTTTGCTAAAAAAATAACCTTGATAACGGTTACAACCACTTTGCTTCAAAAATTGTAATTGGTCTTCTGTTTCAACACCTTCAGCCATGACTTGAAGATCCAAACTATGCGCCATACTGATAATGGTCGTAACCAACGCCTTATCATTACTGTCAGTCGCAATATCTCTAACAAAGGTCCGGTCAATTTTTAATTGATACAAGGGCAATTTTTTAAGGTACTGTAATGAAGAGTATCCTGTGCCAAAGTCGTCCAACTCGAATCTAATCCCCAGATCTCTTAACTTGTTCATGCTGGTGATAATGTTGTCTGTATCATTAAGCAGCATACTTTCTGTGAGTTCTAGGTTAAGTAGTGCAGGATTTATAGAGTGATATTGCACAGCTGTATAGACTTGATCTACAAAATCAACTTGATGAAATTGCCTTGCACTGACATTAATAGATAGTTTAAGGTGTTTTGTTGATTTTTCTTGTTCCCAGCGTTTAAGTTGTACGCATGCGGCATTTAACACCCACTGCCCTATTGGAATAATTAAACCAGTCTCTTCGGCAATTGGAATAAAATCAAATGGTGGAATGAGCCCTTTCTCTGGGTGTTCCCACCTTATCAATGCTTCTGCGCCTATCGCGTGACCAACGTCGTTTACTTGCACTTGATAGTACAGTCTAAATTGTTGAAGGTCGATAGCCTTGCGAATTTCTTGTTCAAGTTCAACGCGTGCAGCGATTGCTTTTTGCATTTTTGGGTCAAAAAAGCGCAGCGTGTTGCGCCCTGCACTTTTAGCTTCATACATGGCAATATCAGCTTGTTTTAAGAGCTCATCAACACCAAAATGCTGCTCATTGAATAATGTTGCGCCAATGCTGATTGTAATATGGCATTGGTGCACGCTGAGTTGATAGGGCTGTCTCAGGGAGTGCAAAATTTTATCTGCAATGGTCTCTACCCGTGCAGCAGCACTAAGTGCATGTTCGCCCAGCCCCTCTAACAGCACAACAAACTCATCGCCACCTAGCCTTGCAACGGTATCACACTCGCGAATGCATGTAACAAGCCGCTCGGCGACTTGTTGCAATAATAAATCGCCTAAATCATGGCCCAATGTGTCATTTAACGTTTTAAAATGGTCAAGATCCAGAAACAGCAGCGCACCTATTTGGTGATTTCTAATATGGGCGGCCAGCGCTTGACTCAATCTGTCAATCAGCAAACGCCTATTAGGTAAATGCGTTAAAGAATCATAAAACGCAAGGGTATTGATCTCGTCAATCGCAGCCTTACTCTTAGTAATATCGGTCATGGTGCCAACATAATTGGTTACCACATTGTTCGCATCCTTTACCGCAGTAATGGTAAGGTGCAGAGGATATACTTCTCCATTTTTACGTTGATCAGAAATTTCTCCAGCCCATGCCCCAGCATGATTTATACTGTCCCACAGCGCTGCATAAAAGTGCTGATCTTGGCGATCAGAACTGAAAAGTTTTGATGGTTTTCCAACAACTTCATCTGCACTATACCCAGTAATAACAGTATAAGAATGATTCACCCGCAAAACTAAATGATTCGCATCTGTGACAATCATTCCTTCTTGAGATTCAAAAGCAATCGCAGCGATTCTCAATTGATTGCTCGACAATTTGCGGTCTGTAATATCACGAGAAATCATAATAAAGCGTGGCGTTTGCGTTACCCCATTATCTTTTCTGGCAACCGACAATTCAAACCAGCGTGATTCATTGTCAACAAAAATCTCAATTTGTTTGCCTATGGAAAACCCTGTTTCATTGGCTTCTTTTAAAGCTAATAAGCAAGTATTAGCCGCTTCAATTGAAAGCACATCTTTAACATTTTTACCCAATAACTCTTCAGCAGGTGCCGCTAAAAAGGCTTCTCTTGAGGTATGCAGTTGGTAATAGTTGCCTTGTAAATCGAGTTCAAACAGTATGTCAGGCAGTGCATTGAGTGTGCATTCTAAATCTTTTTGTGCTATCCACAATTCATCCGTCATCTCTCTTGCTAGCGCCACAGCTCTGGCTTGACCGCTACCTAAAAGCCAAATTAACCAACCAAATAGCAAACTAAACGCTATGCCGCCTGCTGCAATCAAAGATGGAATACTTTTAGAAAAACGTGCATCAAATTCAGGTGAAGCATGCATAGCAAGCGTCCAACGCTTGCCACCAATATCTACTGTTCTAAGTGCGTGTAAATTGCTTAATTTACTGTGTTTACCATACATCAAGTTTGAGGGTGAAGTTGTGTCGCCTTGGTATATTTCAATATCAACATCTTTATCAAGCTGTTTGCCTACACTTGAAATTAAGTCATTGATACGAAAAGGACCACTTACCCAACCTAATATTGCTTTGCGTCTTGCCTCAGCCGTGTCAACGCGCATAGATCTATCGTAAATTGGAATATACATCACCGCAGCCGGCATGTTTTTACCCGCATCCTGAACCAAGCTTAACATTTCGGTGAGCGCCATTTCACCAGAGTCTTGTGACGCAGTCAGCGCCGACTTTGTGGCAGGATTAGAATAAATATCAAATCCCATTGCATTTAAATTTTCACCAACATAGGGCTCAATTAAAGAAATGAGCACATAGTTTTCGCGTACGCCACTCGGTTTAATTTGGTAGTTTTTAATTCCACGGATTTGCATTTCAATCAGATGGCGGTCTTTGTCTTCATGAGGCACATGGAGCGCCACGCCAACGCCCAACAAGCCTGGAATCGTTTCGCGAAGTTCAAGCGCTTCAACATAATCTCGATATTCTGCTCGCGTCACAAAGCCTGAACTTTCGTAAAAGCCCTTTACGCCTCTTAACATCAGTTCATACCGTGATAAACGTTGGTGAATAATACTGGCTGTTTGGTCACAAGAGGCAGAAAAAACCTGTTGGCGTTTTTCAGTCGAAGCATTAAATTCTTTATACCAATACGCAAAGGTAAGGCACAGCATCAAAATACTGACTAAAACGGCAATCAGTGTAATTTGGCGATAACGGGTTAGCATAATATAATCTTAATTATGCTGATGAGAAGCGATTGGGACTAAGAGTAAAAGATAAATAATCACTTTTTAGCTATTTTCATCTATCTTGTGGGCGACAGTATTGTGCTTTTGTTACACCGGAATGTTGTTCCTTTTTTTAAATGCAGGAATCAACGCATTCATCATAATTGATAGTCACCGCAGACGCAACATATTCTAAAATATACGTGTATTTTGCAAGAGAAAATAAGCCCATTTTTAGCAGCAAATCATTTTGATGCTCTGCAAGCCGCATGCAGACTGGCTTGCAGCGGCGTTAAATTTTCTCGGGCATTTTTATGCGGTAATTTTGATTATTTTCCAATGAAGCGTAAATGTATTTTTTTGATGTTGAATCGCATCAAAATACTCTACAATGGACGCGTTATTGTTAACTATTATTAGGGAGTTTATTGTGCAACGTTATTCACCATTTAGTTTTTCATGGCTAATTTTTAGCGTGCTATTCACCTTAAGCGCCACACCCACTTTAGCTAGAGATATTAGCAATGAGCAGCGTGCCGCTTCAGAGGCGCGCGAGCGTTATAACGCGGCTGTTTCTAACGATGCATCGCTAAGCAAACAAGTGGCCGAACAAGAAAAACGCGTGGCAACTGAGCAAGCGCGTTTGAAAGATTTACAAGATAAACAAGCGCAAAACAAAGCCTTAGTTGATAGCGCAAAAACCGACTTAGATGCAAAAGTGCAAACTTTAGAAAGCGTTTGGGAACAGCGTAATAAAAACTAGGGATATACGGAATAAGTGGCTACGCGGGCGAATTGCTTTGTTGCGCGGTTTTTTGGTTACGGCATAACCTAAAGGTTAGCCTACACCGCAACTTCGTTGTCGCAACCTCGCTGTATAACAGCGTAATAAAAACTAACAAAATATCGCCCGCTTTTGCGGGCTTTTTTTGGCGTTGATTCGTGCATCGCTTTATAATAGTGCTTTTGATAATCTTAGCTTAAGTCAGGCGTAGGCGTGAAAATTTTAGAAACAGATGTGCTGCTAGTGGGTGGCGGCATCATGAGTGCAACGCTGGGCGTGTTGTTGCATCAATTAAATCCTAATCTTAGCATCACCATGGTTGAGCAGTTGGCGGACGTGGCACTAGAAAGCTCGGACGCGCTAAACAACGCAGGCACAGGCCACGCGGGCTATTGCGAGCTGAATTACACGCCGCAAGATGCAGATGGTAGTATCCAAATTCAACGTGCGTTAGAAATCAACGCAGCTTTTGAGGTTTCGCTGCAATTTTGGTCGCACTTGGTAGAAACTGGCGCGCTGCCCTCGCCTAAAAATTTTATCAACAAAACACCACATTTAAGCTTTGTTTGGGGCGAAAAAAATAGCGCTTTTTTAAAGCAGCGCCATGCGCTACTAAAGCAGCACCCTTTGTTTGAGCACATGCAATTTAGTGAAGATTTTAGCCAGTTGCAACAATGGATGCCGTTAATCATGGCCAACAGAAAGGCTAATGAGCACTTAGCGGCAACTTATGTTGAGCATGGCTCGGATGTTGACTTTGGCGCACTCACACGCCATTTAGTGGCGTATCTAAAAAAACAAGCCAACTTTCACTTGCACACCAATACGCAGGTTAAAAATCTTAACAAAGTAAAAGATCGCGTTAAAGATAACACGTGGCATGTCAAACTGCATGACTTAAACACCAAACACACGCACACCGTAAAAGCCAAATTTGTGTTTTTGGGCGCAGGCGGTGGCGCATTGCCGCTGCTACAAAAAGCCGAAATTGATGAAAGCAAGGGGTATGGTGGTTTTCCTGTGAGTGGGCAGTGGCTGATTTGTCATAACCCTGCAGTAATCACCCAACATTATGCCAAAGTCTATGGCAAGGCTGCACTTGGCGCCCCGCCCATGTCTGTGCCGCACTTAGATACCCGCGTGATTAACGGCAAGCGCGCTTTATTATTTGGCCCATTTGCAGGCTTTACCACTAAGTTTTTAAAAGCAGGCTCTAAGTTTGATTTAGCAAAATCCGTCAAAGCCAATAATTTAAAAGCTATGTTGGGTGTGGGGCGACACAATTTAGCCCTCACCAAATACCTGATGAAAGAAGCCACCCAAACCCATGAACAACGCATGAACGCGCTGCGGGACTTTTTGCCCGACGCGGTCAATAGCGACTGGACGCTTGAAAACGCAGGGCAGCGTGTGCAAATTATTAAGCAATGCAACCAAAAATGGGGTAAGTTAGAATTTGGTACTGAAATTGTTGCCGCTAAAGATGGCACACTAGCGGCCTTATTAGGCGCATCACCAGGCGCCTCGGTGAGCGTAAAAGCCATGATAGACGTGATTGAAAGGTGCTTTAGCGCGCAACTCAACAGTGAAAATTGGGCAGAAAAACTAAAAGTATTAGTGCCTTCATATCAGCAATCTTTAATTGATGACGCTACATTATTAAAGACTGTTCGCACCAAAACGTTAAGCACTTTACAGCTTAATTAAAACCAATTTATTGCACAACATCATTTCACCACCTCTGTAGGCCAGTAGGCAAGCGGCTTACAGAGGTGTAAAATTCTCTCGATGTGAGTTACATGGTAAAGTTAAAGTAAATTATTAAGTTCAGACAGCAATTATTTTAACTGTCTTTGGCGTCGTACTTCATATAAACAAATGCCACTCGCCACACTCACATTGAGGCTTTCTACCGAGCCAAACATCGGGATAGTCACTAATGCATCGCAGTTTTCAATAGTTAAGCGGCGTAAACCATCGCCTTCCGCACCCAACACAATGGCAATCGGGCCATCGAGTTTGGTGTTAAGCAAGTTACTCGGGGCATCCCCATTTTTATCAATCATGGCAGTGCCCACCACAAAAACACCCGCCTCTTTAAGCTCACGAATGGCTCTGGCTAAATTGGTCACCGCAATAAAAGGCACGGTTTCAGCCGCACCGCAAGCCACTTTACGCACGGTGGCGTTTAAACCCACTGCCCTATCTTTTGGTGCAATCACCGCATGCACACCCATCGCATCGGCCACGCGCAAGCATGCGCCGAGATTATGCGGGTCTTCTACGCCATCTAAAATTAAAAAGAATGGTGGTTCAGTTAAATCAGATTCTAAAATATCGTGAATATCTTTATAGGGAATCGGCGTATCTACCACGCGCGCAATCACCCCTTGATGACGGCCATTCATACCCGCCATGCCATCCAAACGGCTACGTTCCACTTCCATGGTGCGCACTCCAGAAAGCTCCGCCATTTTAAGTAAATCTTTCATTCGCGCGTCCACACGGTCGCGGTCAATTAAAATTTCTTGCACGCTCGCCGCGTGTTGGCGCAAACGGCTGAGAACGGCATGAAAACCAAATAAAATACGGGCATCACTCATTGATTATTTTCCAAGATGTTATTTGCGCATTTTAGCACGATGTGCCAATGGTTTTGACTTTAAACTCCCCTGCTATCGCGCCTGAGATTAGCATTGTTTTGGGAAGAATTCGGTAAGCGGCTGTCTGAACGAAGTGAGTTTCCGCTTGCCGTACCAAAATGATGGTAATCTCAGGAAACAAGCGATAGGGGGTGTCTATTTCTTTGGTTACTTTCTTGTGGACAAGCACAAGAAAGTAACTCGCCTAGAGGCGAAAAGTAACATTTTATATAGCGCAATACGCAAGCTATTACAACCTGCACGAGTTGTTACTTTTTAATCATTCCAGCTATAACTTTTAATAGTGGCTCAAGTTTACTACCAGAATAACCTCCAACTCTTGTTCCATCGGCATTATAATTTGGACTTGATTTAGTATCTAAATAAGGATGATTCATATCAACAATTGATTTATTCGCTTTACTGTCTGGAATAAAAACACCTTCAGGATTCTTAATATCTGTATTCTCGTATATCAATGTCTCAGGCTCCACATGAAATCCTGTGCCGCATTTATCGCAAACTCTCGTATTCTTTAAGATACCACCCCCACAAAATGGGCAATGTTTCTTTAATAGGTCATTTCTTGACTTCTTTCCGGCAGATTTTGACTCGACAGGTCTTTGTTCGATTTGTACATTACTCTTGGAGTCTATCAGGGCATCTAATCGTTTGCTCCTTGGACGCGTAAATTGCAGATGTACTTGCTTGTCCTTTGGCTGTTCTGCTTGACCCTTCATGTAGTCGTGAATTATGGCTAGTTCTTTGTCGCTGAACTCTGGACGTGGTTTTTTCATTTAGGCTCCGTATAATAATATGCAATAGGGTCGCAAAATAAATAGAAAAAAAATAGGATAAATATTAATTAATTTTCGTGCAAGATACTCATCTTTTCGGTTTGCCTTTATTCTTGCTCGTCCTCACTCGGTCTTTCTTAACCGCTTTTTTTGCTGGTTTCGTCGCACCTGTTTTAGTCACCTTTACCACTTTCTCAGGCAACTTTAAAGTGCTTTTTTTAGGAACATTTTCGCCCGAGGACTTTTTAGCACCTCTGTGAGCCGCACTGGTATTGGCTTGCAGGGCATCGCTATTAATGTCTGCCGTTTTATTGACTAAAGTAAAGTCAATTTTAGTGGTTTCTAAATCCACCCGCGCCACTTTAATAGTGAGCCTATCGCCCAAGCGATAACGCACGCCAGTACGCTCACCCGCCATTTCGTGGCGAGCTTTATCATAGTGGAAATAATCATTACCAAGCTCAGTCACATGCAACAAGCCTTCAACATACACGCCATCCAGCGCGACAAACAAGCCAAAGTTGGTAACGCCTGCTACCGTGCCGTCAAACACTTCGCCAATTTTATCTTGCATGTAAAAACATTTGAGCCAGTTGGTCACATCACGGGTAGCATCATCGGCGCGGCGCTCGGTCATCGAGCATTGAATGCCAAGCGCGTTCCAATCGCCCGCTTTGTATTTTTCACCTTTTAACACCGCTTTTATGGCGCGGTGAATCAGCAAATCTGGGTAGCGGCGAATTGGCGAGGTAAAGTGCGCGTATGCCTCGTAAGCCAAGCCAAAATGGCCGACATTATCTGGGCTGTAAACGGCTTGCTGCATGGAGCGTAACAAAACCGTTTGCAATAATTGCGCATCGGGGCGCGTTCTGATTTTATCCAGCAACTTTCCATAATCTTTAGCGTGCGGTTTATCACCACCGCCCACACCAAAGCCAAATTCACCCATAAATGTGCGTAACAGCTCTAATTTTTCAGGTGTTGGGCCTTCGTGAATGCGGTAAAGCGCAGGGTGTTCATGCTTTAATAAAAATTCAGCCGCACATACATTGGCGGCTAACATGCATTCTTCAATCAATTTATGCGCTTCGTTGCGCTGGCTAGGCACAATGCTTTCAATTTTGCCATTTTCATTAAACATCATGATGGTTTCTGAAGTTTCAAACTCAATGGCGCCGCGTTTTTCGCGTTGCGCCAACATGAGTTTATAAACGCTTTGTAAGTGCTGTAAATGCGGCATCAACCATGCAAACTCTTGCGCCAACTCGCCTTGCGGGTTTTGCAGCATTTCATGCACTTTGGTGTAGGTCATGCGCGCTTTTGAGCGCATTACCGAAGGGTAAAACTTAAATTGTTTGACAATGCCCGCGCCATCGACCTGCATGTCACAAATCATGCAAAGTCGCTCAACATCGGGGTTTAGTGAGCATAAACCGTTTGATAAAGCCTCTGGCAACATGGGAATCACGCGGCGCGGAAAATACACGGAGTTACCACGCTCAAACGCGCCTTTATCTAAGGCATCATTCGGCTTCACGTAAAAACTCACATCGGCAATCGCAACGACTAATCGCCAGCCCTTGCCTTGCGGCTCGGCAAATACAGCATCGTCAAAGTCACGCGCGGTTTCACCATCAATCGTTATCAACGGCATTTCGCGACAATCAATGCGGTCTTTGTAATCAGCTGGCTGTACTGATTTTGGGTAAGATTCAGCAAGTTTAATGGCTTCCGCGCTAAACTCATGGGGTAAATTATGTTTGCGCAAGGCGATTTCAATTTCCATGCCGCTATCAGCATAGTTACCCAAAATCTCCACCACTTTACCCATCGGCTGTGCATGGGCTGCCGGCTGCGAGGTAAGTTCCACCATCACCACTTGGCCAGGTTTGGCATCCATATCTAAATGATACGGAATGAGAATATCCAAATTGATGCGTTTATCTTCTGCGGCAACAATCGTCACACCGCTGGTTTGCATCACGCGCCCCACCAGCTTTTGCGTGCGGCGCTCTAAAACTTCAACAATTTTGCCTTCTGGCCGCCCTTTTCTATCCAAACCAGACATGCGCACCATCACATGGTCGCCATGCATTACTTGCGACATCTCTTTATTCGATAAAAATAAATCTTCTGGGCATTTGGTTTTATCATCCGGCACCAAAAAACCAAATCCGTCGGGGTGGCCTTGCACCACGCCAGCGATTAAATCGAGCTTTTCCGCAATACATAAGGCGTTTTTGCGGTTGCGAATAATCTGCCCTTCACGTTCCATCGCATTCAAGCGTTTGTTGAATATTTCTCGCTCAGCGTCACTTACGTCTAATAATGTATAAAGCGCCTCAACATGCAAAGGCACGCCCTGCTCTGCCATCGTGCTTAAAATCAGCTCTCGACTAGGGATAGGTGCTTCATAACGGCTGGCCTCGCGCGCAGCATGCGGATCTTTACTTCTAATATTGTGTTTTTGGCTTTGTTTGCTTTTAGTTTTGGACATTACCCAACCTTTAATATAAAATTCGCTCGCTTTGATTGCTAGATTCAAGCAACAGCCCAGATGGCGAAATTGGTAGACGCGCAGGTTTCAGATACCTGTGTTGAAAGACATGGAGGTTCGAGTCCTCTTCTGGGCACCAGTTTTTTAGTTTTGTTTCTTCACCAGAAAAATTCAAGTTTAAATATCTCAACACTTGCGTGATTGTACTCTTAAAAAAGTGACGAAATGATGAAACCGACTGTCAATAAACAGTCAACTTCAATAACAGTAGCGTCATAATTTCATCATTATACAATTGTAAAACGCTGTAAATTTTAATAACCATTTGTTTTATAACGTTTTATTTTAACCCCAATGTTTGGCATTCAATTTGCAATAGCTATAGCAAGTTGTAATCTCAAGATGAATTTGGAGTGAAATAAAATGGCTAAAGCGTTAGAAAATCAACAGTGGAATACTTTAATAGAAGTTATCCAACGTTCATATCAAATTAAAAAGCATGTGGATTTTTTTAGGTGGCAACAAGATGATGTCACACGTGTGTTTCCACATGATGTATTAATTGCCGTTTGGGGTGATTTTAACAAAGGGCTTTTGAACTACGATGTGAGTTCAAATATCCCTGGGGTACGCACGCACTCACTGCGTGAATCATCTACCCAAGCAGATCAACTGATGGGGGATTTGTATCAACGCTGGCTAGCAAATAATGAGCGTTGGTATCGTATCAATAACTTTTCAATGGCAAACGATGGCGATGATTTACCTGATTTTTTCAATCATCAATTATCGGAAATTCATTCACTGTTAGTTTTTGGTGTGCGTGATATTCGCGGCAATAATGATTGCTTATATGTGTTTATGCATAAAGATGCTGAGTTTCCTATCACATCATCAGTGCTTGGCATGCTCATGCCGCACTTAGATGCTGCTTTACGTCGCATTGAGAGTCTTGAGGTTGAAGGCGATGAAGATGATTTATCTGATTACCCTGTACAAGGTTTGAGTGACCGCGAACATGAAATTATTCATTGGGTGCGTATGGGTAAAACTAATTTTGAAATCAGTATGATTTTAAGTATTAGCCCGAATACTGTTAAAAACCATTTAAAACGTATTTTCAGTAAATTGGATGTGACTTGCAGAGCGCAAGCTGTTGCAACTTATGTTCCACCAAAACTGAATTAAGTCGCGTGGTATAATAACTGATTGAATTGAAAGTAAGTAGTTAGGTAATAAAAATGGCATACAGAAATAATTACTCACGAACGTTACTACAAAGACGTAGTAATCTGAGTAACATTGTGCAGCAAATACTGGATGGCGCGGCTGTGATAAGCGCATCTTACGCGCTGATTGCGCATCACTTAGGTGGCGTTTACTCTGCCTACATCAATTTTATTTTGGTGCAGTTAGTCGTGATGGCTTTGGTGTATGACCGCTTTGCGATTTATCGCAGCAATGGGCATTTGGTTGATAAAGGCCTGAACTTACTCAAAGCTTGGGCAATAACTTTCTTAATATTGATTGTTATTGGATTTTTAACCAAGCAAAGTGCCAATTACTCGCGCTATTTAATGATGCAGTTATTTGTGCTGGGCTTTGCAACGCAATTGTTGATGCACCTGTTGTTTAGGTTGGTGTACCAAAGATTGATTCGCAACCAGCAAACAGAAAAGGTATTGATTGTTGGTCAAAGTCGTCTTGCCTATTATTTGCAGCATAAAATTTCAGACAATCCTTGGGTGGGCGAGCAAGTGGCTGGTTTTGTCACTATTCCAGGCGAAGAATCTAAAGGCTCAGGTCGCAAAGCTGCAGGTCGCAAAAATGATCCAACAATTTTAGGTAGCATCGATGCGTTGCCAACGCTGATTGACGAACATGAAATCAGCACGGTTTACATTGTCACACAACTTAAATCGGCTGTTGATCTGGAAACCATCTATGCGGAAATTCTGGACAAACACGTAGCAATTCATTGGATTCCAGATATTTTCTCCTTACGCTTAGTGAACCACAGCGTGAAAGAGATTTCTGGCATCCCAGTGCTCACGCTTGCTGAAACACCATTGATTGGCATGCGTTTGCTATTAAAATCGATTGTTGACAAAGTGTTATCAGTTCTTATTTTGCTGATGATTTTCCCGATTTTGATTTTGGTAGCGATTGCCGTCAAACTAGACAGCCCTGGTCCCATATTTTTTAGGCAAAGCCGCGCGGGCTGGAGTGGAAAAACCTTTAAAATTTGGAAATTCCGCAGCATGTACGTGCATCAAGAAGAAGCGGGCAAGCTTAAGCAAGCTTCAAAAGGTGATAGCCGCATTACCCGTGTAGGCGCATTTATCCGCAAAACCAGCTTAGACGAGCTACCACAAGTGTTCAATGTGCTGACAGGTGATATGTCATTAGTTGGCCCGCGTCCGCATGCTATTCAACACGATAAAGAATATTCAGAGCGAATTTCAGAATACTTTACCCGTCACCAAATTAAACCTGGCATTACTGGCTTAGCGCAAGTGCGCGGTTTGCGTGGTGAAACGACAGATATTGAACAAATGGTATTGCGTATTGAATCTGACATTGAGTACATCAACAACTGGTCAATTTGGTTAGACATTTCAATCTTATTCCGTACCGTATTTGCATTTACTGGCAAGGGTGCGTATTAAAAATTGATTGCTTGATTTTGGGTGAAAATTTCAATGTTTTTAGTTGTAAAATTCGCCCGAGAGAAAATAGCTGCCCTGTAAGCCGCATGGATACTGGCTTACAGGGCAGCTAAAATGAAGATGCCGAATTTTAGATGGTTTTAACATCAAGTTTTAAACTATTTTTAATTGGGTCGTCACAAACAAAAAAGGTGCATATAGCACCTTTTTTTATCGCGCTAAAAAGTAAATTTAGCTGTTAGGATAACCCTGCGGATTTTGGGATTGCCACCGCCAAGCATCTCTGCACATGGCATGAATATCTAATTCAGCCTGCCAACCTAGCAACTGCTTAGCCAAGCCTGGGTCAGCATAACAAGTGGCTACATCGCCTGCTCTACGCGCAACTAAGCGGTACTTCACAGTTTTTCCACTGGCTTGCTCAAATGCTTTTACCAACTCTAGTACACTACAACCATTACCAGTGCCTAAGTTCACCGTTACAAGGCCTTGCTGCTTTTCAAGTGCACGCAACGCTGCTAAATGCCCCAAAGCCAGATCAACCACGTGAATGTAATCACGCACACCAGTTCCATCCACGGTTGGATAATCCGAGCCAAATACACTAAGTTCGGCTAATCTACCCACGGCGACTTGCGAAATATACGGCATTAAATTATTAGGAATCCCGTTAGGATCTTCGCCTATCATGCCGCTTTCATGTGCCCCTACTGGGTTAAAATAGCGCAAAACGGCGATTTTCCAAGCAGGGTCAGAATGCGCAATGTCGCAAAGCACCTGCTCGACCATCAGTTTAGAATGCCCGTAAGGATTAATCGGTTTGAGAGGAAAGTTCTCTTGAATTTGCCTGTCACCTGGCGCATCATATACGGTAGCTGATGAGCTAAAAACAATTCGTTTTACGTCAAACTCAGCCATTACTTCAGTCAGTATCACACTGCCGGCGACGTTATTGTCATAATACATAAGCGGTTTTTGTACGGATTCACCTACTGCTTTAAAGCCTGCAAAGTGAATCACCGCGCTAATTTCGTGATGGCTAAAAATTTCACGCAATATTGACCTGTCACGCACATCACCTTGGATAAAAGTAATTTTACGTGCAGTTATTTTTTCAACGCGTCTAATCGACTCAATTTTACTGTTGCTAAAGTTATCAAGTACGACAACATCATAACCCGCATTCAACAACTCTAAGCAAGTGTGCGAGCCAATATAACCCGCCCCACCTGTTACTAATATACTCATAATAGTTATTGCTTTTTAAATTAATTACCGGCTAGTACGCCAAACTCTGAACGGTCGCGTAACACTTCTTCTACTAAATCCACACCAATTTTATCTGTACCGCTAGAAAAACCGTACACCAACACCATGTCACACAAAATATTGATACTTCTGGGTACGCCTTTGCTGGCCTCTGCGATAAGTTCTATGGCACGAGGTGTAAACAAACGCTTTTCACACCCAGCGACTTTTAAACGATGCTCAATGTATTTTGCAACTTCTGCTACTTGTAAAGGGGGAATAAAAAAATCAACGGCAACTCGCTGAAAAAACTGCTGCAAGTCTGGTCTGCGCAATAACTCTCGCAGCTGTGGTTGACCTACCAACACCACTTGCAATAATTGATCCTTATCTGCATTGATATTGGATAACATGCGGAGTGACTCTAATGCTGGCGGGCTTAAATTTTGCGCCTCATCCACAATTAGCACCACGCGACGACCAGCCGTGTAAGAATCAATTAAAAATTTTTGAAAAGCGGCGTACAACGCAATTTCGGACATACCTTCATAGGGTTGGTCAAATGCGAGCATAATCCAGCCCAACAAATCATCTACCTTTTGGTGTGTATTGTAAACTACACCAACATGTATATCCGCGTCTATGTTGTTAAGTAAATGACGCACAAGTGTGGTTTTACCACAACCAATATCGCCGCAAACTACAGTAAAACCTGAACGATTGGTAATACCGTACTCCAGCATTGAATACGCGAGACTATGGCGCTGCCCAAAATATAAAAAATCTGGGTCAGGCTGAATGGTAAATGGTTTTTCTGTTAAACCATAAAATGCTTCATACATATGTGTTACTACCTTTTTTCTATCACAACTAGCTATTCTACCAGTAAATCCTGATTGTTATTAGGCTTAGCTTTTATTACTAACAGGCATCTTTGAACTTATCACCTCAGCGCGATGCATGCGCATCAAACGGTAAATAAAAATAGGATTGCCTAATACATAACGCTTGTACAGCCTTTTTGGCTCCAGCATTAAACGATAAACCCATTCAAAACCAATTTTCCGCACCCATTTAGGCGCACGTTTCACTTTATTACCCATAAAATCAATAATTGCACCGCCACAAACAATGAGTACTGGTAAATTGGTGGCTCGTACCATCTCAGCAATTTTCTCTTGTTTAGGCATACCCATTCCTAAAACGATTAGCTCTGGTTGATGCTGTAGCGCCAATTCTACATAGGTTTGCTCGGGGTCAAAACCATGATGCACTGACACCATGTTTACACCATACTCAGCTTTAGCTTTAGCTGCCGCTTGACTCAAATAAGGCTCTTCTGTCCCCCAAAATGCAACTCGCCTACCACGATACGCGTCTAACAGTTTGGGAATAAAATCCGTGCCATTCATATTCAGGCCCTTGTTAACCATTAAGCGCGTCATTAACATAGACATCCCTGAACCATCTCTTAGTATGACATCAGCGCCATACAAAGCATGGTAAAACGCTTGATTTTTAACCATTGAATTCATGGCAAACGAATTAACAAAACCTAATACGCGTGGCGTAGTGAGTGAACTAAGTTCTTTCACCAACAAATCTTGCTCAGCATCGTTCGCAACAATACGAATTTTCTCGACTACGTTGTACCAGCGTTGCTTCCACTCTAATAATTCACTCATACTCTACTTCCAGTGTTCAATCATCTCTTTTAGCACGTACCCAACTTACTTGGCGTTTGATTAAAAAATTCAAGTACACTGGAATTTTCATTAGTGCATAAATGGGGGCATAGCATAGACTTGCAAGAGAAATCACTTTTCGACCAAAAACTGCCCATGCAAGCAAAACGGCCGAACCTAATAACACTAATCCAGCCAGCGCAAGGCATAAAGGCATGACTAAATCAGTGACGGCATAAAACAAACCAGCAACAACAAATACTGTTACCATTAGCAACATAAGCAAAGCTAACGGCGGTACGATTAAATCAAAAGCCAGTGCCAGTAAACCCGTGTTTCCTTTGCTGATTGCCTGGACAAATAAACTAGGCGCCTCACTAAATATAACCCCTAAGTGGCCATGCTCCCAACGCGTACGCTGCCCACTTAAACCTTCAGTACTAGTGGGAAATTCACTTGTCACCAATGCCTCAGGCAAAAATAATGGTGGTTTTTCTGCAAGGCAATAGTCAATCCCTAATTTTAAATCTTCAACGATATGTCCGCTTGCAAGATTAGCTTGACTAATACTTTGCCAAGTAAACGCCATGCCAGTACCCATTAGCTGGCATGGCAACCCTAATACAGCATATCCAGAGGGTCGCACTAGGTTTTTAACTAGCCAAGCAAATTCAGCAATCTTGGTTTTTAATCCAGCCCCTGCTGGGGATTTCATCAAATAGAGTGCCTGTATCGGTCTGTCATATTGCACACACGCGATGGCAAGTTTATTCAATGCTCCCTCACCTACTTGGCAATCTGCGTCAATAATAATGATCACTTCTGGTGGTTGATTTGTGCAATGCCTGACACCAAAATCAAGGGCATAACCTTTACCGCGTGCATCCTGATTAAACCGCTCTATCGCTTCTGCACCGGCTTCTCTTGCGATTTTAGCGGTATCATCAGTGCAATTATCCGCCACCACAATAATACGGTCTTGTGCGGTTAACTGTGGTAAAACTGAAGCAATGGTAGATTGAATCAACAAGTGCTCATTATGCGCAGGCACAATTACCGCAATAGAAGGTCTTTTTGCTGTTAGTTGAGTAGATTTAACTTTAACCAAAGCAGCTAACAAAACCTGTTTAAATAACACTAAAACGGGAATCAATAAGACTAAAATTAATATACTCAATAAAATTTCTACTACGGTCATACCAAATGACTTTCAAATAAAATAAAACGTAAACAATGCTAGAAGTTACTTATACTCAATCAGCCGACCTTGCTTACCACTGCGTAAACGTTGATAAAATTTAAATTGCCCAAGCATTTCTGGAAACTTTCCCAGCACTAAAAAGAATGCGGAAACCCAAGAAATCTTTCCTTTATTGGGGTTGCTTAGTGCAATACGTGTAATTTGAAACGGATATATCAGTAAAAAAAGCAAACCCCATTGAATACAAATAAACATCAAAATAAGCGCAAACATCGGAATAATAAAGCCCCAAACCCAAGCGCGCCTGGTCTCACTCACCCAATGCTTTTCAGGTGGTGCACCATGTAAATAAGCACCTTCTGCAAACGCATGACCAGCACGCATGGTACGTTTCCACCATTGACTAAAACGGGTCATCGCTGCATCGTGTAGCGTCATTTCTTCATCTAATCGCCAAATTTTCCAGCCTGCTGCACGATAACGTACGCATAACTCTGGCTCCTCACCTGCAATTAGGTCAGCACGGTAACCACCAGCGTTTTCAAAAGCAATCACGCGCATCAAAACATCGCCGCCGCAAGCTTTAGTCTCGCCAATCGGCGTATTCCACTCTATGTCGCATAGTTTGTTATAAATCGTTTTGTCAGGAAATCGCTCACGTCGGCGACCACAAGTTGCAGCTACTTCAATGTGCATATCTAAAAAAACAATAGCGCGTTCAATCCAAGTGCTAACTACTTCACAATCGCCATCCACAAACTGTACAAATTCCACATGCGGATACAGTTTTTTTAACAAGGCAAAGCCTTCATTTCGAGCACGAGCAGCGGTAAAAGGAATGCTCATATCTAACGCCACCACCTCAGCCCCCAACTGACGAGCAACGCTTACTGAATTGTCTGTAGAGCCTGAATCCACGTACACCAATTGGGATGCTTGGTTCACTAATGATTTTATACAGTTCTGGAGACGTTCACCCTCATTACGGCCAATGATAACAACGCCTACTCTAGTTAGCATATTCATTTTGCATCACTCGCTAGCGTTTCTATTTGCATGGGTTTTCTTAGTTTAATTTTGGCGGGCACCCCTACAGCAATAGCGTTATCAGGCACATCACATAGCACCACAGCGTTTGCACCTATCATGACATTGTTGCCAATCTGAATTTTACCTAGCACTTTGGCTCCAGCACCGATATCTACGTTATTACCAATATTGGGTGCACCTGGGTCTTCTACATTTTTCAAGCCAATAACAACTCCATTACGTATGCGGCAGTTATCACCAAATTTGGCATAACCACTCACTACGACTCCTCCAAAATGGTCTATGATAAAGTTCTTGCCAACTTCAGCCTCGCAAGGTAACTCAATGCCAGTCATAATTTGTACGAATTTGTATAGGACTTTGTAAATTAAAGATAGCACTTTACGCAATATGGATGGACGTACGCCATAACGCCATCGACCAAAACGGTACACCAGCATTACCCAAAATCCCTGAGCACCAAAATCACCTTGGTAAGACTTTAAGTCTTGTTTAATATTTTCAAACATGATTAAACGTTGCTATATATTTGAACTAACGAGTTGGTACTTGAGCAAACTGTGTGCGAAAAAACATAACAAATACAAACCATGCACGCTTAAGGTTAAACAAGATATCTTCAGGTGACTTGAGCTTTATTAACGCTTTAAGAAACAAAATAAAGTCACCGAGACTATTCAATAACAAGTGCTTAAGTACGCCTGTCAAGCCATGGTTTTTACGAAAATACAATAATTCACTTTCAATTTGTAAGGCTTCAATTTGGCGGCTCTTTGAAGAAATTGCTGCTTCTTGTTTTGCACTTTCGCCCCCGATATGCACAACAGTAGTATCAGGGTAGTAAACAACTTCCCAACCCGCTCTTTTCGCAGCTAGGCAGTGATCAACCTCTTCATAGTACAAAAAGTAGCGCGGATCAAATAGGCCAACTTGGTCAATGACGGTTTTACGAATTAATGCATAGCAACCTGGAACCCAATCACAATCTTTCACTGAGTTGTGATCCCAAGCCAAATCATCTATCAATTTGGTGTTCTTGAAAAATTTCTTAAGATTGGTTCGCTCAAGAAAAATATTCCACGAGGTCGGAAAATATCGACATGAAGGTTGCAAAGTACCATCACGCCCAAGCAATTTAACGCCTAGCATGCCATATTTTGGATGCTCATCCATGAACAGCATGGTTTTTAAGAGTGTGTCTGGTTGTACAAAAGCATCTGTGTTAAGTAATAACACATATTTACCGCTTATATGGGGCAAAGCTTGATTATTAGCTCGTCCAAAACCAACATTTTGCGTGTTTTCAATCAACGTAATATTCGGATACTCACGACGCAATACCTCTGCTGAATTATCCCTAGAAGCATTGTCAATCATAAAAACTTCTATTTTTAAATTTCCTACTGAAGCAAAAAGGTCATTAAGCGCCTTTTTAGTCATCTCGATGGTGTTGTAACTCACTAAAATTACTGAAATATCCAACTTAACTTCCTATGTAAAAACCTAATAATTTGTATCAATTTGATAATTCAACATTTAATATCAATCAGCATGAATTATCAAGGTAAACCAAGCTGAACAGCCCAAACGGGCTATTCAGCTTGGTTTTATGTTTGTTCTAGATGCTAAATATATGAAGCTACGGTACAATATACTATCAATAGGTAGAGCTGAGTCTAGCGATTTTAGACTACTACTTTTGGCTTTTGGCAAAATTAAAGCATAACCCTTAATCCAGAATATATTTAACTTACATGATTCCTTTTAATAAACCTTATATGGTTGGTCAAGAACATAAATACATTGACCAAGCGCATGCAAATAAAAAGCTTGCCGGTGATGGTGTTTTTACAAAATATTGTCATGAATGGATAGAACAAAATACAGGTACTAAAAAAGCCCTACTAACCCATTCTTGCACTGCCGCTCTAGAAATGGCAGCTATTCTAGCTGATGTTCAGCCTGGTGACGAAGTGATTATGCCTTCGTACACTTTTGTTTCAACTGCAAATGCTTTTGTGTTGCGCGGTGCTATTCCAGTATTTGTTGATATTCGTGCTGACACCCTGAATATTGATGAAACCTTAATCGAAGCAGCCATCACCTCAAAAACAAAGGCAATTGTAGCCGTACATTACGCAGGAGTAGCTTGTGAAATGGACACCATTATGGCTATTGCAAACAAATATAGTTTATTGGTGATAGAAGACGCTGCGCAGGGTGTCATGTCTAGCTACAAAGGAAAAGCCTTGGGCGCAATTGGCCACTTAGGTACTTACTCATTTCATGAAACCAAGAATGTGATTTCTGGTGAGGGTGGCGCTTTATTGATTAATGATGAGCGTTTTATTCAACGCGCGGAAATTATTCGCGAAAAAGGCACGAACCGTAGCAGATTTTTAAGGGGTGAGGTAGATAAATATACATGGGTTGATATTGGATCTTCATATTTACCTAGTGAAATTATAGCGGCGTTTCTTTGGGCGCAATTGCAAGAAGCGAATCATATTACTGATAAGCGCTTGGACATTTGGAATCAATATAATAGTGCGCTTACTAAATATGAAGAAAAGGGCTTGCTACGCCGCCCAATAGTACCTGTTGAATGTCAACAAAATGCGCACATGTACTACATTTTGTTAAACTCTTTTGAGGACAGAACTGCAGTCATGCAAAGGTTGAAAGAAAAGGAAATTCAATCTGTCACCCATTATGTTCCGTTGCATAACGCACCTGCTGGTCTTAAATACAGTCGCAAACATAATGAACTCCCTATTACAGAAAGTATTGGCGATCGATTATTAAGATTGCCGCTTTGGGTAGGCTTGGAAGAGGTGCAAGCGATTTGTGATGCTTTGTTTGAATAATCAAAAATATGATTAGAGGTGTGTTGCAACAATTTTTACGCTACATGGCGCTTAGAAAAGGACGGCTAAAAAGTCTATACTTGAAAGTGTGCCAGCCTGGAAATGAAGAGTATGCAATCTTTATGAAGGCACATGGTCAATTACACGCGCTCGGAGAGAATTGCAGGATTAACGTGCATGCCAATATCACCGACCCAGCTTATGTATCAATCGGCAACAATGTTACCCTGTCTGACTGCCATTTAATTGGGCACGATGGTGTGGTTGGTATGTTAAATGCCGCATACGGCATGAAACTAGACTCTGTAGGTAAAATTGTCATTAAAAATAATGTATTTGTAGGCCACGGTGCAATCGTTTTGCCTGACGTCACCATTGGTAATAATGTAGTGGTTGCAGCTGGTGCAGTAGTCAACAAAGATGTACCTGACGGAGTGATTGTTGGCGGCATCCCTGCGAAAGTCATCGGGAAAACCGAAGAGTTAGCTAAAAAGCTTGAGGCGCAAACAGCACTTTTACCATGGGCAGACATAATTAATAGCCGCAGTAGCGCATTTGACCCTGCAGTTGAAGCGCAACTCGTTTCTTTACGTGTTAAGCACTTTTACCCTAACAACTAGACAACGCCTATACCAAACACGGGCTTTGGTTTTTACTATATGAATATTCAATCGACTAAATAATATGTTGCAGAGAAAAATCAATAAAATTAAAAAAATGTTAGCTAAGGACGGCTTGCGTTCCACATTGGCTTACTTACTTGAGCGCAGCAAAGGCAGGCGTATTGATATTTTTCAAGCGTATGACTATATCCCTTACCAGCCTTTTGGTGAGCCTTATACCCAATCAAGCCATGATCGCACGATCAATTGGGTAATCCCAGATATTCATATTGGTTCAGGGGGGCATTTAAACGTATTTCGTTTGATGTATTTGTTAGAAAAACTCGGTTTTACCAACCGTATTTTAGTTATCCAGTCGAGATTTGAATCAAGTGAAGTAGTGCGCAATATGATCCGAGAGCACTTTTACCCCATTCAAGCTACGGTAACGTTGGATAAAAGCGCGCTTGAACCAGCGGCCATAACGGTTGCGACCAGTTGGATTTCAGCTTATTTTGTGCGTAATTTTCAATGCACAAAGCATCGTTGTTATTTTGTGCAAGATTACGAACCTTACTTTTATCCTCACGGTAGTGAATACATGTTTGCTGAAGCTAGCTATAATTTCGGCTTTTATGGTATCACCGCTGGTGATTGGCTTGCGCACAAACTAAAAGCTGAGCACGGCATGCAAACATTAGGCATGGGATTTTCTTACGATAGAGATTTATACCGGCCATTTCCCAGAAATAACAAACAAGATAAGAAGGTATTTTTCTACGCCCGCCCAGCGACTGAGCGACGCGGCTTTGAGCTTGGTTTGCTCACGTTAGCTTTAGTTGCTAAGCAAATGCCAGACGTCACATTTGTGTTGGCAGGTGGAAATTTATCTGAATATACAATCCCATTTAAACATTACAGTCCTGGCAACGTAGCGGTTAAGAACTTGCCAGAACTTTATAGCCAATGTGATGTTGCACTGGTATTGTCACTCACTGATCTTTCATTATTACCCGTTGAGTTAATGGCTTGTGGTTGCTCAGTGGTAAGCAATCGAGGGGAAAATGTAGAGTGGCTACTCAATCAAGACAATGCTATTTTAACGGATGCTACACCTGAAGCTCTGAGCGAAGGCATTTTGCATTTATTGAGGAATAAAGATAAGCGTCAACAGTTAATTGCGTCCGCGATGGCATTTTCTGCAAACACGCGCTGGGATACCGAAGCGGAGAAAGTAGCTACTTTCTTTGAAAGCTTGCTCAATAAATAAGCAATTGCGCCAATCTTTTTGACACTTTAATCATAGTGTCAAACAATCAAAGTTTAACGCTTTTAAGTTGCCAAAAATTCCCCGTGAAAAAATTAATGCTCTGCAAGCCTTATTCTATGCGGCTTCCAGAGCATCAAAAAGAAGGTGAGCTGTTTTACGCCTTTTTAGGCGCTGTTGTTAACAGCCAATTTTTCACTTACTATAAGTAATTTAAACTACGAAACACAAAGAATGTAACGACAGTTGAAATAGCCAAAAATGGCAAATCAATCGCGGGTTGCCATAAGCCTGCTCTTTTGTGCATCACGTAGGCTTGCACTGGATATATAAGCCAATAAATTCCTGCCAATGCCAGAATAACGCCCTTTTCCCCATAATACTGATAGCCAATATAAATGGCCACGATTTGCAAAACAATTTGTATCGCTTGAATGGCCGTGGCCGCACGTACCTCATCTTTGGCAAAAAGCACCCCTGTATAAGAGCCAACCACCACAGCAGCCAAAGAACCCATGCCTAAAATACGCAACAACACACCGGTTTCTTTATAACGCTCATCGTAAATAAGCCACATAAATTGATCGCCAAAAAAAGTGAAAAAGAAAGCAGCCAAACCTCCGAGACCTACCATACCAAGCCGCGCTTTGGTGAGTAATTTAGGCATTTTCTCTGGGTGATTACGCATTACTTCAGCATATGCTGGGAACAAGGTTTTAACAGCAAGCACCAACATTGCTTGCCAAAAAATTAGGCTCATTGTGCTTGCTAAAGTATAAAACGCCAGCATTTTGACCGTTAAAAACTTGGCTACAAATAGCTTAACGCCCTCACCCGCTAAAAAAGTCATCGACGAGCTGATAAATATCCAACTGCCAAACCCAAATAAAGCCTTTAGCGAGGCCTTTTCCCAAGCAAATCGGTTGTGATCTCCTGGTAAATAATAATGACTCGCCACCATTTTAAGAAAACTTCCAATCAGCATGCCCCATACTAGCGCCCATATTGCTTCATGCTCAGGGCTATGCCATACATGCTTGTGCATATAAGCCAGCCAAATGGTGACAATTAAACTCACAATATAAGTAATTAACTCTATGAGCGTGGCTTTGCCCATTTGTAAATCGCGGTTTGCCGTGGCTAGTTTTGTGGAATTAAAACCTGCAATAATTGCACTCGTTCCCACAACAGGTAGCAGAGTACTTAACATGGGATGTTGATAAAATGCGGCAAAATAAGGCGCAGAAATAAGAATGGCTAAAAAAATTAAGAAGCCTTGAATAACTTGTAATGTCCATGCTGTATTCAGAAAAGTGGCTTCATGCCCTCTTTCATTTTGCACGATGCTTGGTTGAATACCAAGATCAGACATCATAATCAAACCCGTCATTACCGTTTGGACAATCGCCATTAGACCAAAGGCTTCCGGAAACAATAATCTAGTCAAAATTAAGTTAGAAGCAAGACGTAGTATTTGTTGTAAGCCATAGCCTGCCGTTACCCAAATACCCGAATTAATGGCTCTTTTTTTTAAATTATTTTTTTTGACTTTAGTCATCTATTTCTGGATTTTTAAAAGATTCTGGCGGTGCGCCTAACAAGGAAAAGTAGCGACCTAAATGGGTGATTTCCAACAAAAGTAATTGACTCTATGATGACGCAACTATTTATCTTGCGGTCATTATGCCAGAACAATTCCGATCCCTCACCTATATTGTGCTACTTGCGCTGATTGCGTTCTTTTTTGCGAAAAAAATTACAGCATCTGTGGTAAGTGAGCAACAATTTAATCGGTGGCGCAACACATGGATAGCCTTGACCTTAATTGTATTTTTGGCAGGGAACTTTTGGATATACGCCGTTTTGGGAGGATTGCTACTATATTATGTAGCCAAGCAAGAGCAAAACCCCTTCGCGTTGTTTTTTGTATTATTGCTCGCCATCCCAAGAATCAGTGACAAAATTCCTGGACTAGGCATTGTAAATTTTCTTATCGAAGTAGATTACATCACCATTCTATCGCTGACGGTGCTACTGCCTGCCTATTTGTCATTACGCACAAAGCGCGAGACTGCCCCCTTTCTAAGTTTTTGGCCTGACAGACTAATTTTTGCCTATATGATCATAGTCGTGTTACTACTTATGCGCGACACTACCACCACGGACGCCTTGCGTATGGTAATACGAAATTTTACCGACATTTTCTTACCGTATTATGTCGCCAGCAGAAGTCTTAAGCATGTACAGCAATTCAAAGAGGTGTTGGCAGCTTTTGTTATCGCAGCAATGGTGGCTGGTGTAATGGCAATGTTTGAATTTAGTCGTTTTTGGTTGTTATACGCCAACCTTAAAGGCTTTTTAGGTGTGCCATGGGAAATGGGCTCTTACCTTGGCCGTGGTGACAATCTCCGAGCTCTAGTCACGCTAGGCCAGCCTATTATTTTAGGTTATGTCATGCTTCTCGCGCTCGGATTTTACATATTTACGTCTAAAGCAGCTACATCACGTCCTTTACGTTGGTTAGGGTGGAGTCTTATCTTAGGTGGTCTTTATGTACCGCTATCCCGTGGCCCGTGGGTAGGTGCAGTAGTGTTGACTGTCATTTTTATTATTGTCAGTCCAAATAAAATTAAAAATATTGCTAAGCTTGCGGCGGCTTCAGTTCTATCAGCAATCGTATTAAACATCATTCCTGCTGGGCAGAAAATAATCAATTTAATACCTTTTATAGGTGAAACAGAAGTTGAAAATGTGGACTATCGCGTCCGTCTGATTAACGCCGCATTTATCGTATTTCAACGTTATCCATTATTTGGTTCAACTAAATTCAAAGAAGAACTGGCTGCACTTGGTATGACGCAGGGCGAAGGCATTGTCGATATTGTGAATCAATATCTTTGGATAGTTTTAGAACGTGGCTTAATAGGCTTGATGCTTTTCGTTGGTTTTTTTAGCATCATTATTTTCCAACTCTTCGTGCATATAAATAATTCCATAAACGAAAACAATGACACTCTTTTACTCGGGCGTACTTTATTTGCTTGCTTAATAGCAACAATGGTGACTATAACGACAGTTAGTGGCATATTAGTATTACCAGTCATCTATTGGGCGCTTGGTGGATTGAGCCTTGCATATTGCCGAATGCTTGAGTTGCAAGAAGTCAGCGTACAGGCCAATGAATTTAAATCCTATAGACTGGCATTCGACGCAATGCCTGCACTGCCCGCTACTAAACTTGTATTTAGCACGCTCACAACGCATCGCGTTATCGTAGATAACAAACCAATTCCCCGCGTTAAATTGAAATCAAAAACTAACAGTAACCAAGACGATATTAGTACAAAATTTACGCCCTCACCAAGAGAAATCAAACCTAGCAAATCACCAAAACCAGAATTAGGAAGCATCTATCAACAAGCCAGAAAAATCAGCCCAAACCCTCAACAGGCTTATTTTGCCAAAACTTTGCAGTTACCTCCAAAAACCAAAGTGCAAACTAATGAGTCTTTGATTAAAGTAGGTAAAGTGCGTGTTTTAAGTGGCTCCAATTCAGGTAAAGAATTTGTTCTAAGTAAAGTATTGAGTAAATTAGGTAAAACAGGCGTGCAAGTAGCCATTGTATCCAGAAGAAATAGCGGTTATTACCTCACCCATTTAGAGGGTAAGGTCTATCCAATTGTTAACAATATTAGCATTGGTGAACGTGCTCATCTTTTAAATGACCAAGATATGATTGAAATTTTAGGGATAAAAATGCAGTTTCATAGCGATGAATCAGCGTAGCATAGAATAATTTACCGCGTAAAACTTCATGATATTTAATAAGATTGGTAGAATATAAGCGCTGTCATTTGGTTGAGATAAATCTGATTTATGATTTTTTAATCTTAATAACTAGCAACCATTATTAAACCCCACTATTGCGTAACAACACATATATAACCACTATGCCAGAACAATTAAGATCCCTAATCTATATCGTGTTGCTAGCACTCATTGCTTTCTTTTTTGCCAAAAAAATTACGGCATCAATAGTGAGTGAGCAGCAGTTTAATCGCTGGCGCAATACTTGGATTGCGCTAACATTTATTGCATTTTTGGCTGGCAATTTTTGGGTATATGCGATTTTATGTGCGCTGTTACTGTGGTATGTGGGCAAAAGAGAACAAAATGCGATTGCAATGTTTTTTGTATTACTGTTTGCTTTGCCACGTATTAGCAATCAAATTCCAGGTATGGGAATTGTGAACTTTCTATTTAATATTGACTATGTCAGTATTTTATCTTTCACTGTGCTACTCCCAGCATACTTGTCATTACGAAGTGAGCGTGAAACAGCACCATTTTTAACATACTGGGCAGATAAGCTGTTATTGGCTTATATGTTGTTAGACGTAGCTCTACTTATGCGTGACACAACAGTGACAGATGCGATGCGAGCGGGGGTTTCTAACTTTACCGATATTTTCTTACCCTACTATGTTGCAAGCCGCGGGATTAAAACTCTACAACAATTTAAAGAAGTCATGGCTGCATTCGTCATTGCTGCCATGGTGGCGGCGATGCACGCCATGTTTGAATATAGCCGCTTTTGGTTGCTGTACGTTAATCTTAAAAATTATTTAGGTGTAGCATGGGAAATGGGCGGATACCTTGGTCGTGGTGATAGTTTGCGCGCATTGGCTTCTTTAGGCCAGCCAATTGCACTAGGCTACATTATGGTCATAGCGCTAGGCAGCTATTTATTTATATCCCACTTCGTTAAAGAAAAATGGCTGAAAATTTTAGGCCTACTCTTGATATTAGGCGGTCTGTATGCACCACTCTCTCGTGGCCCGTGGATAGGAGCATTATTATTAGTGATTTTGTATATTGTTATTAGCCCGAAAGCAATAAAACGCTTAACGATTATGGCCGTATCGGCAGCCATGATAATTCCTATTATTGCCAGTATGCCCATCGGTAAAAAAGTGATGGATATGCTTCCTTTTGTAGGAAAAGTGGATGCTGAGAACGTTGATTATCGGGTGCGACTGCTGGATGCCGCTTATACGGTATTTAACAGGTATCCTTTTTTTGGCTCCGTTAAGTATCGTGAAGAGTTGGCCGAATTGGGGATGGTGCAAGGAGAAGGCATTGTGGATGTAGTGAATACCTACCTTGATGTGGTTTTGGAATATGGTCTTGTTGGATTTGTTTTATACATGGGCTTTTTTACAATCATTATTGCAACAATCATCACGGGAATAAAAAAGATAAAAAACAAACAAAGTGATATTCATTTATTAGGTCGCGTACTTTTTGCTAACCAAATTGCCATTCTAGTCACCATTACATCGGTGAGTAGTATTTTAGTTATTCCTGTAGTCTATTGGGCAGTGGCTGGGCTTGCATTTTCATTCTTACGCATCGCCCAAGGGTTTGTTGTGATTAAAGAAGACATAAACGCACTGCCAACAATCAGGTTGGCTAACAATTCGTCATAACGTTTAGCAAAACTTATAAAGGGCAACATCATGGGCTACTTTAGGTCTTTTTTTAAAACTACACTTTTAATTTTCTTACTATCCTCAGTTTGCGTTCAGGCTAGCACAACTTGGCAAGTGAGTTTGGATGATGACGTTGGTCTTCCTATACTGAGTAAGGGGGGCGGCAATGCCATGACCTCCTCGTTTATATTTTTTGATAAAAATTATGGTTGGGCACATCAAGAAAGTAATTTTAAGGTAATCAATAATGGGCAATACCAACTTAAAGGTGAAAATGCAACTTTAGGCCTTATGCTCAATGCTGCCATTGCTAAAAGCAATAATCAAAAAATGGTCTGGAATTTTGATCTAGACGCCAAGGCAGGTAGAAAAGATGTCGTTGGTGGCGGGATTGCATTCAAGTTTGATTTGGATAACTTTGGTAAATCATTAGGTTCGCCTGAAATTTTTGCGGACAAATCTGGTTGGAGTTGGGGAAAAGGTCAGCAGCGCATTGAAATGCACTTTAACCCTGCCCCAGCGCATGTTTTTTTCGAACGAGATCAAAAAAATGAAATTCGCGTATATTTTTATCAAGGGCATATTCCAAAAGGTAAGCGCCAATTTCAAGCCACGCTAACACTTGCCGATGGTGTCTCTATTGCGCCAACTGTGAGTGAGCGCTTTGGAAAAGCTGATCTGTCAGAGTGGACGCCAAACATAATTGACTGGAAATCATCCCCAGTAGATTTATCTTTTTTAAATGCGACAGAACTACCTGCTGGAAAACGTGGTTTCATAAAAGCCAAGGGTGAGCAGTTAGTCTTTGAAGATGGCACGATTGCAAGGTTTTGGGGTACCAACATTAGTGCCTACACTATTTTTGGCACCCCTAAAGACAATGTTAAGTTGCAAGCAAAGCGTTTATCTGAGTTAGGTTTTAACTTGGTTCGTATCCACCACTTTGATTCTTTGTGGGTCAACCCCAATATTTTTGGGCAACAATCTAGTAGCACTCAACAAATTAATGAAGATGCGATGGATAAAATAGATTGGTGGATTAAATGTCTAAAGGACGAAGGTATTTATGTATGGTTAGATTTACATGTTGAGCGACATTTAAAATCAGATGATGGCATTCTCAACTTTGATGAAATCACTAAGGGTAATGATAGCGTTGATTTAAAAGGTTATAACTATGTCAACCCGAGCATTTTAAAGGCCATGGCGGCCTTTAATGAAGCTTACGTGACTCATATCAATCCATATACTAAAACACGTTTAGCGGATGAACCTGCGATAGTTGCCATGCTGATTACTAATGAAAATGATGTCACTAATCATTTTGGTAATAGTTTGTTAGCTGACAAAAATGTGCCGGAGCATAGTAAACGTTATATGACTGCCGCTGAGCAGTTTGCTAAAACCCATCAATTACCTGTTGAAACCACATGGCACTCTTGGGAGCATGGTCCATCTAAATTATTCTTGAATGATTTAGAGTATCGTTTTAACACGAGCATGATTCAACACCTACGAGGGTTGGGCGTAAAAGTGCCACTTGTTACTACTAGCACTTGGGGTGATAATCCGCTAAGCGCTTTGCCAGCCTTAACTGCGGGCGATATGATTGATGCACATGCATATCAACCTTATGGTGCACTCGAAAACAATCCTTTATATAGCGCAAATCTGATCCATTGGCTTGCTGCAGCGCAAGTCGCTGGCAAACCCATGAGTGTAACTGAGTGGAACGCTGAACCCTTTCCACTACCTGACAGACATAGTTTGCCCATGCTGATAGCTGGACAAGCCAGTATGCAAGGTTGGGATGCAATGATGCAATATGCCTACGGGCAAGAGCCAATATCTACGCCTACGCAATGGCAAGGCGGGCCATCCAATTGGAATCTTTACAACGACCCTGCACTGTTGGCTACCATGCCTGCCGCCGCACTCATGTATCGTCGCCAAGACATCCCTGAGGCTAAAACCACTTATATCCTTAAACCAGACAACCTCTTATTTAATCAACACATTTCACCAAACAACTCTGCTTTTATACGCACAGCGGCAGAGCTTGGAAAACTTCAAATTGCACTGCCAAGTAACAAAGCTTTGCCATGGTTGGTTAAAAGTCCAATCTCAGAAAAAGCTAAAGTATTTGACGACCCGAATAAATCACTTATCGCAGCTGATAGCCAATCAGTAACCGTTGACAATACTGGCGTAACACGCAACTGGGATAAGGGCTATCAAACCATTGACACAGTGCGCACACAAGCAGCGATGGGATGGATAGGTGGAGAAAACTTTAAACTATCCGATGTGGAAATTGCAGCTACCACGCGAAATGCGAGCATCGTAGTTCAAAGCCTAGATGCGCAGCCTATTGCACAATCTAAAAAAATCATGATTAGCTTAGGCGCGCGTTCAATACCTAAAACAGCCAATAAATTACCTTTTGTTTCTGAGGCTGTCGAAGGTGTGATAAAAATAAAAGCGTTGCCTGGATTAACCCTTACCAAACAGGGTATTTTACAAAAAGGCAAAATAGTAAAAGCGACTTATCAAGATGGCTATTATGTCATCCCTCTGAGCCAAGACTTACAAACTTATTGGTTGACCTTAAGCCAGTAAATGCAAAATTTAATACGCTACAAACATCCAAATTTATTAACGAAAATCGCCCGAGAAAAAATAAATGCTCGGCAAGCCAGTGTCCATGCGGCTTCCAGAGCATCAAAAAGATATATGCTAACTTTTAGCAAATAAGGCTATTATAATTTAGCCAAATACTCACCTAAACCAAGCGTCATCATCAGTAAAGTTAACGTAGGGTTACAACCACCACCTGTAGGATAAACACTTGCACCAGCGATGTATAAATTATCGATGCCATGCACCTTTTGGTTTGCATCGACAACACCATTTTTTGGGTCAATCGACATCCGCGTAGTTCCCATTTGGTGGCAGTGATGACCATAATCATCGATAGGAATGTTGTCATCTAAAATAAAGTCTTTAAGCTTGATGCGTGCTACTTTTGTGCGCGCTAATTCTTTAGCAATTTCGCGTCCTAAATGACGAATTGTCATATCATCCGCCGGACTCGCTTGCCAATTCAGGGTCACGCGTCTTAAGCCAAAATGGTCTTTTTCAGCATTTAAAGTGATGCGACTATTCATATTGGGCACTTGCTCAATTAAGCTAGAAATTACGCCATCGCCTTCGCAATCAAACTCAGCAAAATTACGCGCAATATTTGTCATTGTTTCAGATTGGCAAACAAATTCTCGTGCCGATTTTTTAAGCTCTTTTAAGCGACCAAAGTCGCGCGCACGTACATTTGCATCAAAATCAAGTACCGCATTACCAATATTAAATTTACGCATAAAGGTTTCAGAGGGGGTGAACTGTAAGTCTGGTTCTTTGAAAAGCAAATGATCTTCAACAACAAAATTACCAAAGTTAACGTTAAAATGCTCCATGAAGCAGCGCCCAACCATGTCATGCTGATTACCAATACCCTGCGGCAATTGCTTGTTAAAGTTTAATAATAATTTGGCTGTTTCTGATGCGCCGGCAGCAATAACGTAATGTTTGGCTGAAAATTTATGCGCCTTACCATGAAAGTTTTTTACTTCAAAATAACTCACGGCACTGAGCGCATCATGCAGACGGATGTCTGTTAGGTTAGCATTAATGTATAAATCGATTTTTTCTGAGCGTTTCAGCTCTTCAATATATTTTGTACGGAAACGCGTAGGTGGGCTAAACGCGCGCTCAGACAACCGAAAAAAATCACCCTTCCAATGGCTTTTAGGTAAGGCTTTAAAACTGTCTCTGGGAATATCTACAATTTCACACGCATCTTGTAAATGCTTAAACATTTTTTGGTGGCTACCAGCAGGCCAACCGGACATACCAGCAAAAAGTTCACGTTGCTCAAAGTCGATTTTATCAAAAAAAGAACAACGCCCTCCCCAATGATTGGAAGTGCCACCAAAATAACGTAAGCGACAATTAGTAATTGCCTCCCAATTGTTTAGACCGAGACTTTGTCCTCGGTAAATCTCTTGAGATTCTTCAGTATATTCAAGCGCACCCCCCTCGAGTAAAGCAACCGTTTTACCCAAAGTTGCCAATTTTCTAGCCAGTGTAATACCGGAAGGACCGGCACCACAAATGCAAAAATCGTAACTTTTAGCTTCAATTGAATTATTGCTAACAGAATTTAAGTCGATAAACATTTATTAACTTTCGTCCGTCAGCAAGTCACTTTTGAGTAATGTCCACCCACCCACAACAATATAGTCAGCCTGCTGCTGAGGTAATGAGATTGCTGGAGATTGTGATGATTGGTCCGGGGTTATCAATCCATTTAACACAAGCGGCTGTGCCGCAAGTGCCATTAAAAAGCCTCTTCTATTGATCATGTATCTTGATTATGTGCGTTGAGGTAGTGGTGAGCAGCCGAAATCAATCGTAATAATAAGGCTGTGCTTTTGCTTCGGATTTATTGACAACAACCCCTAAAATATTTGATTTGGTAAGTAAGCGCATCGTATCTGTAATTTCAGCCTCAGTATGCTGACCATCACCTATTACTAACAGTACACAATCAACTTGCGGCAACAATACCATTGCATCATCAGCACTTAGAATTGGCGGCAAGTCAAAAATAACCACTCTTGAGTCATAACGCTCTTTAAGCTCAACGACCAAATGCTGTATGCTATTAGATGACAATGTTTCAGATGATTGCTTTACTGGTGAGTTGGTAGGTACAACTGTTAAGCGCGGAATTCCTGGGTTAACCATCACTTCAGCTAAATCAGCATTTCCTGAAAGAAGATCATTGATTGATTTTGGTTGTTTTAAGCCTAAATATTGCGCAATTCGTGGTTTACGTAAATCAAAATCAACCAACATTGCAGTTTTTTGAGGCTGCTGGGCAATGCTAATTGCTAAATTGATAGCGACGACAGTTTTACCTGCAGCTGGCGTAGGGGAAATAATTGCTAACGTGCGCCATTTATTTTCTTCCATTGTTTGCAGAACTTGTGTGCGCAAAGAATCAAAAATCCAGCTTGAAGGATCATGCTTATTTTGAGCAACAATACGATTTTTTTCCAAATGCCCTGCGTCAAGTTTAACCACTGCTGTTTCACTATAGACAATGGATTTTAGCTCATCATCTAACTGAATAAATTTAACAGCTTTTTTCGGCTGATTGATTTTTTGACCGATTTGCGAGCCTCTAGCTTTACTCAAGGCATCTTTAATTTTTTCCATATTTCACTTTCACCCAAACTAAAATTTAGCAGTAATTTTAGTTAACAACTCGCCTAGTGGCATAACAAAAATATTTACCAGTACCAATGCCGCTAATAGTATCAATCCAAGCATAGTTAACTTAGAAGCTAATTGGCGCTTTTTCTGCACCTCTTCAGCGGGGTTTCTAATATAAGGTATTGTGGCGATAGGCTGCATTTTCATAACAGCTGCAAGCGCATCCACTCCTCTGATTCGGCTATCTAGCATTTCTAACAACACAGCGGAGCCAAGCGCCGCGGCAATTGAGCCAAACAACCCAGCTAGAAGGAGCAACAAGCGATTGGGTTTAATCGGTTTTTCAGGCAAAATCGGCGCTTCACTCACAACAAAACGCTCGCCTTTGTTTTCCATTTCAATATTTTTGGCTATTTTGGCATTATCTTGTTTCGTTTTTAGCTCAGCGTATGCCGCTTTTGCATTATCATAATCACGTAGCAAAGTGCCAAGTTCACCTTCAGTTTGTGCCGATTGAATGACTCTACCTTCGATTTGCGCCATTTTTTTACGAATGGTACTTTCTTGCCGCTCTAAGAGATTTAACTTTGCGTTGCCACTCTCAATTTGCGCTTGTATCTTGGCAATCATGACAGATTGAGCGGTTACCGTTTTTTCTGGTTTTCCAGATGACGACTTACTGCCGTCGGCATTTTCTAGCGTTTCAATTCTGCGTTTTAGTGAGCGAACAGTTGGGTGATTCTCACTATATACGCCATCAAGCTTTTCCAACTCTTGCTTAAGCTTTGCAAGCTCTGAAACACCATTATCGTTAGCTGCTGCAACTCCGCCAGCCTCTAGACCAACATTGATTCCTATTCCAGCCTTAGCAGACTCCAGACTTACATCTAGCGCTCGCAACTCGGCTTGAGTAGCGCTGTATTGCCTTTGCGTGTCTCGTAAGTCTAATTCAAGTCTGTCCAAACTTTCCAAATGCATTTCTTTATGTTCAGGTAAAGAATTTGCATGACCTTGTTTGTATTTAGTAATATCTTTTTCTATTTTTAGTAATATAACTTTTTGTTTTTCAGCTTCGTTTGCATAAAACTCTGCAGTTTCGTTTGCACGTAACTTACCAGCCTTATCATTTTCTTCTAAAAACAGCTTTACAATATCATTGGTGACGTTATATACCTCTTCAGGCTTAAAGTATGTGTAAGAGATTTGTACTGCCACCGTCGGCTTGCCCTGCCATGCTTCAGCTTCAGCTTTTAACAAGTCTGCTTTTATGTTTGCCCTTAATGCAGAAGCCACCTCTATAGCAGGTCTTGGCGCTTTGTCTAGGCCATATAATTTGTATTTTTCTGCTATTTTAAATAGCTTTTCGTTACTCATCGCCACCTGTTTTAGTGCTTCAAAGCGCTCGGATGCAAATTTTTCTTTTGCATTAGGATCCCCAGATTGTACTTGCTCTGACTCAATCAGAATTGTCGCACCAGCCTGGTAAACGGCAGGAATTTTAAGGGTCACGGCAATGGCCGCTAAAAACATCAGTATGAAAACACTAATCACCAGGGGAATTCTACGCTTAATGACACTGATATAGTCACCTAACGACATTTCACGTTTTATAGCCATTAACTTTTACTACCTTTATTATTTTGAAATATACTAAAAACTGAGCGTATCGAAGACAAAAGTAACGCCAATTACATTACCTTTAGGGTTGCTACCTGTGAAGTCCAGTTCTTTATGGCTTGCATAAAGGCGCGCTAACCAATGCTCATTGATACTTCGTGCATAAAATACGCCAAATGATTGCCCATCCAGCTTGCTAACATTCAAATCTGAATCTTTTTTAAACTGGTCAAAACTATAATCTGCCCCTACTCTGTCTCGTTCTGTAACGCTATATTGCGCACCTAATCTTACTGAGTCCACAAGGCGAAAACCCAAGCCAGAATCTTCAACATTTCGAGCAATAGCAGCAGTAAACAATGATTTAGCTGACGTATATTCAGCCTTTAGCCCTGCCTCCCAATCTGAGTCTGATTGTCGACCTGACATGTTATACAAGCCTGCTTGAGATGAAATTACTAACTCCTCATTAACTAAGTAACTTGCCCCTAACCCTGCTCGACTCAAATGTGTTTTACTAAAATTGTCTGGATCATATAGAGAGTAGCCGATAAAACCGAATGTATTTAACTTTTCAGAGTTTTCATAAGTAAGTTTTGATTTGATGCCAGATAGCTGGTAGTCATCAAGTGCCCCAACCTCGCTGTACGTCACATCGCTATAGCCTAACTCTGTTAACACTAACCACCTTGATGCTATACGATGTTGCCAATTTGCACCTAGTAGCTTAGTAGTCTGTTTGTTTTCAGCGTTGTTAAAAGCGCCCGTGTTATTTAATTCCGCAGTTCTTGCAGTTGTTTCATTATAGCCAACTTTAAATCCATAAAATCCTGACTCATAGGTTCTATCCCAGCCAGCTGTTAATTTTGGATTTTCTTGGTTAGCTAAAGATTTTTCGTTTGAATGCCTTAAAAAAAGCACTGCAGCATCCACGTACCACCGGTTAAGGTCATCTTTAATATCTAACTGCAACTGCGGTTGCAACGAATAAATCCAAACAGGATTCTTATCAGACTCAGACATATCAGGATTTGAATCATGCTCGACACCTGCAGTTACAATGACTTTCTTTTCAACATCAACTGCTAAAGCACTAGAGGCAAATAAAATGCTTGCAAATAGGAATGAACTCTTCAGAACATTTACATTTAAAGCATTTCTTTTATCTAGCATAAGACTTTTAGTTTTCATTATAACCCCCTGAATACAGTCAAAAATAATAATGGCATTATACCCAGAATTAAGTTGAATTAGTAATGAAAACTTATTAAGAGTTATGGTACAAGTATCGTATCACCAGGCATAAGTGTGATGTTGCTATCCAAATGATCACCTTTAATTAGTTGATCGTAATGAATAGGGATTGCTTTCTGCCCTTGTGGAGTAACTCTGAGTACTTTTATAGCACCTTTATCAGCAAATTTGTCTAATCCACCAGCCATACTGATTGCCGTTAATACTGTCGTAGGCCCAGTCATCAGCACTTGCCCAGGCTTCAATACTTTCCCAAGCACATGTGCAACATTACCTTCAATTTTTGCTATTACTACAGACACTTGTGGGTCAGGCAAGTAAGTTTTCAGTCTTTCGGCAATCTTTTTTTCAGCTTCAGTTGAAGTCAAACCAATCACTTCCACACGTCCAGCAAGTGGGTAAGTGATGCTCCCATCTGGTAAAACAAGACTTTCCTTTTGCATTTTATCTTCACCCCAAACAGAAACTTGAATCAAATCTCCGTGGCGTAACTTATAACTTTGCGGTACATCTGCAGCTTGAGCAACTGAAGCAGTCATCATAAAAATTTGTACTATCATTAACCACAATATTGACTTTAGATTCACTTTTACTTCCTTTCAAAAAAAAACCTTTAATAAAAAAATCGCAATTAGACATTGCGACGATTAGATAACGCAATAAACCCTATTAAAGATAACAGCAACATAAAAAAAGATGTTGGGGCGGTAATATCATCAGCCCTTTTAAAACTGTGCAGATCATTGGACTTTTTGGCTTTTGTTATACCATCTGTTACAGCAATTTTGCTTATTGAAGTAACATTTAACGAATCATTTTTTGCGAGCACTTGACCACGTGGTTCAGCGGCTTGATTTTCTGACGCATAGCTAATCGTTGATAAAAAAAATGGGCCTGCGAGCATAGCAAGCACTAAAATATTTTTTAACATTTGAGATGCCTTTCATAGAACTATCAAGAAATATTCAACTGATATCATTCTATGAATTGCCTCTATGTCTAACAATAGCCCATAAGGGCTAACAACACTAACAGCCAAAATTAAAGAAAATAATTTTGTTATATATCATATAGTTGTGAAAATATTTAGCTTGTCACAAACTGCAACCTTATCCTTTATTTTTTATTTTCAAATTTGCTGCTATTCGCATTCTCAGCGCATTTAATTTAATAAAACCACCAGCATCACGCTGATCATAAGCACCCTTATCATCTTCAAAAGTGGCGATTGACCCGTCAAATAAAGAGTCCGTTTTACTATCACGGCCTGTGACTATTACATTACCCTTATAAAGTTTGACTCGCACCCAACCATTTACCGATTTTTGAGTATGGTCAATCAATGTTTGTAAGGCAAGACGTTCTGGGCTCCACCAATAGCCGTTATAAATCAAGCTTGCATATCTTGGCATCAAGTCATCTTTTAAATGCGCCACCTCTCGATCAAGCGTGATACTTTCTATTGCCCGGTGAGCCTTCAACATGATGGTCCCTCCTGGGGTTTCGTAACAACCACGCGATTTCATGCCCACATAGCGATTCTCGACTAAATCCAAGCGGCCAATGCCGTGCTTACCACCTATTTTATTTAAATGCGCCAAAAGCTCATGTGGCTTCATCATTTCGCCATTCAAACTGACAGGATCGCCATTTACATACTCAATATCTAAGTATTCAGCTGCATCTGGTGCCTTCTCTGGGCTCACACTCCAACGCCACATGGATTCTTCTGCTTCCGCTGCAGGATCCTCTAAATGACGCCCTTCGTAAGAAATATGCAGCAAGTTGGCATCCATTGAATATGGACTACCGCCTTGCTTGTGCTTCATATCCACTGGAATGCCATGCTGTTCAGCATAAGCCATCAACTTTTCCCGACTGAGTAAATCCCACTCTCGCCAAGGTGCAATAATATGAATGTTCGGATTTAGCGCGTAAGCACCTAACTCAAAGCGCACTTGGTCATTACCCTTACCTGTTGCTCCATGTGAAATGGCATCAGCATTGGTTTCACGGGCAATTTCAATTAAACGTTTAGCAATAAGCGGCCGCGCTATTGATGTGCCAAGTAAGTATTCCCCCTCGTAAACAGTATTCGCCCTAAACATCGGAAACACAAAATCTCGCACAAACTCTTCACGCACATCATCAATATAAATTTCCTTTACGCCTGCTGCTTGCGCTTTTGCGCGAGCTGGTTCAAGCTCTTCACCTTGCCCTAAATCAGCAGTAAAGGTCACAATTTCGCATTGGTATTCATCTTGCAACCATTTCAAAATCACTGAGGTATCTAAACCACCAGAATAGGCCAGAACAACTTTTTTAATTTTACTCATTGCTTATATTTTTCCTAATAATAAATATTCCATCAATGCCTTTTGCACGTGCAAGCGGTTTTCTGCCTCGTCCCACACGACAGACTGAGAACCGTCTATGACCTCTGCAGACACTTCTTCACCACGGTGCGCGGGTAAACAATGCATGAATAGCGCATCCTTTGCAGCTATTTTCATCATTTCGCCGTCCACTTGCCAATCAGCAAAATCTCGTAAACGCTTTTCATTTTCAGCTTCAAAACCCATGCTAGTCCACACATCAGTGGTCACCAAATCTGCTCCACGCGCGGCAAGCATTGGGTCTGCAAAAATTTTATAATGTTTATTGCCGTATAAATTAGCGCGTTCAGGTTCAACTTCATAACCAGGTGGAGTGGAAATATGCACATTAAAATCCAGCAATTCTGCGGCTTGTAACCATGTATGGCACATATTGTTGCTGTCGCCAATCCAAGCCACCGTTTTGCCTTGAATAGAGCCACGGTGTTCAATATAGGTAAAAATATCGGCTAAAATTTGACACGGGTGGTATTCGTTGGTTAAGCCGTTGATGACGGGCACGCGCGAGTTTGCCGCAAAACGTTCGACAATATCTTGCTCAAAGGTGCGAATCATCACAATGTCGCTCATTCGAGAAATGACTTGTGCTGCATCTTCTACAGGCTCACCACGACCAAGCTGCGAATCACGCGTATTTAAATAGATGGCTGAGCCGCCTAATTGATGCATCCCAGCTTCAAAAGATAAACGCGTTCGCGTGCTGGCTTTTTCAAAAATCATCACCAAAGTGCGATCTTGCAAAGGCCAATATTGCTGATAAGACTTGAATTGCTCTTTAATGATTTTTGTACGTGCGAAAACGTACTCTAATTCATCTAGGGTTAAGTCATTAAATTGTAAAAAGTGTTTAATTGCCATTTTGTTATTTTAAGTACATTTTTATTGAACAAGCGACTTAGTTTGACTGCGATAAGAAAGTTTTGATTAATGATGATAAGCGCAGAACTAATTCTTGCGCTTCTAGTTCATTCATCACTAGAGGCGGTAATAAGCGCACCACTTTTTCAGCTGTTACGTTAATGAGTAGCTTTTCAGCTAGCGCCATTTTAACCAACTCGGCGCAAGGTCTATTGAGTTCAACCCCAATCATCAAGCCAGCATTACGCACTGCAACAACTTCTTTACAATCTTTTAAAGCTAGCGCTAAGCTTGCTCGAATTAAATCCCCAATTTTTTCAGCATTTTCTCGCAGTTTTTCCTGCTCAATAATATTTAACGTTGCAAGCCCCGCCGCTGTAGCTAATGGGTTACCACCAAATGTTGAGCCATGTTTACCATAAGTAAACACATCTGCCGCCAGACCATGCGCCACACAAGCACCAATCGGCACACCTGAACCTAAACCTTTGGCTAGGCTCATCACATCTGGTTTGATTTTAGTATGTTGAAAAGCAAACCACGTACCTGTGCGACCAATGCCTGTTTGCACTTCATCGAGCATCAATAACCAGCCATTAGCATCGCAAATTTCACGCAAAGCCTCTAAATAGCCGCTGGCATCTTTTGGAATATTGATTCCGCCCTCGCCCTGTACGGGCTCTACCAATATAGCTACCACGTTATTTTTACGTGAAGCCACTTGCTTAACCGCCTCAACATCATCATAAGGAACGCGGACAAAACCACTGACTAATGGCTCAAACCCTGCTTGCACTTTGCGATTTCCTGTCGCTGATAGCGTTGCCATGGTGCGCCCATGAAAAGACTTATCCATCACTATGATTTCAGGCGATTCAATACCTTTATTGTGGCCATAAAGTCGTGCAAGCTTAATAGCAGCCTCATTCGATTCACAACCTGAATTACAGAAAAATACTTTATCCATGCCGGAAATTTCACAAAGCTTATCAGCCAAAGCAGACTGTTCTGCAATATTGTAAATATTAGAAACATGAATTAACTTGGCCGCCTGCTCACTGATGGCTTTTACCAAAGCTGGGTGGGCGTGTCCTAAACCATTTACCGCAACACCAGCAAGTGCATCTAAATATTTTTCGCCTTGAGTATCCCACAGCCAAACGCCTTCTCCTTTTGAAAAAGTGACGGGTTGGCGTGCGTATGTGTTCATTAAGTGGTTAGACATGTGTAGCGCAATCTGCAAAAATAGTGTGACTAAAAACCTTGCAGATTAGCTTAAAACCTTGATTTTGGCAAGGTTTTGTCAGTTGAGAGCAGAATTATTTTAAGTTAAAACCATATCAAAATAGGCCTTATTTCAGTAAAATCTATCTTCTTTTGATTTCTCAACGCGTCCATTTTATCATTTCGTGAATAAACCAGCTTTTTCATTACCGCAGCTTGGCAGTCTTTGGATGTTGGTTGCTGCTTTAGGCTTTGCGGTGATGGGCGCATTGGTAAAAGTTGGCGCACAAAAATTTAGTAGCGCTGAGTTGGTGTTTTATCGTTCTATTTTTGGCCTAGCAGTCATTTGGGCCTACATCATGATAAACAAACTGCCTCTGGCAACACCCGTGCTGAATAAGCAAATGTCTCGTGCTTTGGTAGGATTTGCTTCATTGGTGCTCTTTTTTTATGCCATTGCACATCTACCCCTAGCCACAGCCATCACTTTAAATTACACCTCGCCATTATTTTTAGCGGTACTCACGCCATTACTTTTACACGAAAAACTAAAAAAAAACTTGGCTGCCACTTTGATGCTTGGTTTTATCGGCGTGGTGATTTTATTAAAACCAGTATTCACTCAGCAAGATTGGCTGGCAGGTTGTATCGGATTACTTTCGGGCATGGGCGCGGCGTGGGCATATGTGCACGTAAAACAATTAGGTAAACTGAACGAGCCAGATTGGCGAACGGTGTTTTATTTCACTTTGGTTTCAACTATTGGCGGCGGGTGCTGGATGCTATTTCATACATTTACCGCAATCAGCATGCAAGATTTACCGGTTTTATTAGGGTTGGGATTTTTTGCCACCATTGCGCAACTTGCGATGACGCGTGCCTACCGTACCGGCAATACACTGGTTGTCGCCAGCTTAGCCTATACCACGATTGTCATAGCCAGTTTGTTAGGTGCATTATATTGGCGCGAATATTTGGATGTTGAATCACTATGTGCCATTGGTTTAATTGTGCTAAGTGGCATTATTAGTGTACGCACCAGCACGCCAAAAGTGTAAAAAATTGTGCTGTAAATTCTTTTTATTACAGATAGTTACATACACAGCTTAATTTGTTTTATAATCAGAGCATTCAAACATTTGTGGTGTTAAATTTTCACCTGTATGCTTTTGTCTAAACTGATTAATCCACGTATTTACCAAAGGCTTACACTGCTATTGTTAAGTTCGATACTGTGTGGCTGCTTGGGCGGCTCCATTGGTCAGCAAGTCTTACAATCCATTTTGCTCAAAGGCGCAGACAAAGCCACCGAAGCTGCCATTGAATCGCATGAGCGCAAAACCACCCTAGAAGCACAAAAAAATACCGAGATTGACCCATACACGCTTGCATTTGCAAATGCAGGCTTTCAACCTATGACCCCGCAAGTTGAGCCTTTGCCTGAAACAACAACTGAAATTGAAACACCGCTGCCTTTAATTCAAGAAACTAAATTAGTTGAAGTGGAAATTTGGAACTTATTAGCGGGCGTTGAAAAAGAAAAATTACTTGAGAAAGCCAGATTACAAGGCAGTTTGCAATTGCCACCTAAAGCCGAGTGGATAAAATGGCAACTTGCCACAGGCGCAATTGGTCAGCAACAAACTGAAATTACTTTTTTAATTCCACCAGAAATGGGCAGAATGCGTAGTGGTCAAAAAGCCATGGTTGAAGTATTGCCTTTGGGGGAGTTAAGCATGGCGCGCTATAGCCTAAATTAATGTTTTTTATCTCTTCTTTTAAGTCATTTTGGCTCAATAAATTTCGCCGAGAAAAAATTAAGCCTTTGGTACCAGTGCTTGGCATCCCCATTCTCGCTAAGTGCGTACGCACTAAGTCGAATGTGAAAGCCGCATGGATACTGGCTTTCGCGTGTGAATAATCCGCTTCAGCGGATATATTCCACGGTGATGCCAAGCACTGGTACAGAGGCGTTAAAAAGAAGATGCACTAAAACGTGTTGTAAAAAGGGCGTTTTAAAAAGCTAAAAAAATCTCAAAACTTAAGCATCTAACAAACCGCTACGCATGGCAATCAGGGCAATTTCTGCTGAGTTATTAGCGTTTAATTTTTGCTTAATATTGTACAAATGCGTGCCTACAGTGCGCGGGCTTAAAAATAAAGTTTCGGCGATTTCATTGGTTGTTTTGCCTTTGGCTAACGCCATAAACACCTCAAATTCACGCGGCGACAGCACATCTACTGGGTTTTGCTCACCTGATAAATTTTGAATCGCCATTTGCTGTGCCACACTCGCTTCTAAATATTTTTTACCCGCAGCGATGGTGCGAATGGCTTTTATCATTTCTTCCGCAGCGCTGCGCTTTGTTAAATAGCCCATTGCGCCTGCATTGAGCACGCGTTTTGGATGCACGGAATCTTCATGGGCGGACAGCACCAATATTCTGGCCGCACTGTCTTTAGCTAAAATACGCTCAATCGCTTCTAAGCCACCCATGCCCGGCATGGTGATGTCCATCACCACAACTTGCGGCTTAAATTCTACAAAACGTTGAATAGCCTGCTCGCCACTATCAGCCTCAGCCACTACTTTAATTTCTGCATCGGACTCTAGCAACATTTTAAAACCCATGCGCACCACTGCATGGTCATCGACTAACATTACGTTTATTACACTCATTTTTAGCTATCCATTAAACAGTAGGAATAGTGATTTCTATCACCGTGCCCACTTTGGTTTCTGATACCACATTAAAGCTTCCATGAAAGCCTTGCACGCGCTCACGGATGCCGAGCAAACCAAAGTGTTGGCTTTGGTCAACATGGTCAATATTCATGCCCACGCCATTGTCCATAATGCTTAGATAAAGCGAATGGTTGACCTGATGATGATTTAAAGTCACTTCAATTTTACTCGCCTTCGCATGTTTAAGCGCGTTGTTAATCGCCTCTTGCACAATGCGGTAAATATTGATGTTCATGGTTTCACCCAATAAATCAAGCTCGCCTTGCAAATTTAATGTGAACATAATGGCTGGATGCTGCTTTTGTAGATGGTTAATCGCATCACGCAACGTTTCAGACAAACCCAAATTATCCAGAGCACCTGGCCGTAGTTTGCGAATAATATCGTGCATACCATCATAAATCTGGTTGGCCGCACCTACAATCGTTTGCGCATTGCTGGCAATATCGGGGGATTTTTCTTTAGTTTTGTTCACAATCGCCACAGCAAAGGTTTTAATCGCGGTGACATATTGGCCTAATTCATCGTGCAACTCACGCGCTAAGCTACGGCGTTCGTCTTCGATATGGCTTTGAATAATCTGCGTAAGTTGTCTATTTTCTTCTAGCTGTCGCTCAGCAGAAAGTGATTCTGCCATGCGGTTTAAACTATGCCCGATGCGGTCAAACTCTGGCAACTTAAAAGCGGGTAAACGCGTATTTAAATCGCCTTTTTCTATTTTGTTAATTGATTTTAAAATATGTCCAATTGGGCGCAATGAGTGGCGCAGCAAGGCATAAACCAACACATTTAACAACACAAAAAATCCCAGCCCTACCCACATAAGCTGCCGAAAACCTGACCAAGCCTCACGAATGGAACCCGCTGCGCTAGATGTCACAATCAATGTGCCGTAACGAATTTTGCGCTCCACCGTTTCTGCTTTTGGTTCAACCAGATTAACAAACCAATCGGGAGGCTCAATATTGTTTTTATAAGTCGATTCCGGAGACTCATAAATGACGTCATTACGCATATCTTTAAGCACAATATGGCTACTGCGTACATACCCCAAAGATTGCAAAAAATTCTCTAACACTTTGTGGGTTGGGCCATACTCAGGATTAAGTGCCGAGCTGACAATCACGGTATCAAGCAGTTGCACGGTGACGCGGCTCGCCGCCTCTACCCGCTCGCGAATAGAGTCGCGCGTGTCTCTCACCAATATTGAGCCCACCACTAAAATAAAAGCGATAGAAAGTAGCGTAATTAGTAAATTAAGGCGAAACTTTAAGCTCATTGCAGGGATTAAAGCTAAATATTGTCAATAATAGGTAACATGTGTAGAGTTTAACAAGTTTAAGCATAACCCCCTATAGTGATAGTCATGATTTTATTTGGCGACTTTAATTTAAGATTGGCGACTTTAATTTAAGACCGAGAGCTTTATGAAGACCGCATTTATCATTACTGCAGCGCAGGCCATTCAGCAAACCATTTTAGCCAATGAAAATACGCTCGAAGCACTAGACCGCGAAATTGGCGATGGCGATCATTTTATCAATATGAAGCGTGGCGCAAGCAACATTGTGGACATGCAAGCGGAATTAGCAGGGCTTTCGCCAGACGCAGCGCTGAATAAAATTGGCATGAAGTTACTCAGCACTATTGGTGGTGCATCCGGCCCACTGCTGGCAAGCTTTTTTATGAGCATGGCTAAAGTGTTAAAAGAAAATGGCGATGAATCAACCCTAAAAATAGCTGCTGCATTTGCGGCAGGCGTGCAAGCGATTATCCAGCGCGGCAAAGCAAGCGTAGGCGAAAAAACCATGCTCGACGTGCTTGTTCCGGTTTCCAACCAGTTTGTACTGCTAGCCACACAAAACTGCGACACAAAACTGATTTGCGCTACGCTGATTAAAGTAGCAGAAGAAGGTATGCAATCCACCAAAAATCTCATCGCCACCAAAGGCCGCGCTGCGGGTTTGGGTGAACGTGCCATTGGGCATATCGACCCCGGTGCAAAGAGCTGCCAATTGATGATAGAAGCTGTTTGTAAACAGGTTTTAGAAAATGAATCGAGGTAAATCATGAAAAAATTTATTAACAAAACAGACGATATTTTAAAAGAAAGCCTGACTGGTTTTGCAACTGCGCACCAAGATTTAGTACAACTCAAGCTTGAACCACATTTTTTAACGCGCAAAAATAAGGCGCAAAATAAAGTGGCGATTATCTCTGGCGGCGGCTCTGGGCATGAGCCGTTGCATGCTGGCTACATTGGCTACGGCATGTTAGATGCAGCTTGCCCCGGCCATGTGTTTACCTCACCCACTCCCGACCAAATGCTTGCGGCGGCAGAAAGCGTACATGCGGATAAAGGTATTTTATTTATTGTTAAAAATTATGCCGGCGATGTGATGAACTTTGAAATGGCGGCAGAAATGTTGCCGTTTGAGCACACCACTGTACTCACCAGTGACGATTGCGCGGTGATTAACAGTACTTACACCACGGGTCGCCGAGGTGTGGCTGGCACAGTGATTGTTGAAAAATGCGTAGGCAGCTTGGCTGAAACTGGCGCAAGTTTGCAGGCATGCAAAGCGTTGGGAGATAAAGTCAACACGCGCACCGCCAGCATAGGCGTAGCGCTCACCAGTTGCACTGTACCCGCTGCTGGCCGCCCTACTTTTGATATTTCAGATTCTGAGCTTGAAATGGGCGTCGGCATTCATGGTGAACCAGGCCGCAGGCGCGAACAAATGCGCGAAGCCGATGCGATTGTGCATGATATGGTTGAAGCGATTTTGGCGGATTTTAAAGCAAGAAATCTCAGCACACAAAACCAAGAGTGTTTATTATTAGTCAACGGTTTTGGCGCCACACCCTTGATGGAACTATATCTACTTTACAACACAGCAAATCAACTATTTAGCCAACATGGCGTGCTAATTACGCGTTCATTAGTTGGCAACTATACTACCGCGTTAGACATGGCGGGCGCGTCTATCACGCTTTGCTTGCTAGATGACGAAATTACCGCACATTGGGACAGCCCAGTGCATACTGCCGCGTTACGTTGGGGCAAGTAACTTGCGCATATTAAAGTATATTAGCTGGGTTGCAGCATTATTATCTATTCTTCTTATTATCGTTACACAGTTTGGTGAAGTTGAATGGACATGCAATTGTAAAGGCTTAGATCATTGGCAATGTAAGGGTGCAGACTGTATGAAGAAGGGAGATATACATTTTGAAGAAACGAGACACTCCATAGATTGCAAAAGGACAGATAGATCAGCGCGAATTCTTAGTGGTGTTATTAAATTTATTTTTCCAGAAAGATAATTATCATTCACCAAATTTCTATGTTTTATTGACACCTTCCTTTTATATCCTCTGCAAGCCAGTATCCATACGGCTTCTAGGGGCACAAAAAATCCTCGGGGGGGGGTTGACACTTGTTTTTTAATGAGCACTATGCCACAAATAACCGAATCTTTATTCTCGTTAATTGACCGTGCGTGTGGAACTTAAGCTCGCCGTTCTCACTCCATAAATAAGCGTTTTAAATAGATTAATTAAGGAGTTTTTATGCGGTTTTTAATGGGAGTAACGTTCATCATGACGACTTTTGGTGCATCTGCGCAAACCTGCTCGCCCTTATTGAATCACCAATTTAAAACATTGCAAGGTCAAAACCTCAACCTGTGCGATTATCAAGGCAAACCGATTTTGGTGGTCAATACTGCCAGCAAATGTGGCTTTACGCCACAATTTGATAAGCTAGAAAAACTCTACAGCCAATACAAAAGCAAGGGTTTGTTGGTGATTGGCTTTCCTTCTAACGACTTTAAGCAAGAGCTGACGACTAATTCTGAAATTGGCAGTTTTTGCAAACTCACTTACGGCGTGAACTTTCCCATGGTTTCCAAAGGTTCGGTCAAAGGCGAAAATGCGACACCATTTTACAAAGCGCTGATAAAAGCCAGCGGCACAGAGCCAAAATGGAATTTTCATAAATACGTCATTGCGGCGGATGGCAAATCAGTACAAAGTTTTTATAGTGCAACTGAACCCGATGATGCAGCAATTTTAAAGTTAATTGTTCCTCACTTAAAATAGTGTTTGCAAAAACGAATGTGTTAGTTAGCGCATCATCAAGGTTGCAGCAGCAATGTTACTTAAGCCATCTTCTGCTAATAATTCGAGCAGTTCTGGCATAAATTTAAGATTGTGTTCAATGTTGCGGCTAAACGTGTAAATCACTGTAACGTAGTCTTGTTCACTAAAATTTTCTTTTTTGAATGCGGCAATGCCCACCAAAATCATCTTAATTAAGCTGTATCGAACGGCTAAATCTATAAACTCCGTTTCTAAACCACGCATTTTGCCAATAGGAAAGTTGTTTTTACCTAAATCGTTTAGCAAGTAATTTTTTAATAAGTGCGGGTGCGCTTCATCAAATGGCTTAAACCACTTGCTATCAGCCTCGAAATAGCGTTTTTCTGTGGCTTCTATATCACTATCATCAAATTGAATGCCTGCCACCATATCCAACATCACTTGTTTAAAGCTTGAATGTGGTTGATGTTTAGAAAAATAAATGCGCAAAACGCCTCTTAATAGAATGATTTGCTTGCTTCGGTCAATCGTTATGCCCTGTGCAAACTCGCCAGCTTGTGTTAAAAAATGCGGGTCGGTAAACTGAATGAGTCTTTCAATGATCGCGTTTTTAGCAGATTCAGCGTCTGGCGCATTAAGAAACTGGCTCAATTTTTGCACCATCAAGCCCAACACAATCATCGCCTCGGCTGAACGATACGCTGGAAAGCGTAGAACGAAAGAACTCGTATCCACAATATAGCTGGACAACGCAACCAACAAATCGGGATAGTTTTCGCTGTAACGCATTGAAGTGGACAGTGGTACAGCGTTTTCATTCGGATATGGCAGCGTAATATGCGTCATGCGCATCGCCTCAACGTCTAATAACGCTTTGCGCGCTACTTCTGGGCAACTTAAACTGGCGTAGAGTGAGATTTCATCGTTTTTGCGTGTCAGCGTTCTTGGGTAAATGTGACAGGTTTTTGAAAGATAGCTCGCCCCTAATTTGCCTTGAATACTGCAAAGCTTTTTATCATCCAAAAACGAACAACTGCCATCCTCTTCGAGCTTAATTTTTGCATAGTTGTCGGCATTGCTAGCGTCTTCCGTGAGCACCACAGAGGTTTTAATTTTGTCACGTAACTCGCGTATTTCAATGGTGCGATATTTTTTATACGTTTGCTTATCTATGGTAATTGTCCAGCCTTTACAGCAAGTTTCCTCACAGTTGGAACCAATACACTGAAATGATTCCATATACGCTGGCGCAATAACGACTGGACTATGCTTACCCATTCAACTCCCGCTTTCTTAACAAGCTAACTGCATGATTTAAAGCCCCATTATAGAGACGCAAAACCGCAATTTAGCGGCAGATTAACCCCAAAAAAGTCATACAATTCGTTGAATTAGGCATAAAAATTGGACAAATGCACGTTAAATGGGCATTTTCATTGCAAAAAATACATTTTTGCTTAACCTTTTAAGCATTTGAGTTACAATCACAGGCAATTGTTACAATTCACTATCAACAGCTAAGCCTAGTAGTTAGTAAACGATTGAAAAATTACGATATTAACGCCTTATTAAGCCATCTTGTTGCGCTCACGCAAGGGCGCGATGATGTTTCTATTGCGAGCAAACTCATCGAAATTCTCACTGGGCTAACACTCGCTTCAGTTGACGAACTATCTCAGCCTATCTGCATTTACCAGCTTAAAAACGGGCATGCTAAGACCTTAGCAAAACTGACCATTGATGGTGTAGAAATTGATGTACAAGTGCAAGATGCACTAAAAGACGCCATATTGTACTGTTTTAAAACAGCTGAAATGCACGTGCACGAAATACAGAAAAATAATACGACTCCGCATACACGCGTACAACTCTATCCTATTAAAAATTATGCAGATAAAGTAGTCAGTGTGGTTGAAATTCAAACAACTTCTGATAAAAATAGTCAAGTTATTGATTTTGAATTAGAAAAAAGCATTCGTAAAATGCTCAATGTCTATCAAAATTTTAGCCGTTTGGTCAATGATAACGAATGCGACACGCTGACGGGCTTGCTTAATCGCAAGACTTTTGATTATAAAATCAATAAAATTATTGCCCAAATGCAAGCTGGCGCTAAACGTAAAGACGACCGCGCAGCAAGTTTTTATTCTCTCGCCATTTTTGATATTGATCACTTTAAACGCGTCAATGATAATTTTGGCCACCTCATTGGCGATGAAGTACTGCTGCTATTTTCACAACACTTAAAACAATCATTTCGCGACTCTGACCCATTGTTCAGGTTTGGTGGTGAAGAGTTTGTTGGTGTGTTTGGTTGCAACGCGCGCGATGATATTCAGGCTATTTTAGAGCGTTTTAGAAAAAAAATTGAGCAATACAACTTTCCGCAAGTGGGAAACATCACTGTAAGCACAGGGTTTACTGAAATTATGGAGTTTGACACCTCCAGCCAAGTGATAGACCGCGCTGACTCTGCGCTATATTTTGCCAAAAACAATGGCCGAAATCGTGTGGAAAGTTATGACCAACTATTAGCCAGCGGCAAAATTCAAGTCAATAAAAAAGAAGGCGACATCGAGCTTTTTTAGGTATTTTTCACCCATTAAAAAATCGCTATTTTTAGCTTAAATAAGCACATCTTCTTTTCACCTCCTCTGCAAGCCAGTCTGGATGGGGTTTCCAGAGGCATAAAAAATCCTCGGGCAATTTACAAGCCTTAAAAAAGATGAAATTTTAAAGCGAATTTCAACGGTTTTTGACGTACTTATTTTTGCGTAAAAACCGCCTGCCATAACGCGTTTACTGCTTGCACATGCTCAGCCACAATAGATGCATCCACCTGCATTTGCGCTGCACCTTGCAGCTTAAGTAGATGTTGCTGCTGGCGAAACGCGCGGTAGGCATTTATGACTTTTTGCGCCAACGCTGCATCAATCAAGCCCAACTCAGATAGCATTTTTAGCAATGCAATATTTCCTATATTTTCAGTAAGTTGTGTATGTTTATTCGCGTAGTACATTACAAAATATTGCACGAGAAATTCTACGTCTATAATACCGCCAGTGCTGTGTTTAATATCAAATTTATCTACTGGAATATGCTGGGCTGCGCGCATTTTTTCACGCATTTGGCTCACTTCTGCTTTTACACTGGTTGCATCACGCACTTGCGCAATGACCTCTCGACGAATTTGCTCAAAAGCCACTCCAATATCGGTGTCGCCCGCCACATAACGTGCGCGTGTAAGTGCCTGATGCTCCCAAACCCACGCCTTACTACGTTGATATTCGCGAAAAGCTGTTACAGAGCTGACTAATAAGCCACTGTTGCCATCAGGGCGCAACTGCAAATCAGTTTCATACAACAACCCTGCCGATGTAAGGCTGTTAAACCAATTATTGATGCGCTGCGCAAAGCGAGCGTAAATCTCACTCGCCTCTGAAGCATCATCGTCATACAAGAAAATAATATCTAAATCAGAGGCATAGCCTAGCTCTTTGCCACCTAACTTGCCATAACCGATGACAGCAAATTTTGGTTCATCGCAATGCTTGCCACGCACATTAGGCCAAATGGTTACAAGGCTCACGCTTAAAATCAAATCTGCCAGAGCACTTAAATAATCCGAAAGTGTTTCTAAGCTTAGCTCGCCATTGATATCTTGCGCAGCAAAGCGGAATATATGCGCATGCTTAAAATGGCGCATCACGTCCATTTGCCGTTCTATGTCGCCATCAAACTCTGCTAAGCGATTAACTAACTCGGCACGCATCGCTATAAAATCTGGTGGCGCGTATAGCGTGCGCGTATCTAGCAACTCATCCAATAAAATCGGGTGCTGCGTTAAATATTGGCTTAACCACGGGCTACTACTGCATAATTTCACCAACAAATGTAGCGCATCTTTATGCTCGGCCAATAAAGCTAAATAACTGGCACGGCGGCAGATACTTTCAAGCAAATCAATCATGCGATTAAGCGTCACTTCTGCGTTGTCTTGCGTTGCCGCCAGCGATAGCACATGCGGCATCAGCGCATCAAAACGCAAGCGGCTGGCCTCAGGCAGTTGCAAATAGCGGCTACTTTGGTGCAGTGTTTGCACGCGACGCAAGGTTTCAGTCGCGTTGGCAAAGCCTAAGTTTTCTAATGCTGCTAGACTTTCTTGCGTATTAAGCACGCCATTCCACAAGTTTTTTTCTGTTTCTAGCGCATTGGGTTCGGCTTTTTCTTCACTAAAAGTGGCATCAAAATGCTGCTGCACCACATTACGATGGTTATTTAATTGCGTGGTAAAGTCTGACCAGTTGGCAAAGTTCATGGCACGTGCAATGCGCGCTTTGGCCTCATCTGATTTTGGCAGTTCTTGTGTTTGCGCATCTTCAACATACATCAAACGGTGCTCTAAATTGCGTAAAAACACATACGCCTCCGTAAGTTCTGTTACGGTTTTTTCTGGCAATAAGCCTTTGTTTTTAAGCAACTTTAACACTTCAAGCGTAGGCTTAATTTGCAAACTAACATCTTGCCCACCGCGAATCAGTTGAAATACTTGTGCAATAAACTCAATCTCACGTATGCCACCACGACCCAGCTTGATATTGTCAAACATTCCTTTGTTGTTCACATCGCGCTGAATTTGAATTTTTAAATCGCGCATACTGGCAAATGCGCCAAAGTCTAAATATTTGCGAAAAACAAAGGGCTTAAGCAACTTGCTTACTTGATTGCCGCCCGTGACTTCGCGCCCTTTAATCCAAGCGTAGCGCTCCCACTCGCGACCATTATTTTGGTAATACTCTTCTAGCGCATCTAAATTACTCACCAGCGCGCCCTCACTACCAAACGGCCGTAAACGCATATCCACGCGAAAAACGAACCCATCTTCAGTAATTTCATCAATAACGGCAATCAACTTTTTAGCCAATTTAGTAAAAAAATCTTGATTGCTAATGGGCCGTTCTGATTGCGTTTCACCTTCACTTTCATAGGCAAAAATTAAATCAATGTCGGATGACACATTGAGTTCGCCACCTCCTAATTTACCCATGCCAATCACGATGAAATTTTGCGGGTAACCTTGTACATCTACTGGCTGGCCATGAGCGTCCACCAGCCAAGTATTAAGATAATCAATCGCAGTATTGATTGTGCATTCGGCCAGTTGGCTCGTGGTTTGCATCACTTCAAGCAGCCCTGCTAATCCATCGCCAGCCAAGCCATTTAAATCGCGCGCGATAATGCGCAACATCACACGCTGACGGAGCTTTCTTAAGGCAATTTTGAGTGTTGCTTCATCATTAATTTGCAAATTTTTTAAAAAATTTTGCATTTCAGCCAAACTATAAGATTTCGACAGGTTTTCTAGCAAATCTGTCAGCAAATCGTTATCTCGCAAAAGCATTCGTGCTGCAAACGGGCTGCAGTCTTCAATTTTTTGTAAAAAGATCCTTTGCTCTGCGCTAAAAGCTGGATTGTTTAAGATTTCAGAGTGTGTTTTCATAAAAATTTTAAGGTAAGATACGGATTTACCATTGAGTTGTATTCTAACTAAAAGAGTTGTTTACTAGGGAGATTTTTAGCATGTCTATCGAGTCCGTACTTCACGAAAACCGCGTTTTTGCACCCAGTGCAGACTTTGTCAAGCAAGCCAATGTGGCTGGCATGGCCGCTTATAATGCACTTTGCGAGCAAGCTAATGCTGACTATGAAGGATTTTGGGCGAAACTCGCGCGTGAGTTATTGATTTGGCACAAACCCTTTACTAAAACGCTTAATGAATCTAAAGCGCCCTTTTATAAATGGTTTGAAGATGGAGAGTTGAATGTCTCTGCTAACTGTTTAGATCGCCATTTGAACACTATCCCTAATAAAGCTGCCATTATTTTTGAAGCAGACGACGGCTCAAGTAAACATGTCACTTACAAAGAACTATACATCCTAGTTTGCCAATTTGCCAATGGCTTAAAAAAATTGGGCTTAAGTGTTGGCGACCGCGTGATTATTTACTTACCCATGGGGGTTGAAGCGGTTGTTGCCATGCAAGCCTGCGCGCGCATTGGCTTAATTCACTCAGTGGTATTTGGTGGATTTTCGGCTAAAAGTTTAAATGAGCGCATTATTGATGCAGGCGCTAAAGCGGTGATTACCTGCGACGGACAATTTCGTGGCGGCAAAACCATGCCACTCAAAACGGCGGTGGACGAAGGCATTGCCATGGGCGGTTGCGACTCCATAGAAAAGGTCGTGGTACTGAAAAAAACTGGCCAAGAAGTGGCTTGGAATAATAAAGATATGTGGTGGAGCGATTTAATCGCGGGCTGTGCCGACACCTGCGAACCGGTGATGGTGAATGCCGAACACCCACTCTTTTTGCTCTATACCTCAGGCTCTACTGGCAAACCAAAAGGTGTGCAACACAGCAGCGCGGGCTATTTGTTGCACGCCATGAACACGATGCGCTGGACGTTTGACATCAAAGACAATGACGTATTTTGGTGCACCGCTGACGTGGGCTGGATTACTGGCCATAGTTATGTGGCTTACGGCCCATTAGCAATGGGCGTCACACAAGTTGTGTTTGAAGGTATCCCCACCTACCCTAGTGCTGCGCGTTTTTGGCAAATGATAGAAAAACACAAAGCAACCATTTTCTACACTGCGCCAACGGCGATTCGCTCTCTGATTAAAGCGTCAGAAACCACACCTGAAACGCACCCGAAAAACTTTAATTTATCTAGCTTGCGTATTTTAGGGTCAGTTGGCGAACCCATTAACCCAGAAGCGTGGATGTGGTACTTTGAAAACGTGGGTGGTGGCCGTTGCCCGATTGTGGATACATTCTGGCAGACCGAAACTGGCGGTCATGTCATTACCCCGCTTCCCGGTGCTACCGCGCTGGTGCCTGGCTCTTGCACGCTGCCATTCCCCGGCATTGCCATTGATGTGGTGGATGAAACAGGCCACGATGTGCCTTGGGGCACGGGCGGCTTATTGGTGATTAAAAAACCATGGCCTTCGATGATACGCACTATTTATAACGACCCTGAGCGCTATGTAGCAAGCTATTACCCGGCTGATTTAGGCGGCAAAACCTATTTAGCGGGAGATGGCGCAGTGCGCGATGCTACAACAGGCAACTTCACCATTATGGGCCGTATTGACGACGTGTTAAACGTATCAGGCCACCGCCTAGGCACCATGGAAATTGAATCTGCCCTAGTGGCCAACCCCTTAGTGGCTGAAGCCGCTGTGGTGGGTAAACCGCACGATGTAAAAGGCGAAGCCGTAGTAGCTTATGTGGTGTTAAAAGGTGCTCGCCCAGCTGGTGATGAAGCGAAAAAAATCGTCGCTGAGTTACGCGATTGGGTAGGCAAAGAAATTGGCCCGATTGCCAAACCAGACGAAATTCGCTTTGGTGACAATTTACCTAAAACTCGCTCAGGTAAAATCATGCGTAGGCTTTTGCGTACATTAGCCAAAGGCGAAGAAATTACGGCGGATATTTCGACGTTGGATAACCCTGCGATATTAGACCAGTTAAAAGAAGTGGTAAAATAACCCAAAGCAAGGTTGAATAATGCAAAACAAGCTATTTTTTTACACCTTTGGTAGCGCCTTGGTATTGGCCGGGTTATACACTTGGTCAACCGGCGGGTTTGATTTACCGACCCGCCACCCGACCAAAACCATCCCGATTTACGGGCTGGCGCATGTTCTGTTTGGCCTATCGCCTTTTGCGGCAGGTATCAGCCAATTTTTGCTGGGTCGCGATGATGCTGATGATTTAAGAAAATGGATTCACGGGCTGATTTGGCTGGCGATTTTATCGATGTGCGCGGCCTTGCTGGTAGCAAACAAAGCCAACGGTTAATTCAGTTTTATGCCATAAACCGCGCTAAGAAAGTGGCATTTAAAACGATTATAAAAATAAAAAAGCTAAATCAAATCATTTCACCTGCCCGCTAAGCCAGTCAGCAAGCAGCTTACAGAGGCGCAAAAATCTCTCGGGTGATATTAGCGCTGTTTGTTAAAGTATTTTATTAACTATAAACTTCCATTAACTAGCGGTAAATTGCGTAATGCTTTGCTGTGGTTTGGGTCTATCATCAAAGCGTTTTCATAACAATCTTTAGCTTTTTTAGCCTCACCCGCCAGCTGATACGCGTAGCCTAGGTTGTTCCAAGCACGCGCGTTAAAATGGTTTTGTATCAGACTTGCTTGCCATAGGCTGATTTCACTTTGATAATCGGCACTGCGCTCTACCGTGCCCATGCCAAAATAGATAATCGGCACGCAAAGCAACAACATACCTAACATTTTAGGTAAAAAATGTTGTAAGTGCACCAACCCTACGCTCAACAGCAGCAATACGCTGATACTCGCCATGTAAATTTGCCTGTCGTTGATTAAATCTGGTCGATTGATAATCGAGTTTGTCGGCAATAAGCAGATTAGCCACCAGCCCACGGCAAAGCTGAACAAGGGCCAATTTTTTCTTTTTGCCCAGCATAAATACACCGCTACAACCCACGCCAAGCCGCTCACCACCTTGAGCCATTGCGCTGGCTGAAGAGCGCCATAATCAATATTAAGGCCAACACCCCATAGGGTGTTCAATAGGTAATGAACATGCGCAAAAGGTTGATTTGCAAGCTGGCTTAATTGCGGATTTATCAGTTTTGTGAATAATCGGGCGTATTGTGGAATTGAGATTACCAAAAGCAAAGGGATGAGCAAACAAGCCAACAGCAGCAATTTTTGTTTTAGACTTAATTGCTTGAGATGACTCAGCTTTTGCGGTGCGACAAAATAAGTCAGCCAAGCCGCTAACATCGGGACAACGAGTGCGACTTCTTTAACCAGCACGGCTGCAAACCATAACAAGCCAGATAAATATAATCGGCTCATCTGTTGTGGCGTTTGGGTTAGCCAATTGAGATAAACCAGCATACTAGCCAAACTCAACAGTGCCATTAAACCGCTAGAACGGCTGGAAATATAGACAACCACCTCACTATGCGCAGGATGCAAAGCAAACATAATGGCTGTAAGCACAGCAATTAAGGCGTGATTTTCCTGCACATTGAAAAACGGCAACAAGGCTTTAGCCAGCAAATAAACCAAAAAACTGCTGCCAAGATGACAGCATAAATTAAATAATCTGAAATAGTTTGGCTGTGTATCGAATTGCCAATTAAGCGCGTAACTCAGCTTGAGCAATGGCCGCATGCCGGGCATAGACTGCCACCAAGCGTGTAGCCCATGTACATCGGTGCGGTTAACGATGACATTAAAATCATCAAACTGGAAGGGATAGGCTAAGGTGCGCCAATAAATGAGCGCTAGTATGATGCTTAACAAAAAAAATACAGGCGTGTTTTTGACGTGCTTAATCATTGGCTTGCAAGGCACGATTCATCAATTCATCGGCACTCCACCAACGGTCTGGGGCATTCAGCAACACCAGAAACACTTCTTTATTATTATTTTTTCCATGCGCAATCAAGCACTTGCCAGCTTTCTGCGTAAAGCCTGTTTTTAAACCATCTACACCCGCTACTCGCCCTAACAGCATATTGCTATTCGTCAGCATGTACGCTTTTTTTGTTTTGGAAAGCAGCGTGTATGTTGGCATTTCTGCCCACACTTTGATTTTCGGTTGCGCATTGGCCATCTGGGCGATTTTTAGCAGGTCTTGCGCAGAACTGTAATGCTGCGCATCATCAAATCCGCACGGGTTGGTAAAGTTTGTGTTTTTAAGGCCAAACTGCTTGACTTTGGCATGCATTTTTTCTAAAAAAGCCGCTTCACTACCAGCATCCCATTCCACCAAAGCCATGCAGGCATCGTTGGCTGATTTCATCAACATGGCTCCCAACAAATAAGCCGCTGGAAAAGCCTCTCCCGCCGGCGCGTTAATTTTGGTGCCATCTTGTTGGCTCGCCTTTTTACTCACTTTTACCCAAGCATCTAGTTTAGGGTTTTCAATAATAATCAGCGCAGCAAGCAACTTGGTAAGGCTGGCAGGTGGCAGACGTTGCGTAGCTGCTTTTTGCCAGCGCGTTTGGCCGTTTACTGACAATAAAAAAGCCGATGCAATATCGGCTTTTGGTTGCCAATCCGTCTGCGCTTTAAGTGGCAAGCTTACACATAAGCCCGCCACCAGCATCCAGCGACATAAAGCAAGCAACTTCATTGAGCGAACTTAGAAACCAAATACATCCTTTAGTTTTTTAACGCCTTTAACCGCGCCTTCAATTGGGTTAGTGCCTTTACTTGCATCGCCGCTACTTGATGAAGTATTTGCGCTATCTTGCCCAGAAGCGCTGCTTGGTTTGCCGTAGCTACTACAAATGCCACCATAACCGCTATCCATTTGCGCGGTGTAATCTCGCCCAGCGCAGTGTTGGGCATACAGGGCTTTGGCATCAGACTCGCAAAATTTGACAATATCGCCTTGATAATTTTTGGCGTCTTTCATTTTATCTGAGCAAAATTGTTTAGTAGGTGGCGCCGTGTCAATATTACATTGTTTGGTCAATTCGACCCCCGCATTATCCTCCATCACTTTTTTAAAGCCGTTATTGTTGCCTGAGGTTTCTTTTAAAAATCCTGTGATTTTTGTGCACATTTTTGGGCGTTGTTCACTGCAACCTGTATCGATATTTCCACCGCATTTTTTACCTGCCAAATCGGCAGATGCGCCAGTGGTGGTTCCACCAATAAATCTTGAAAAATCATTATTTTTTAACGCAGTTTCACACTCTTTTTTAATATCTGCTTTATTGGTTGCCACGGCTTTATTCATGCCTGCACAGGCTTTGGCTTCGCTGCTATCAGTTTCCCAATTGCAACTCCCCACCTTTTTACCTTTGCTGGTCATGGTCATGGTTTCGCCTTTAGCCGACTTTGAAGTCATTTTAAAGCTAGACTCACTGCCTGTAGAAGAACCTTCCATACGGCCTGTGGTACCATCTTTACAAGAAAAGTTTGCAGAAAACTTATTGCCGCTATGTTTGACATTGCTTTGCGTACAGTCATCACCCCCACCGCCTGAGGGCACAATATTATCTTTGCGATAACAATCTTTTTGCGCGGGCATACTGATACCGCCCATGCCCTCCATTTCCATCGAGTATTCCCACCACTCATCGTTGTTGGCGGCTTGCGCGTTAATTGCCAAAAATGAAGCTGCTAATAGTGCAAAAACTGACTTTTTCATGATGATGCGCTCCTAAAAATAACCTGCAAAAAATTACTGTAAAAAGACCGCCATTGGCTTCATTCTATGCTCATTAACATGAGTTTACAATATGCTTTTTTTAACGTTTCAGCACGCATTTTTAGGACGAATTTTGCATGAAAAACAGCCGATTTTTAACGTGTTTTACTGCCGTATTTTGCAGCACATCTTTTCAACCCCTCGCTAGGCCAGTCTGCATGCGGCTTGCAGAGGCATAAAAATCTCTCGGGCAAAAAACAGCCAATTTTTGCGAGTTTTATCCGCTTAATTTTAAGCCAAGTGCTAGCCGTTAGTTTTTAGGATTTTGTGCGTTTTCGGGTAGAATGCTGCTTTCAAATTTATAGCCTATTTCAGTTCATGTCCCTTCAAGAAGAAATTTCCCGCCGCCGCACCTTTGCCATTATTTCGCACCCCGATGCGGGTAAAACCACGCTCACCGAAAAACTATTGTGGTTTGGCGGTGCTATTCAAGTGGCAGGTGAAGTGCGAGGTCGCAAAGCTTCGCGTCATGCCACATCAGATTGGATGGAACTGGAAAAACAGCGCGGTATTTCGGTGACTTCATCCGTCATGCAGTTCCCTTACCGTGAGCACATGGTGAACTTACTCGACACGCCAGGCCATGATGACTTTTCGGAAGATACTTATCGCACATTAACGGCGGTGGATTCTGCCGTGATGGTGATTGACTCTGTGAATGGCGTGGAAGCGCAAACCATTAAGCTACTCAATGTGTGCCGTATGCGCGACACGCCGATTATTACCTTTATTAACAAGCTCGACCGCGAAAGCCGCGCACCCATTGAATTGCTCGATGAGATTGAAACCACGCTCGGCATGGAATGCGCACCGATGACTTGGCCAATTGGCATGGGTAAATCGTTCCGCGGTGTGTATAACCTTTATACCGATACCGTTTCATTCTTTGACCCACGCGCTGAAAAAGGCACGTCTGAGGTAATTCAAGGGCTGGATAACCCACGTTTAGATGAACTGCTTGGCCCTGTTGCCGATGAACTACGGATTGATATTGAGCTTGTGCGCGGTGCATCGCATAGTTTTGACCAAGCGCGCTATTTAAGCGGCAAGCAAACGCCAGTGTATTTTGGTTCGGCAATCAATAACTTTGGCGTGCAAAGTTTGCTAGATGCCGTGGTGGATTTATCCCCTGCCCCATTAGCGCGCAAAACCGCCACGCGTGAAATTGCGCCTGATGAGCCTAAATTTTCAGGCTTTGTGTTTAAAATTCAAGCCAATATGGACCCAAAACACCGTGACCGTATTGCCTTTTTGCGCGTGTGTTCTGGGCGTTTTGAGCGCGGCATGAAAATTAAACAGGTTGCCACTGGCAAGCAAATAGCTGTGAATAACGCTATCACCTTTATGGCACAAGACCGCACCACCATGGATGAAGCGTATTCGGGCGACATTATTGGTATTCCCAACCACGGCACCATTAAAGTGGGTGATACCTTTACCGAAAATGAAAATCTTAAATTCACGGGTATCCCCAGTTTTGCGCCAGAATTTTTCCGTCGTGCTAGAATTAAAAATCCAATGAAAATGAAGCAGTTACAAATTGGACTTAAACAACTTTCTGAAGAAGGTGCTGCGCAACTCTTCCGCCCATTGTTGAGCAATGATTTAATTTTAGGCGCAGTTGGGATGTTGCAATTTGAAGTGGTGGCACATCGCTTAGAGCATGAATACAGCGTAGAAATGGTGTTTGAACCTTATGACTGCTATACCGCGCGTTGGCTGCGTGGCAAAGATGCAGATTTAAAAGCGATTGCCGATAAATACGGCTTTAATGTGGCTTTAGATGTGGCAGATGATTATGTTTACCTTGCGCCAAACCGTGTGAACTTGCAAATGGCGCAAGAGCGTTACCCAGATATTGAGTTTGCCGAAACGCGTGAGCTTGTCTAAGCCAAACACGCTCTGCCCTTGCGAAAGCGGCAAGTCTTATCAAGCTTGCTGCCAGCCATATCATTTAGGTGAAGTTGCCCCCGATGCTGAAAAGCTGATGCGTTCGCGCTACACCGCTTATGTGTTTAAGCTTGATGACTATTTGCTGGCTACTTGGCACACCAGCACGCGCCCCGCTACACTAAACCTTAATGATGAGCCGCCCTTAAAATGGCTAGGTTTACAAATCAAGCGATTTAACACCATCAGTGTTAGCAGCGCAACAGTAGAGTTTATTGCACGTTATAAACCTGCTGGCAAAGCAGAACGCTTGCATGAAATCAGTGAATTTGTGCTTGAAAATGAACGCTGGTTTTATGTTAGCGGAACGCATAACTAACAGCAAAAAAACTTTGAAATAAAATTAAAATATTACGCAACATCATTTTAACTAGCCTGTAAGCCAGTCTGTATGCGCCTTACAGGGGAATAAAAATCTCTCGATGTTAGTTACAGGTGTTTTTTAAAGTAATTTATTAAGTTTATGCGCTCGATAGCTATGCTTTTACACAAGTCGCGCTATATTTCGCCTTTGCTGGCGCGTGTAATAAGCTCAATAAACTTTTGTTCCATTTCGGTGGCAGATTTTCTGGCGCGCTCGGTGGGGTTTTTAATGCTTTTCAAATCGTTAGTCGGGCGTGCCATCGCCAAAAAAAGTTGGCCATTTTTCTCATAAAGCGCAATGCGGCACGGCGCAAACACGCTAAATTCTGGGTGGTCGAGTATGATTTCCGAGCCATAGCTTAAGTTGCACACGGCAAACACTTCTTTTACGCCTTGCGGGTCTATATCGCGTTTTTTCATTTGCTCGGCAATGTCAAACTTGGCGGCGGTGACAAAGTTCATTCCAGCCGAGACACTTTTGATACTATCACGCACATCTTGCGCACTCAGCCCTTCTTTTACCTGCACTTCAAAAATCGTGCTCTCTACATTCGCTGAGGTTTGTGCGTCTGGGTTTGCAGTTGCGCAACCTGCATTAAAGAGCATCAGCAGGCACAGTGCATTTAAGGTTTTTCGCATAGCGTTCTCCAATTCTTCATGCAATGATGGCGTAATTTATCCATGCGCTCAGTAACTGAGGTTACATAGGAGCATTAAAGTTTTAAAGCGCGCTGAATATCTTTTTTGCTATGTGCGGGGGCGAGTAACTGCATAAAATCCATCATATAGCTGCGCAAAAATGCATCTTTACGCACCCCTAAATAGGTGGTGCTGGGTGGAAAAAGATGGCTCACATCTAGCATGGCTAAATTACTATCTCGGTTAGTGTCATACGCCATTTGCGCCACCAAGCCAATACCCATGCCCAAACTCACGTAGGTTTTAATCACGTCCGCGTCAATTGCGGTGAGCACTACGTTAGGTTCGATGCCAGCATCATGAAACACGCGGCTTACCAAAGTAGCACCGGTAAACGCGTAGTCATAAGTCACAATCGGATATTTTGCGATTTTTGCTAAGGTTAAGTCCGCCTCTTTTAACAAAGGGTGACCGTGTGGTGCTACCACGCAACGGTTCCATTGGTAGCATGGCAAGCATAAAATCTCTTCAAAACTGCTAATACTTTCTGTTGCGATGCCCACATCGGCCTCGCCACTTACAATTTGCTCCGCCACTTGCGCTGGGCTGCCTTGATGGATATTCAATTTCACTTCAGGATGCATTTCTATAAATGCTTTTACCGCCGCGGGTAATTTATAACGTGCCTGCGTATGGGTAGTGGCAATCGTGAGCGTGCCAGTTTCAACATTGGCAAACTCATCCCCTACCCGTTTGATACTTTCCATCTCGCGCATAATCCGTTGCGCCAAGCTAATCACGATTTCACCTGGCTCAGTCACACCAACAAGGCGCTTGCCGTTGCGTTGAAAAATCTGCAAGCCCAGTTCATCTTCTAACAATTGAATTTGTTTGCTCACCCCAGGCTGAGAGGTATGCAAGGCTTCCGCCGCTGCAGAAATATTGAGTTTGCTTTTAGCGACTTCATGCACGTAACGTAATTGATGAATTTTCATATTTCTCACATATTGATATAACTAATAGCTATATCATAGAACAATTCAGTATAAAAGCAACATTTAGCCTGTGATATATTGCGTGCACTTTAAAGATGTTATTGTTAACGGACACCTAATACATGGACTTTGGTTATATCGTCGCTGGCTTCAGCGTGGGCCTGCTAGTAGGAATTACTGGCGTAGGCGGCGGCTCACTGATGACGCCACTACTAGTATTTTTGTTTGGCTTTAAAGCGACAGTTGCTGTTGGTACAGATTTACTCTATGCCGCTTTAACTAAAACAGGTGGTGTGTTTGTACATCACAAAACACACAAATCAGTTGATTGGCGCGTAGTTGGCTGGATGTCGCTTGGAAGCTTACCTTCGGCTATTGCCACCATTTTTGTGATAAAGCACCTCATTAAAATTGAAAAAAACATCACTGGGCTCATTACTTTTAGCTTAGGCATAGCGCTAATACTCACTGCAATCGCCTTGCTCATTCGCAGTTATATTACCCGTAAGCAAATTCGCGAAGTTGAAAACAGCATTATCAGCAGTGGCAGATTTAAACAAATGCAAATCCCCTTTACTATATTTGTTGGGGTTGTATTAGGTGCCTTAGTGACCATTTCTTCGGTTGGGGCAGGTGTTTTAGGCACATTGGCACTATTGTTTTTGTATCCCAAAATGAGCACATTAAAAGTGGTAGGCACTGACTTAGCACACGCCATTCCGCTTACTGCAGTTGCTGGATTTGGCCATTGGACTCTAGGTCATGTAGATTTCAGCTTATTAGGTACATTGCTCATTGGCTCTTTACCCGGAATTTGGATAGGTAGTCATTTAAGTGCAAAAATTCCAGAAAAAATATTACGGCCAGTGCTGGCAGCCTTGTTGCTAATTATCGGGTTTAAATTTGTATTATCTTAATTATTATTTGTTTTAGATTAGAATAGAAAAATATGTATCAATACGACGAAATTGACCAAAAAATTGTGGATGAGCGTGTCGCGCAATATCGCGACCAAACCCGTCGCTATCTAGCGGGCGAGCTTACCGAAGATGAATATCGACCCTTACGTTTGCAAAATGGCTTATACATTCAACGCCAAGCGCCCATGCTACGCATTGCCGTTCCTTACGGTATGTTATCAAGTCGCCAATTGCGCAAATTGGGCGATATTGCAAAAAAATACGACAAAGGCTATGGCCATTTTTCTACCCGCCAAAACTTGCAACTCAATTGGCCTAAATTAGAAGACACGCCAGATATTTTGGCAGAGCTAGCAACCGTGGAAATGCACGCCATTCAAACCTCAGGCAACTGCATTCGCAACATTACTACCGATCAATTCGTGGGCATTGCGCCTGATGAAGTAATTGACCCGCGCGCCATGGCTGAAATTATGCGTCAATGGAGCACTTTTCACCCAGAATTTGCCTTGTTGCCGCGCAAATTTAAAATTGCCGTGAGCGGAACAAAACAAGATCGGGCTGTTGTGCAAGCCCATGATATTGGTTTTGAGTTTTATTTGGATCAACACAATCAAGTTGCGGCAAAAGTTTGGGTGGGCGGCGGTTTAGGCCGCACACCAATTTTAGGCACGGTGATTCGGGAACACTTAGAGTGGCAGCATGCCCTCACCTATTGCGAAGCCATTATTCGTGTTTATAACTTACATGGTCGCCGCGATAACGCTTACAAAGCACGCATTAAAATTTTGGTTAAAGCTTTGGGCATTGATGAATTCCGAAGCCAAGTTGAAGCGGAATGGGCGCACCTTAAAGATAACGAGAATACGATTACTGAGGCCGAGTTAGCGCGTGTGGCAAAACATTTTGAAGCGATGCCTTATGAAACCCTGCCTGCCCATGATGCAAGCTTTGATGCAGCAATAGCCACTAACCCAGCATTTGCCGCGTGGGTAAAACGTTGCGTGCATCCGCACAAACAAGCGGGCTATCGCGCAGTCACACTTTCACTCAAGCCACATGGTCAAGCCCCTGGCGACATTACTTCTGAACAGATGTGGGCTGTTGCTGATTTAGCCGACCAATTTAGCTTTGGTGAGTTACGTTCATCACACGAACAAAATTTAATTTTAGCCGATGTGAAACTAAGTGACTTATATACGTTATGGGATAAGGCGCGTGCAAACGGCTTGGCCACCCCCAATATTGGTTTACTTACTGACATTATCTGCTGCCCTGGAGGTGACTTTTGCAGTTTAGCAAATGCTAAAAGCATCCCTATTGCACAGGCGATTCAAATGCAATTTGACAACTTAGATTATCTGCATGATATCGGCGTTATTGAACTCAACATTTCAGGCTGTATGAACGCATGCGGCCATCATCACGTCGGCCATATCGGCATTCTAGGGGTCGATAAGGATGGCTCAGAATGGTATCAAGTCACCATCGGTGGCAAGCAAGGTAACGACGCCAGTATTGGCACCGTGATTGGCCCTTCATTTTCAGCAGAAGAAATGCCAAGCGTAGTACAAAAACTCATTGAAGTTTACATAAAAGAACGTACGCCTGAAGAACATTTTATAGATACCGTACGACGCTTAGGTGTTGCTCCCTTCAAAACCCATGTGTACGCAAAAGATGAGGTGGCAGCATGAGCCATTTGATTAAATTGAACAGTGGTCAAGCTAACTTAGAGAATGACGAGTGGACACTGGTACAATTACCCGCCTCGCAAACTGAAGAACGCAAACAAGCTGGTAAGGTTGTGCTGTTTAAGTTGACTGGTGAGGATACGGTTTCTAACGAACAAATCGCCAACACTGTTATTCCTGCGAGTGGAAAAATAATCGTACCCTTAAGTGTATTTATTGCCCGAAATAGTGAGCTTACTGACCGTGTTGAGCAAGGGCAAATCGGAGTTTGGTTAGCCACACATGAACCGTTAGAGACTCTGACTCAATTTCAAACTGATTTGAACAAGTTGCCAGTGATTGCCGTATTTGTCGAACGTTTTGCTGATGGCCGTATATTCTCACTTGGTAACTTATTGCGCACACGCTTCGGTTTTAAAAATGAGCTAAGAGCATTTGGGGATGTGTTGCGCGACCAATTGTTTTTCTTAAAACGGTGTGGATTTACTAGCTACGTGATTCGAGCTGACCGTTCAGCACAAGATGCGATTTCAAGTTTAAATGACTTTAGTCAGCCTTACCAAGGCGCAGTAGATGAATCACGCCCAGCATTTAAGCGTTATCACAGAGGTGTATGATGGTCGACTTTAATTCTGGGGTTACCATGCTAAAACCAGCTGCAAACAATCCAGCTACGCGCCCTACTCTCAGTGACAGTTTAGTTGCTAGCACTCATCAAAAAACAACTTCCGTCTTAGCTTTGTTGTCTGATGCAAGCAGTGAATTTGGTGATAATAAAATAACCTTTGCTAATAGCTTTGGTGCGGAAGACATGGTGCTAACAGACATTATTATAAGAAATGCATTAAAAATTGAAATTTTTTCTTTAGACACTGGACGATTGCCCGCTGAGACATATGATTTAATGAGTGAGACTGAAAAGCATTATAATACCAAGTTGAACGTGTACTTTCCTATCGCTGAAAATGTAGAGCTTTATGTAAAGACCAATGGTATTAATGCATTTTATGACTCTATTGAGTTAAGAAAATCATGTTGTCATATGCGTAAAGTAGAACCATTGCAGCGTGCGCTCAGTGGCAAAGGGGCATGGATTACAGGCATGAGAGCCGCGCAAGCAACCACTAGAGCCAGTCTACCAGTTAGAGAGTTTGATACAGGCAACCAACTCGAAAAGTTTAATCCATTAAGTGACTGGTCTGAACAAGAAGTATGGGCATACATTCGTTTGCATGAAGTGCCCTATAACAAACTGCATGACCAGTTTTACCCCAGTATTGGTTGCGCACCATGCACGCGCGCTGTAGCCATGGGTGAAGACATTCGCGCTGGCCGTTGGTGGTGGGAAGACCCCACCAGCAAAGAATGCGGCTTACACGTTAAAATATAATTAATGTACTACTTTTAAATAATTAAATAATTTATTGAATATAATGAATAAAAAACATTTTAATCACCAACCTTTATCACATCTGGATTGGCTTGAAGCAGAAGCTATACACATTCTGCGTGAAGTGGCTGGCCAGTGTAGCAACCCCGTATTACTATTTTCTGGCGGCAAAGATTCACTCTGTATCTTACGCTTAGCTGAAAAAGCCTTCCGTCCAGGTCGTTTCCCCTTCCCGTTGATGCACATTGATACAGGCCACAACTACCAAGAAGTAATTAATTTCCGTGACCAACGCGCGGCTGAGCTTGGCGAGCGCTTGATTGTGCGCTCAGTTGAGGACTCCATGAAACGTGGTACAGTGGTGTTGAAAACGCCTGACGAACCTCGCAATAAACATCAATCAGTCACGTTGCTAGAAGCGATTGAAGAATTTGGCTTTGATTGCTGTATCGGCGGTGCACGTCGTGACGAAGAAAAAGCGCGCGCCAAAGAGCGTATCATGAGCTTCCGTGATGAGTTTGGTCAATGGGATCCAAAAAACCAACGCCCAGAATTGTGGAACTTATATAACGCACGTTCGCACAAGGGCGAAAACATCCGCGCATTCCCCATCTCCAACTGGACAGAAATGGACGTTTGGCAATATATCGAACGCGAAAAACTAGAGCTACCAAGCATTTACTTTGCACACCAACGTGATGTGGTAATGCGTAATGGCGCGATTTTTCCTGTGAATGTGCCTTTGGCCTCAGGTGAAATCATTAACCAACCAAAAGCGGGCGAAGAAGTGATTAACATGCAAGTGCGCTTTAGAACGGTGGGCGATATTACGTGTACTGCGCCAGTGACTTCGGATGCAGATAACACGAGTAAAATTGTCCTAGAAACCGCCACCACGACCATTACCGAGCGCGGTGCAACCCGCTTGGACGACCAAACTTCAGACGCAAGTATGGAACAACGCAAAAAAGAAGGTTATTTTTAGCATGACAAATCAACACAACGACTCTTTATTACGCTTTATGACTTGCGGTTCTGTTGATGACGGCAAAAGCACGCTCATTGGCCGTTTACTGTTTGATACCAAAACGATTTTGGCAGACACTTTAACGCAAATATCTAACACATCAAAAAAACGCGGCATGGAAGCGGTTGACCTTTCACTTTTAACCGATGGCTTGCAGGCTGAACGTGAACAAGGCATTACCATTGATGTAGCCTATCGCTACTTTAGTACTGGCACGCGCAAATACATTATTGCCGATGCCCCCGGCCATGAGCAATACACACGTAATATGGTGACCGCAGCCTCAACCGCTAATTTGGCAATTATTTTAATTGACGCTCGCCGTGGCGTGCTCACGCAAACTCGTCGCCACAGTTATTTGGCGCATTTAGTGGGTATTCAGCACATTGTCGTTGCAGTCAATAAAATGGACCTAGTCAATTATGATCAAGCTACCTATGACAAAATTTGTGCTGACTATTTAGCATTTGCCAAAGAAATTGGCCTCGCACAAGCACGTGACATTCGTTTTATCCCCATGTCTGCTTTAAATGGTGACATGCTGGTTGACCGTTTAGACAATATGCCTTGGTATAAAGGTGAAACCATGCTTGAAATGCTTGAAAAAGCGCCTGCAGCGCATACAGAACAATCTGAAGAGTTCCGTTTCCCCGTTCAGTTCGTTTGTCGCCCACACGCTAGTGCCGATGCTGATTTGCATGATTTTAGAGGATTTATGGGGCGTGTTGAAAGTGGCGATATTGCAGTGGGTGATGCCGTCACAGTGCTGCCAAACGGCTACCAGTCTAAAGTCAAAGCCATTCAAATTGGTGATGCACAACTCAAAAATGCACAAACCGAGCAAAGTATTACGTTGTTACTAGAAGATGAAATAGACACTTCACGTGGCGATATGATTGTTAAAACGGGTAGCAATATTACCCCTGTAAAACAGATTGAGGCGCACGTTTGTTGGCTTTCAGAGACTCCGCTGTCACCAGCACGCACCTATATTATTCGCCATACCACGCGTGAATCTAAAGCCAAAGTGGGCGCCATTGCTTATAAAGTGGATGTCAATACGCTGGAACAGCAAGCTACATCAGACCTAAAAATGAACGACATTGCACGCATTAATTTTAAGTTGGCACAACCTTTAATGGTTGATAGCTACAGCACTAATCGCGCAACTGGTGCATTTATTGTCATTGATGAAAGTACAAACAACACCGTGGGTGCGGGAATGATTGTTTAACTGAGGTTTGATGTGGCGCAACAATTAAGCCATGCAAATAAACTAAATTTCAAATAAAATAACGTTTTAGCTTTTTAAGCTGTTAAGGACTGAAAATGACCTATGTAGTGACCGAAAACTGTATTCAATGTAAATATACTGATTGCGTTGATGTTTGCCCTGTAGATTGCTTTGTTGAAGGCCCAAACTTTTTGGCCATTGACCCTGATGAGTGCATAGACTGCACATTATGCGTTGCAGAATGCCCTGCCGAAGCTATTTTTGCTGAGGATGACGTGCCGGCAGACCAGCAAGAATATATCGCTCTCAACGCCCGTTTGGCTAAAATTTGGCCTGTTATTTCAGCACGCAAAGAACCGCTAGAAGATGCAGATGCGATGAATGGCGCACCTGGAAAACGAGATTTTCTGGTAGAGTAAAAAAACTATAATAAGTAAATACAAAAAGGAGGCTTCTGGTCTCGTCACTTATTTTACAGATAAAGTTTATTTTAATTTCTGATGCAAAGTGTTAAAAATAATGGGGGCTACATGCCCCCCATCTTTTTCTAAAAACTATTAATTAAGTAATCCAGTGAAAAGAGCTACCTAGAATTAAATCAAAGGAGCCAGTGTTAAATTGCATCGAATATTGACCCACCTAGCATAGAAATATGCATCTAAATTTGACCCACGTAGCGATACTAGACTGCTCACAACCTGAGCAGGAGAATAGGAGTGATCGACGTGGCGATATTAA